>ENA-UOWO01001269-UOWO01001269.1-activated-sludge-metagenome-genome-assembly--contig:-NODE-1269-length-34186-cov-6.409393_pt1 | contig 34186 bp, 27 predicted proteins | sample MGYA00238148_ERZ761564 | MGnify/ENA primary metagenome ERZ761564 (study PRJEB28885, sample SAMN05720194) | activated sludge metagenome | isolation source: Anaerobic digester | place: USA...
CCCAACTAACACGCTAGAATTTTCGTTCCTCAAACCCTATCGCGTAATTTGGGTTAAAACTTATTTTTTGTACAACTCATTATATAAGTTGAGTTCAGCTGCATCAGGTTTTACACTACTTTTTTGTCTAGATAATTTAAGACGATTACTAAAGTACAAATCGGTTATATCATTTCCGCTTGTTTGAACAATCACTAAATCAGCTTCTAAGAATTTTGCCTTCTCATTGTATAAACTTAAATAATCATCAACTGAATAACCCCAATTTGATGCATTGATAATTTCTGCATCTGGATACATCGCTTGCAATTGTTCTGATATGCCATTTTCATTATCTAAGAAAGGACAAAAGAAAACAGAATCACCTAATAATAAAATGCGTTGTTTCTTTTTAGGGAATGCGATATCACCTCGATGACGTAATCCTTGTTTATTTGTGATGCATCGATATGGCAAATCTTTTCCTCCATCTAATACTTCATCTTGATTTGATTCAAGATCTCCAAACATAGAAGGCTTGCTGTTTAATTGATCTGAAACAGGGGCCGAATATCCTTTAAATCGCTTTACTACTTCGAGTAGCTCTGTTGCAATTTGCTGAGCGCCAATTTTACTCAAATGACCGTCTTTAGGCATTTGTGTAACAACCAACGGATCTTGTTTTGAAAGATTGATTGTCAAATCTGCATAATCAATTCCATTTTCTTTAACGATCGTTTCAATCACTGCTTTCCCTTTTCGTTGTGTAAAGGTTTCACTTTTCCCGCATTCAGGTGTAAGAAATACCAATGAGAATTTCGCTCCATTTGATTCTACAGATTTTTTCAAACCAAGTAACGAAGTTTTATATCTACTCGACAATTCGTTGTAAACAAGTTGCGCATTTGTATTCGATTCCACCAGTTCATCTTTCGGCACATTCGAATATTTTTCACTGAGTGAATTTGAATTCGATGATGATTTGCTTTCGTTTTCGTTTTCTGATTTTGAGCAAGAGATAAGAAGCATAGTTCCAAATACGCTTGCTAAGATTAATTTTTTCATTTTTTTTGTTTTCCTTTTTTTTGTTTAAAATTTAAAATAGATATGTTCTGTTGTTTGAGGTTGTTGCATTGCATATACAATACATGCAAGAACAACGATATAAGATGTGTATTTAAAAACTAGTTGTCGCGGCTTAAAATCAAGCGCATACATTTGATTTCGTTGTAACCATTCAAATAACATGAATGCGAATACTGGTAATAAGAATTTCAATCCAAATATTGAATATCCAATGCCATCATGATTGAACATATCAAGCATGTATTGATTGGCTTCTTGAATAGATGAACTTCTGAAATAAACTCTAGCGATCATCACAGCTAAGAACGTAAGCAAACCACCAAGAGACAAACTAAATCCATTCAAAACTAGATTATGTTTGATGGTTGAAAAAGAAGTTTTATACTTTTCGTAGACTATATATGCAACATAAAAAAGTCCATTTAAAACGCCCCAAAGAACAAATTTCATATCAGTTCCATGCCATAATCCACTAATGGCAAATACAATCATGATATTTCGAATAAGAAATAAAATTTTTCCTTGACTTCCTCCAATTGGAGCGAAAACATATCGTCCAAACCATTTTGATAATGATGCATGCCATCTTCTCCAATACACCTTAATATTGGGTGAGAAATAAGGCATGTGAAAATTCATTTGCAATTCAATGCCGAACATTCGAGCAATACCATAAGCCATGTCAGAATAACCTGAGAAGTCGGCATAGATTTGAATACTGTAAAAGAATAAACCCATTAAGAGTGTAATCCCATGTAAATTCTCATGTTGAGCGAATATATATGCAACAGGTTTCATCAATAATGATGAGATGACCACTTTCTTAAATAGTCCCCATACCAAATAAGGAATTGCTTCGCGCATATTTTGGAGATTGAATTTTCGAGGATTTTCAAATTGAGGTAATTGTTCGTCAGCAAATGCAATTGGACCAGACAAAAGTTGCGGAAAGAAACTACTGTAAGCAAACCAATTCAATGGTTGTTTGCAAGCAAGAATGCGTTGATTGTAAACATCAGCTAGATAACCAATACAAGAGAAACTATAAAAGCTCAAGCCAATTGGTAATAATAATTGAAAGGCTTCCATACTTGATGAAAGATGTAATCCAAGTATTGATGAAAACATATTGGCATACTTAATGAAAAGAAAAAACAATACGATTGAAACAATACTTATAAACGCTTTCAACCATTTCTTTCCAATTGATTGTTGAATAAACAAACCACTAAGAAATGTGAATGAACTAATGCCTGCCCAAATTGCTAAATATTGAATATGACCATAACCATAAAAGATCAATGATGTAACCAGCAAGACAAGATTTTGAATACTTGCTTTTTGAGTGTATACATAATAAGCAACTAAGCTTATGAGTAACAATGGCAGAAATGCTATTGAAGTAAAGGACATGTTTTTTTGTTTTCAATGCAAACTTAGCGTGCGATTGAAAGCTGATTAACAGGCTTCGACGTTTGGTAAGGATATTTCGATGTTTGGTAAAACCTAATGCTTTTTTGTATCAAAACCTTTACGTGTCATGGCTCCCCAGCTATGATTATTCTTAAACAATTTATCATAATTCCCTTTCAAGGCCCACCAAACAGTGCGAGGATGATAAAAAACTGGTTCTAAAAATGCGGTAAGACATAATTTTATTAAATCACCGAATCGAAGAAATTTTTGATACACCAATTGCTGAGTAAGTAATGCAAATAATGTTAGAAAAACTGCGAAACAGTATACAAAAATGACTAATGCAATAAAAATTTTCCAGTTGATCAATTTAAAGATGATGACTAGGAAAACGAAAATATATCCGCCAGCTTCAACCGGGCCAGCCAACCATTCGGCAAAAACCCAATAAGGATAACTCAATAAACCAAGCACACCATATCGAGGATTGAAAAACATATTTTTATGAATCAATAAACATTCAATGGTGCCTCTTGTCCAGCGATTACGTTGCCGTCCTAAAATTTCTCCATCGCTCGGCGCTTCTGTCCAACATAAAGGATCTGGGATATAAGCTACTTTATAAGGCAATCGTCTCTCACGCATATATTTATGCATTCGAATAACCAACTCCATATCTTCACCTACAGTTTTTGTATTATAACCTCCAACTGTTTTTACGAGTTTGGTATCAAATAATCCGAAGGCGCCAGAAATTAACATCAACCCATTATAGGTGCTCCAGGCAGTTCGTCCCATAATAAACGCTCGACAATATTCAAGCACCTGCATTCGAGCAATAAACTCTTTCGGCGCGCGTAACGAAACCAATTTTCCTTCTTTGATCTCACTTCCATTGGTAAGCCAAACCATTCCACCTACGGCAATCACACGTTTCTTTTTTTCAAGAATCACTTGCATCATCAATTTCAAAAATGCATTTGCATCAATGATACAATCAACATCAATACAGGCAAAATAATCTGATTTGCAAATATTAATGCCAACGTTTAGCGCATCACTTTTTCCTCCATTTTCCTTATCAACAACAATTAATTTTTTCCATGCAGGATTAGAAGAACGATAAATGCCGCGTACATTTTTGGTTGAAATAGTATCAATATATTTTTCATCAGTCAATACTAAATCATATGCTTCAATCGCTTGCTGAAGTGTAGAATCCTTGCTTCCATCATTTACAATAATCAAGGTCATATTGGTATAATAGACCAATAACAACGAACGAATATTATCTACGATGGTTACTTCTTCATTAAAGGCTGGAGCAATAATTGAAATAGAAGGTTGTAATGGCGAGGTAAGTATACTTTGAAAATCGGTTAAACGATCTTTCTTGATATAGTTTCTAACTGCAACAAATGATATAGCCGACATCAACAAATAAGATGTCATCACGAATATGCAATAAAAGAAAATCACATATTCAAAAAACAGAATGATATGTTCGCTACTGAACATTGTGCCCAAGGTTTCTATCACACGCGAATGTAAGTCTCAATTATTTCATAGCAAGCCTTGAAAGTATCATCTGATTCAACGGTTCAGGAATATTTCTGTACTCTGCATCAATTCGACTAAGAATAATATTCAACGTGGCAGAATCTGACGCATTACAATATTCATATAATTCTCTATAAGTAATTGGGGCATTTAAACAAGATAGTGTAATAAACGCTTGAATTTGCAATTCTATTTCTTTATGCTGCAAGAAAGGCACAATATATTTTACTGCTTCCTTTAAATTAGCAAGTTGGGCAATTTGAATCCCAAGTTTATTGATGCTTGGTTCATGATGTCGAAACAAAAATAATAATTCGTTAGCCCTCAAATCTTTTTTGGTTGACACCTTTTTAGCTATGAATATTGCTTGAGCTTGTGAGATTGGTAAATGATGATCGGCTAAAAACAAAAATGGGTTTTTGTCAATATCCATAATGGTTTGAATGGCTAGTAAACTAACTCTTGTATTTTTATTCGTTACTAATTTCCGTACTTCATTCCTTGAACGTTCAAGATTCATTTCTTTCAACTCATTTAAAGCAATTAGCTTCTTTGACCAATTTCCATTTGCTAACATTTCAATCGTATCTCTATATAATCCAAGCATGCAATAGAGCGATTCTATTCGTTCTTTAATTTCACCTACAAACAATTTATGTAATGCAACAATATTTCGCCTCAATATTTCCTTGTATTCATCATCTTTAATCAACGAATTAATTCGTTCGAGAATAATATCACCTTTTCGAAGCTCATTTGATTCAGTGTTTACATATTGTATTAATAATTCTTGAAAAATTCGTGACATCCTGGCCTCTCTGCTTAATTTGGCTTTGGTGAATCGCAAATGGATATACATAATCAAAACAAATAAGAGCGCTGCGATAAACAAAAACAATGCAGTTCGCAATAGTAATTCAACAAGTTCATTCTGTTGAATGTCGGCCGTTATATTATTAGATTTTATAGTGATCATTTTATGGTGGCGAATTTATAGGTGAACGATAAAGACCCTAACCACAATTGCGTTTTGATTGATTGATTAATGTATTGTTGTTGCTGAATGAGATTCAATCGGATTCTAAGATGCGAATTGATTGGACGATTGTATGACAGTCCTAGAGAATAACCAGTGCGAGCAATCATAAATTCGTTATTTACATTGAACGATCTATCAAATTGATTTCCTGTTCCTATATCGAATCGAATTGAATGTGCTGTTTGCTTGAAATACTTACTCACTGAAAGGCTATGACTTGCACCATTTGTGAGTGACCCAATAATTCTATAATATCGATAATTCACATTTAATTGATCTAATGAATACGAAATTCCTCCAGATGGAACTAAACTTTGATATCCATTATTACTTTTATAATATCGAATACCCCAGTCAGTTTCAACACGTTTTATGGTTGGTATAAAATGTTCAGCAGCTGCTGAATATAAAGGATACAACACTGAGTTTGAACCTGTGGCACTCACATATGTATAGCCAGCCTTACCCCATTTTTTATACACTTCTACTTGATAATTGACACCCCTATTTTTTTGTCTAACTAATTCATTTGCAGAAATGGCAACTGTACTCTTTTTAAATGATTGAGCGTATGTAACAGTCGTTAGATGAACAAAACTTGCCCCTTGTAATTGAGCTTGATAGCCAATCATGATACTCTTATCATAAATATATTCTCTACAATTTTGAGCAATTCTTGTTGCCTTTTCATTCGAAGTAAGTACGCTAGCCTTCTTATAGCATAGATGATATTTTTTCATTGCGAATAAAATATCTAGTTCTAATAATTTAGGTTCTATTCTCGAAGTATCTGCATCTATTATTTGCTCAATTTGTAATAAGGCCTTTTCATATTGATGATTCCAATACAAGAAAGTTGAATAAAATTGCAGCGCTTCTAAATCTTTAGAAAACGAAGGAAGAGTTTTTATAATTGCAATTGCAGAATCGTATTCTTTATTCCAAGCGAAAACATTCGCTCTCATTTTGATATAATCTGTATTCGAAGGATTCGAATCTAATAATTGTTGCAATAAAATTTTTGATTCATCATAACGCTGATGATAAGCGGCTTCTTTTGCATCATGAAATATCGAATCTGATTGTTGTGCATGCACATACAATGACAGATGCGACAAAATGCACATCCATATTAGTTTCATGATACTTTAAAATTTACTGAAGTACTTAATTGTTTGAATCAATTCATCCATATCGAAAGGCTTACTCATATAATGATTTGCTCCGATACTCATAGCTTCCTGCGATTTATCATCCAAACTAATTTCAGATAATATCACCACAGGGGTATCACTATTTTTCTTTGAACGAATATGAACTAATAATTCTAGTCCACAAGCTTGAGGCATTAATAAATCACTTAGTACAGCGCTATAGGTATTATTATCAAAATAATCTTGTGCATCTTTTCCATTATCACAAGCTGTTACTTGATAGCCTTCTTTTTTTAATCGATACTCGATTGCTTTTAAAACGATGGGTTGATCTTCAACCAATAGTATGTTTTGCATTTGTTTGTTTTTGTTTCCGATACAAATTTGCATCGTTTAAAACGGGTATTTAAGACACTTCGATAATTGGTAATGGTTTCTCGATGTTTGGTTAATTGTATCATTAATTCAATAAATCAAAAAACCCCTGTAATAAATTACAGAGGCCTTAAGTGGAAAACAAAAAACTATTTAACAGTTAGCAATATGCTTTCCGTTTTGTTTTGATGAACAACTTCTATAATATAATTTCCGGGTTGTGTATTTTGATTTAATTGAATTGTTTTTGAAAAATTTCCTGAAGTAACTTGATACGCTTTACGATCGATTATATCGCCTTTCATAGATATCATTCGTATGATTATATCTCCTGCATTCTCTTTATTGAATTGAATCGTATAAGAATCGGAAGCCAGTACTGGATTTGGGTGAACTGTCAACGTTGAGCTTGGTGAAAATAATGTATACATCGGCATCTTACTAAATGAAAGATGTTGAATTCCCATTTCATACTCGATGGCATTATCACCATTTGTGTTTAAAGTGCTTGAAAAACTTAATACATCATTCATTGAAACTATTTCTCCTTTATCATTTCTAAATGCGCTTAATGGAATACTCACTTTTGATGAATTACCTTGAATAGGAAGTTTACATGATGCTTGCTGGGTCCAATCTTGAATTGATTTCTTATTCAATCTAAGGTATACTTCTTTGGAGGATTGAATATCTAAATTGATGTATTGATAATCTCTTAAATCAATCGTCATGTTCGACGCTTTAAATGCTTTAAACAATGTAATATACCCTGCCGTTTTTACTTTACAACTTGCTGATCTTGACACAGCATACTCATCGACTTCAGTCTTTATATCATCATTTCGAACATCGAACGAAAGTAGATCAGTATTTGACGCATCATAATCAGTTCCCCAAGCACCATCTGCTAAATACATTTCATCGACTATTTCACCATTGATTTCTAATTGAATATCTGCGTCAAAAAATCCTTCTAAACTAATCTTCACTGATGAAGTTGAATGTGGCGTAATAGCGATAGGATATTTAATTTGTTTACGACTTTCAACTTCTGAATTTGTGTAGTTCAACACAATTTGTGCGTTGGAAGCATCACCATTATTCTTGATATCTAAGCGCAAATCTTTTCCATTTACATCACCTTTAATAAAATATGCACTCGGCATTTTTTTCGATGTAGTGTCTTGCTGAAAGCCACGAATAGCAGCAACCTTAGACAATACTTGTTCAACCAAATATTGATTTACATGCGGCATTGCGGTCCAGATTTGAAAATTATAATAAGTCTCTTTTTTAGGATATTGACCTATCAACCATTGATTGTGAATGGTGAATTCATTATTCTCATCACTGATAGAAAAACAGGTTACATATTCTCTTTTATCATCCGCTTGTTTCAATAAATAGGTAATGAAACTAATTCCAGCATACGTTTGTTCGGTAATTTCCATCAAACTTGCATTCTTTAATCGATCGCAAATTGATTTAGTATGATTATAAACCTTGTTCAACGTCTTTGTAACCAGCACAACACCTTGACGTTCATTTGTGGTATCATAATAATCAACCGCAATTATATCTATTGCATTTGTTATTTGAATCAAATCGTCGGGTGTAGAAATATATCCGCTCAAGTGAACTGAATCGGCTGAAGGAATAAATGAAGCTAATTCACTTCGATTTTTAGTGTTGTAATTCATTCGTACTTGATGTGATTTTTCATCTTTCATTAGCTTCTTTTGTCGCACGAAATTTCTTTTAGATATTAATTCCGATAAACCTCCGTTACTTTCTAAACCGCCTGAATTACCAGTGCTCACATTGGGTGATGAATTAAATGTCTTATTCATCGAATTTGTTGCAATAGCAGTATCTGGTGTGCATGAAACATAAAAAATAGCATCATTAAAATCATTGTCGCAAGAACTATTATCTCTACGAATATCTTCAAAACCAAGAATCACTTTATTATACACTGAATCATACAAGAGTACATTATGCGCTTTTAGAAGTGGATTTGTTTCTGGATTGAAACTTGAATTCGAAAACAGGCGCCAATTACCGGCTGTTACAGCACCATTGCGATATCCGTCAGCTATAAGAAACCAGCTGATAACAGTACCTGCATCAAAATGTCCTAAAAACACTTTATGACCTGGTAATAGTCCTCCTCCAGAATTTAATTTTGACACATTGGGGAAAATAATTTTCATTTGATTATTAGCAGGAATTGTTGCGGGAGGGCTTGTTTGAGGATAGGAATAATATCCAAGAACATTTTTATAACCTGCTCCTTCATCTACAAAAGTGACCCAAACATCTCCACCAGATTGCATGAGGATATTGGTCGATGATCCGCTTGCGATGTATTGAGGATGATAAATAGGAACAGGAAAACTCTCAGGCAAAGAGCTCGCAATATTGGCTAATAAAATCGGTGGAATTGTATCACTAACAGGAGTTAAATAATTCGGAACACCTAATGAATTAAAAGTTCCGAAATAATTATATGCTTGGGCATATGAGAGTATACTGGATACTGAGAATAGAATAATAAAGATAAATTTTCGCATTGTTTCTTTTTTCAGCAAAAGTATTTGAAGTTGAAAGCCATACTATGTGATTTCGATGTTTGGTAACAATTCTTCGAAGTTTGGTAGCATACCCACATAATAAATTCTTATAGAATTAAGCTAACTAATTTATTATCAATCGATTTAAAATTATGTACTTTCGTTGCCTAAAAAATATTTTCTATGTATGGCATTGTCAACAAAGCAATCGAGGAATTAATCATTGAAAATTTTGGAGAGGATAAATGGGATGCAATTAAATTACGCAGCGGTGTTGATATTGATTATTTTATTAGCAACGAACCATATGATGATGATATTACATACAAACTTGCTGGGGCTGCATCTGAAGAGATGAATATTTCAGTTGATGATGTACTTATTGCTTTTGGTGAATGGTGGGTCATGCGAACTGTGAAAGAAAAATATGGAGGGTTAATGGATGCAGGTGGAAATTCATTACGAGAGTTTTTAATCAACCTACCATTATTTCATAATCGAGTTATGATGATATATCCTAAACTTACACCTCCTGAATTTAAAATTTCTGATGTACAAGAAAATAATTTGCATTTACATTATTTCTCCAAACGAGTTGGACTAAAAGAATTTGTGAGAGGATTATTACAAGGATTAAGCAAATCATATAATACCCCTATGAATATTGAATTAATTGAATCAAGGGAAGAAGGTAAAGATCATGAAGTATTCAAATTAAGTTGGTAAACTATGAACGGCCAACCCATTTCCATTAGTGAGAAATCACTCAATAATCTATTTCCATTTCATATTCTTATCAATAAGAATGGACAAATTGATTGCAGTGGAGTTTCATTAAATAAAATCGCCTCAATACAAGTAGGCGCATTCTTTAATGAAATATTTGAAATAAAACGCCCCTATATTGAGATTAATCATTTCAGTGATTTAGAAAAACTTCAACAACAATTATTATTTATTGAATACAAGCATGACACTAGCATCATGTTGCGTGGACAATTTGAACTTCTTGAAGCAACTGAACAATTATTATTTGTGGGTTCTCCATGGTTTTATTCGATGGACGAAGTTCGAGCAAAAAAATTGACCTTATCCGATTTCGCTATTCATGATCCATTGATGGATTTATTGCATGTGTTAAAAACTGCAGAGATGGCTTCTGATGATTTAAAACAACTTGTAAAAACCATTGACAAACAGAAAAAAGATTTAAAACAGGCTACAAAAGAAATTAATGATATTGCATTATTTCCAAAACAAAATCCTGACCCACTCATTCGTATTAATCAAGATGGCGAAGTTCTACTTATGAATCCTGCTGCTGAAAAAATTGAATTTTTAAAGTATAATGATATCATTTATAAGAAGCAAGAACTATGGACAACGATTGCTTCTCAATTAAATCAAAATAATACAAGGTTAAATGTAGAAGCAGAATTTAATCAACAAATTTTTTCATTTCTTATCATTCCAATTCCTGAGCAAGGTTATTATAATATTTATGGAAGAGATATAACGGATCAGAAACAGCATGAATCTGAAATGAGGAAATTATCATTGGTTGCTGACAAAACTACAAATGCAGTTATCATGACTGATGAGAATGGTTTGACAGAATGGGTAAACGCTGCCTTCGAAAAATATACAGGTTATACATTGGATGAAATAAAAGGCTGCAAACCAGGCAGTTTTTTACAAGGCAAAGATACCGACCCAGATACAATACGTTTCATAGGTGAAATGCTGAAAAAACAAATCCCATTTAGTAACGATATTCTGAACTATACCAAATCGGGTAAACCCTACTGGGTAAAAATGAATTTCCAACCCATATTTGATAAGCAAGGAAATTTGATTCAATATTTTTCTATTCAAGATGATATCACCGCACAAAAAAAATCGAGAGAGATACTTGAACGTAGAGAAGAGAAATATCGTCGCATTATTTCGAACATCAATTTAGGTTTGTTAGAAGTTGATTTGAATGAAACAATACTTATGGTTAATCAAAGCTTCTGTGATATCAGTGGTTATGAAGAACATGAATTAATAGGCAAGAATGCAAAAAAATTATTTATTACATCAAGCACAGAAAAATTACTAAATGATAAAATAAAATTACGTGAAAATAAAATTTCGGATGCTTACGAATTAATGGTAAAAAACAAACAAGGAGAACAGAAGTATTGGTTAGTGAGTGGCGCTCCTTTATTCAATGATGCTGGAGAACAAATTGGTTCAATTGGGATTCATCTTGATATCACAGACAGAAAAGTACAGGAACGAAAAATGGCTGAGTTATTGGAAACATTACAAAGCGTGAACAATGAATTAAATGATTTTGCCTATATCGTAAGTCATGATTTAAAAGCTCCTTTACGAGCAATTGGGTCATTGGCTACTTGGCTTGAGGCTGATTATTCAGACAAATTAGATGAAGAGGGAAAAACAACTTTGAGTTTGATGGTTCAACGCACACAACGAATGCATAATTTAATTGATGGCATTTTAAACTATTCAAAAGTTGGACGAGATCAATCAAAAATTACAACAGTAAAAACTCATGAACTCGTTTTGAAAATAGCAGATATGCTTTCAATTCCTGAGAATATTCAGCTTATACTTGAAGGTCAATTACCAGATGTTCAATATGAAGAAATTAAACTTCAACAAGTGTTTCAAAATTTAATGAGTAATGCCGTTAAATTTATGGATAAGCCAAAAGGAGAAATTCGTATTTCATTTATTGAGCACCAACACAATATTGAATTTAGCGTAAAAGATAATGGCCCTGGCATTGATAAAGTATATCATAAAAAAGTATTTCAGATATTCCAAACGCTTCAAGCTCGTGATGAATTTGAGAGCACAGGTGTTGGATTATCCATAGTGAAGAAAATTATTGAAGGTTATGGCGGAAAGATTTCAATCGATTCTGAAGTAGGAAATGGCACTACATTTACTTTTACCGTTATAAAATAGTATCTTCGACCCATAAATTTATAGGCATGAGTAATCCAAATCGAACAATTTTAATCGTTGAAGATGACATGGTTGATGTTATGACAATTAAACGAGCTGTTGGTCAACTTGGTATCACAAATCCGCTTCATGTTGAATCAAATGGCGAAGAAGCATTACATTATTTAAATGCAGTTGAAGAGTTACCAGGTTTGGTGATACTTGATTTAAACATGCCTAAAATGAATGGGACTGAATTTTTAAAACATATTCGCGAAGACGACCGTTACAAAAGTTTACCGGTAGTCGTTCTTACAACAAGTAAGGAGCAACAAGACAAGTTGAACACGTTTAATTTATTTATTTCAGGTTATATGATTAAGCCTGTTGACTTTTCTCAATTTAAAGATATGGTTCGAACGATACATCATTATTGGGAATTGAGCGAACTTCCTTACTAATTTCCAAATGAAAGTTTTATATATTGAAGATGATATCATAGATCAAATGGCTGTAAGGCGACTTGCCGACAAATGTTCATGTGAATTACTTTTTGTCAATTCAATTAAAGAAGCAAATGATATTTTACAAGCTGAAAAATTTGATTTAATCATTTCCGATTTTAATCTTGGTGACGGAACCGCTGAGGATGTTCTTAAACTTGTTACCAACCAAAAAATTATACTGATTACAGATAAACCACTTGACTCATTTAATGCAAACGGCAATCTTCTTTATTCAACGACCAAACCGATTAATGAGTCTATTTTTAAAATTACAAATAAGTCTCAACCTCTTGATTTAACTTACTTTAATTCGCTTACTGAAGGCGATATAAATTTTCAAGTTGAATTATTAGATACCGCATTACAAATTTTACCTTCAGCTTTAGAGAAGGTAAATGAAGCGTTTGAATCATTGAATTTTGAGCAACTAAAATTTGAAGCACATAAAATGAAATCGGGCGCGCGAGTCATTGGCATTCCAATTTTAGAAACATTACAAACAATTGAAGCATTAGCGCTTACAGGCGATCTTTCAAGATTAAAGCCTTTGATTGATGAATTAAATCAAAAGGCAAGCAGTGGTATCGACCAAGTAAAAATTGAACGAGAAAAATTACAATAGATTTAATCGATCCAATAATTCAGTTTTCTGAGAACGAGCAATTGGAATGAGTTTATTGTCGATACTGATATCATTATCTTCTATAAAATTTATTTTAGACATATTGATGATATATGATCGATGCACTTTCATAAAATCTTTGGATGGCAATCGAGATTCAAGATGTTTCATTGTACAGTAAATTACATGACTTGTATTTGCCAGACAAATTTTTACATAATCAGCTAAGTTTTCGATATACAAGATTTGATCAAATTCAATACGTACTAATTTTCCATTCGCCTTAATATACATCTCCTTATTACTCTGCATTTTCTTTCTTGCTTCATGCTGCTCGTTTACTTTCAACAAGGCAGCATTTAAATTGACAACAGAAATTGGCTTTTCAATAAAGTCGGTTACATTATATTTAAACGCATCATATGCATATTCTTTATTCGCAGAAATCACAACGACTAAAGGAATATAGGACAATGAATCAAGTAGCTCCCACCCTTTCATATCAGGCATTTCAATATCCAAGAATAATAATTCAACAGGATTTTCATGCAAATAATCAAGCGCATCTTTTCCATTTTCGAATGAACCTTGCACATTTAATTTTTCATTCTTTGAACATAAATTCTCTAATGATTTCCTTGAAAGAATTTCATCTTCAATGATAACGCAGTTTAAAATACCCATGTCAAAACTATTTCCTTGCAAGATAATAAAGTGATAGTTATACATATCGTTTTAAATGAAATATCCTAAAACAACTTTAAAGTTTACAGAATATGTAAGCATTGCAGAATGACAAGCCAAAATAAAAAATATTTGACTTTGATTTTTTTCTTTATGTTCATTTTAAACCCAGATTCAGCATTAGAAATACTGAAACAATTTCTTTATGAAAAAACTTTCAATGTAAAAGTTGTTTTCTATCTTAGATGTCCAAACCAAATTCATTTTCAATCATAATTTTAATTCAACTTTAAAAATCGCTCTATGAAACAATTTCTTATTCTTTTAATTGCATTCCTCAGCTCAACTACAATTTCTTTTTCGCAACCCTGGTCAAGTGCACAAATTGATTCAGCAAATACTGAAATATCAAATCCATCATTGAGCCCTTACGAAAAAGAAGCCATTTTGATAATTAATTTATGTCGTTTATATCCAAAACAATTTGCAAGTTATGAAGTTGAAAAATACTATAACGGTGGCATGCGTGTAGATGAAACTTTTTTAAAATATAAAGAATCTCTCATTCAAGAATTAAATTCAAGAGAACCTTGTCAAGTGCTAAGGTTTGATCAAGCATTATACGATATCTCAAATTGTTTTGCACAAGAATTTCAAGGATATGATATTCCAAGTCATAATAGAAAGAACTGCTCTCAACCAAAATGTGCTGAATCTATCGCGATAGGAAAAGAGAGTGGATTTGAATCTGTAATGCAATTACTAATAGATGCTGGTGTTGAAAATCATCTCCATAGAAAAATCTGTCTTGATCCCCAATACTCTAAAATAGGTTTAAGATTATATAGTCATCCCAAGTTTAGATTTTCATCCATATTTAATTTTTGTTAGTCCGTACACTTCTTCATCTACAAACCTTTGAATTTGCAATTCAGGAAATTTAATTTGATTTTTATTTAAATAGTTAGCGACTACTTTCATCTATTGTATCAATGAATTCAGATTTTATAATCGGTTTGTAGAAAATAATAGAGAGAATTCTGATACTTTTTACCAACAACAGACTTTATGGAAAGAAATTATTTAATGCTTATCCGCAAAATAACACCAAGGGTAAATTTGACAGGACTCTTTAATTAGAATGCTTCGCAGGGCCTCGCAATGACGGCGTTCATGTTTAAGCGTTACGTTGTGACGAAAGCCTGTCCCGACTTTTCTTCGGGGAAGCAGCCTCTTTTATGGTTTGATGTAGTTTTGCTCATTATCATTAATTATTTATGGAATTTTAATTGATTTGTGTCTTCGGCATTCATTTATGAACAAAAGACCTCAGTTTATTAATGCAATACTCGATATTTACAATCCAAAACTTAACAACAATTCAAATTAAATGATTAATGAAAAATAGATCGATACTGCTTTTTCTTATTCTGTTTTCGAATTTCAAATCGCAATCACAATGCGCCGCCATCTTACCTTTTACTCAAAAAGCAATGGTAGATATTCATGATATTTATCAATTCACTTTTCTCAATAAAAAGCCAAAGAACAAACTCGACACGCTTGTTTTGCAAGCCCTATATCCAGGTATGATAGTTGATTCAAATTATTATGATTGGAATAATGACAATGAAAAAACTAGAAGTTTATATGAACGAATAAAAATGAAACAACTCATTGATGAAATAGGTCAATTAAAAACCTCAGGAGCATTTTTGATTTTGAACTTACCCTATCTTATTCCATTTAAAATGCAAGATGATTTAACACCGTTAACCTCTTTGGTTTCAAATATTTCGCATTATGGAAGTGCGACAACTATCAATAAATACTTTTTAAATAATATAGTAAGTAATAAAATAGCACCTAAAGAATTTGAACGCTTAGTTATACTCAAATCAATACCACTTCGCAAATCAAAATTCACTCAAATCAAATATTGTAAACGGCTTGAAGGTGAGGCGCTCGAGCTATATAATATGAAACAAGAAAATCCACAACCTTATGATAGCTTAATTGAACAAGTAATTAATAAGTACTTAAATAAATATCATCATATTTCTAAACTATTATACTTTCCTGATTCAATTATGATTGAAATTTTGCAATTACCATTTACACATGATGCCCAATGGGATCATTGTGTGCCTAAAGTATCGGCTGATAATGGAATTTCACATGATAGATTAGGCGTGATTATTCAAATCGGGAAAGATGAATTTGATCAAAATAAATATATTCAGCGAGTGTATACTCTTGAAAAAAATAATCAAACTGGGCAATCAATTGTTGAGAAGGAGTTTAGTGTCGCTTTTATTTCACGAACTCGGAGACAATGTGAAGGACAGGATGAATAATTTTTACATTAAGAGGAATGAATATCATCAATAAAGCAAATACTTTTTACTATAAAATGAATATGCAAGTGGCTAAGTGTTTTTTAATTTGGATCATTCCCATTTTAATTTCAACTGAATTAAAGTCACAGCAATGTGGATTTGAACACCATAGCGCTATACTTGTTCATGCAATTCATGCTCAAGCAAAAGAAATCATTCATGGATTAAAAATGTATCTAAGTTTTGAAAATGGCATGCCAATTACGTCAATGGGTGCAACTTCTTATGATAATAAAACAAGTCAACTTTGTATAGACAGTTTTCTTTTTTGGGAAAATAAAAGTCAATCAATTATTCCTACATATTGCTATGATACTAGACTCTATAGACGAACTTTTCCGAATGCTGGTGATCATTATATTTGTGTTGTGCCAAGCTATAATGGCAAAAACGATTTGAGTAAATTTTCGTTTGATACAAAATCATCTCAAACTAAATATCATCATACCGGACTTCAAGGCAATATTCTTGATGACCAATTTTTTATCAATATCATAATTGAAGATATTGATGGCGATAAAAATGGTGGTGAATTTGCACGACAACAAATTAGAATTCCAATTGGAGCCGTTACAGATATTTGTTCAAATCATTTGGATAAAGATTATGATCAATTTCAATATAAAGATAAATTGAATCCTATTCAAATATATCTAGAACCAAACAATAAAAACTACAAGGCTGAAATAGATCATAAGGCATTTGATACTTATTTCGCATCTCGGTATGAAGTAAAGGAAAATAGTCCTTTTGAAAATGAGAACCTTATTTCAAGAGTGCTTGAACGAGTTGAACTTTATGATGAAAAAACTGGTAATCTTTTACAAACAATTTCTAATCCCGCATATATAAATCATCCTAAAACTTGGCGAGAAGGGAATATGGAGTTTGAAAATTTTTATAATGATGATCAAATAACGAAACTAGGATTTCGAATTCCATCAACTTTACAGGGAAGAGAAAAGAATGCAAAACATTGTTATTCTTACTACAAATACAATCCTCTTATAAAACTTTATGAAGCTGATACATTGCTGAATAGTAAACAAGAAACTAGATTTAACACAGCTTCAAAAATAATGTATGCCACTGATTGGGTTGACTCAACTCGGTTTTTAATTGAATATACCTTTGAACTAAAAAACAAAACATGGCAATTAATTAAAACACAAAAACATGAAAAAACTGAAGCCGTAAAACCTATGTCACAAAACAAAATGGCTATTTGTTATTTCAAGAAGGCAAACTTAACCCTACCTATTCAATATTTCAGAGATGGTGCGAAAACCCTCATCATTCAGGATACTTTATGGATTGCAAATTATGGAAACGAGTCAGCAAAAATTAAAATAAAAAATGGAACAAACTTTAAAGTTCCAAATAGTATTTCTCCTAATCAAATACTTCCAATTGTTTACTATAGAGAACTAAGTACAAATACTTTTTCGAATTCAAGAAGTCCGTTTGAATCCATTGTTGATGGCTTAACGATTACCTATAATGAGAACGAATTGTCGGCTGGGGTTGAATATCTATTAATTAATCATCAAGCAGAAGTAAAGACTCAGGCCGATCAATCAATACAATTTATCATACCGCATCAATTAGATGAATATTTTTCGGTTTCAAGTTTCCCTAACTTATACTTAAAAGAATACGGCAAATATTCAAGCATAGATAGCAGTCGAATTGGCGAATGGACAATTATAGATTCATCTCAACCTTCGCCTATTAATAGAATTCAATATAATAAAGTATTCCGAGTTCAACTCGCAAATAGTGATATCAATCAAAGTCATATTGAAATTGAATACATAGAAAATGATGTTGTGAAAAGAAGAGTTGCTAAACATATAAATGGTAAAATAATTTTGCATTCCAATGATCATAAACTACTATTAATAACTGAAAATTTAAAAGCAGATTATAAGTTGGATTTTAATAAGCTTCAGCAAGAGGATGGTGTCACACTTTACTTATTGAAGGAAAATCAAAATTTCTATTATTGGGGACAAGTAAAAATTCCCATCTATATTGAACATCAGCAATATGCTATTCGGTGGAATTATAATTCAAAGGGTTTATCCTCTTATAACATATTAGATATAGAAAACGCACAAAAAGAATATTTGAAACCATTACTTAATCAGTTCTCCAATTTAAAGTATTACGATATTGACACTTCTACTAATGCTTTCAAACGAAGAAATAACGATAATTTTTATGTATTAGATTTTTCGAAATGCAATATCGACGAGAAGAAAAGCATATTCTCTATTTTAGAAAAGGATACAAATATTTTATCAGTCAATATACTAATGAATAATAGCTCACAACATTTTTGCGACAATCATATTTATTTCATTCAAAATACGTTAACTAAATTTGATTCTACAATGGTGAAGAAAGGAATTATGAATGGTTTTACTTTTCAGAATATGCAAACTTCTGCTTCAACTTACAATTACTATTTCAAGTATAAATCAAAAATTGTGAATGAAGATTTTTTTGCAGACTTCAACTCATTTTGCGAATCCAATTTATTACAACCAATTTCACTCAATATCTATGCAAATCATCAACCAGAAGTGCCGGAGGAGAATCTTAATTTTAAAAATATGAAAAGATGATGGCAATGATAAAAAATACAATACTTTACTTGAAGCCATTCTTACTTGAATGCATGATTATGAGTGTGCTGATGGTAATTGGTTGTAAAAAAAATCAAACATCTCTATGCTCAACCGAAATTGGATTAGCATCGCAATCTGATTTCCCTATTGGTGCTGCCATCGATCATATACTTATTCAAACTGACTCTAGTTACAGAGAAATTGCTATCACCCAATTTAATAGAATAACACCTGAAAATATTCTCAAACCAAATTATATTCATCCACAAGAAAATCAATTTAATTTCTCTGAAGTTGATCAACTTATAAACTATTGCAGAAATAATAATTTAAGCATTCATGGTCATACCCTCGTATGGCATCAACAAAATCCAGATTGGTTGAATTCATTTCAGGGTACTCGTGATGATTGGGATCGGCTTTTAAAAACGCATATTCAATCAATCGTTCGATATTATAGACCAAATATTTTATCATGGGATGTAGTGAATGAAGCATTTAATGAAGATGGCACATTACGAAATAATATTTGGTTTCAACATCTTGGAAGCGCCTATATCGAAAAGGCATTTGTCTATGCGAAGGAAGCCAATCCTGAAGCTAAATTATTTTATAATGAGTATGGTTTAGAATCAAATCCAACAAAATTAAAAGCAGTCATTCAGTACTTCAACTCACTTAGAAACAGAGGTATTCAAATCGATGGTATTGGATTACAAATGCATGTTTCCACTGCCTATAGTGAAATCTCAATGATTGAAAATGCGATTCAAACTATTTCTAATAATCACTATCTTTTACATTTATCAGAGCTTGATATCTCACTCAACCCTTTAAGTAAAGAATATACATTAACGCAAGATGATTTAAATGACCAAGCCGACTTAATGTATAAAATTATGCGAGCTTATAAAAATATACCTTCCGAACTTCAATTTGGAATTACCTTTTGGGGAATCAGTGATCAATATTCTTGGATTCGATCTTATTACAACAGAATAGATTACCCCCTCCTTTTTGATGAAAACTATCAGCCTAAACCCATCTATTGTAAATTAAAACAATCATTATGAAATACTTTCTAATAATAATCTTACTCTTTAGTAAATCAATATTCGCTCAAACAACAATTCAATACTATCCTTGGCAATCATTACTTGGCATTACACAACAAATTGCAAAACCAATTGCCATCGATTATAAATTAGAAACGAATTCCTTTTTCAATAATATGAATATGGAATTAGGATTCAGATATACACATCAAAGAATATATCAAACTAAAGAGGATGATAAAATTCAATTGATTAAAAAAATCCATCTCTATGCTGGATTAGGACTTGCATTCAATCCTTTAAATGCAATTGGAAATTTAAATACAATAAATGGATATTATGCAGATCTTGGATTTCGATGGCATCCTCCAAAAGCCGATTTCCTATTTCTTAGTTTTGAAGCTTCTCCCTATATCAATAGAAATCTGACCAATGGAAATTTAAGAACGCGTTTAGGAATTGGATATAGATTAGGCAGAAAATAATAATATTGAACAATATTTTAAGCAGAAAATAATTCGTATTTTTAAATCATCTTCATTTATAAAAACTAATATAATTTATATGAGGCAATCATTTACATTTCTTCTTTTTCTTCTCTTGAGTTGTTTAGAAAGCAAGAGTCAAGATACCTTCTCAATTGTTGCACTCGACTCAACAACGCGCCAAATTGGAAGCGCTGGTGCATCATGTTTAGATTTGTTTTGGGCTGGTATAGCTAACCCAAGTTTTCTAACGGATATATTACCTGATTCTGGGGCAATTAATACCCAATCATATTTCATTCAAGCGAATCAGGATAATGCTCGTTTACGTATGCGTGCTGGAGATACGCCTTCGCAAATTATCGCGTGGTTGGTTGCCAATGATGCGGTGAGTAATCCTGAATTTAAACAATATGGTATTGTTGGTTTCAATGGCAATCAAGCCGCTGCTGCATCTCATACTGGCACCAGTTGCCTCAATTACAAAAATCATATTACAGGAAGTATCAATGGAATGTATTATGCCATTCAAGGTAATATTTTAAAAGGACAAGAAATACTTGATTCAATGGAATCGAATTTTAGAAATACAAACGGAAGTTTAGCTTGCAGAATTATGGCAGCCATGCAAGGCGCTAATGTAGTAGGGGCAGATTCGAGATGTAATAGTGAAAATACATCTTCTCTGTTTGCATTTCTTCAACTTGCATTACCTACAGATATTCACGGACAACCGACCATAAATATTTCATTAAAAACGGCTAGCGGTGCTGGTATTGAGCCTATTGATAGCTTACAAAATTTATTTAATGCTGTGAATGGATGCGGACCGCTTTCAACTTCTTCATATATTTCATCTTCTATTTTTAAATCTTACCCAAACCCAACGCGCGATAAGTTATATATTGAATATAAGGAACCTAACATGGGCAATTGTACAATTCATATTTACAATATATTTGGACAAAAATTGCAGAGTCAAATACTCTTAAATGGAGTGAATAAAATTGTTATCAATTCATTGCCACCAGGAATTTACTTGTATTCGATTCATTCAGGAGACAAAGTTGTGCAGCGTAATAAATTTGTGGTTGAGAAATAAAAATTTTTCGGATAAAATCTCTTGGCCAAATTGGAGATTACAAGTCATACTAAAATATCCAATCTCCTACTCACCTTTTATTCATCTTAGGCAATCTCTTTCTTCTTCCAAAAATAATATACTGGCACGCCCAATAATACAATAAACAAACCAGGTACACTATTCTCTGGTTTCATATAAAGCAAATTAATACAAAATGCCAATGCCACAATAATATAAAGAGCTGGTAAAATGGGATATCCAAACGCTTTATAAGGGCGCTCCATCTCAGGCTTTGACCTTCGTAAAATAAAGATCCCTAATATGGTGAGAATATAAAATAACATCACAGCAAATACTACATAATCTAATAAATCGCCATACTTACCTGAAAAACACAATATCGAAGCCCAAATAAATTGAATCCAAAGTGCATATCCTGGTATTCCATTCTTGTTATTCTCCTTCATTTTCGCAAAAAACAATCCATCCTTTGCCATTGCCTGATAAACGCGCACACCACTCAGTATGAGTCCGTTATTACAACCAAAGGTTGATATCATAATTAATATCGCCATTATAATTAATGCGCTACCAGCAAACATTTGTGTAACAGCCGCGGTACCCACACGATCTTTATCAGCAAACAGGATTCCTTTTCCAAGGGCATCTGTTGCATGGGGATCGCCGAAAAAAGGCAATAAGTTTAAATAGGCAATATTTACTAAAATATAAAGTACTATAACAATTAAGGTACCAAAGAATAAACTTAAGGGAATACTTCTTTTTGGATTATCAATATCACCTGCTATAAAGGTCACATTATTCCAAGCATCACTACTAAATAATGAACCCACCAAACCAACACCCATTGCAGTTACTAATCCAAAAGTACTTAAAGCGGTATAATTCAATTCGCCATTTTCATTCACAGAATATTTACCCGAGTCCCAGAAGCGAACCAAATTCAATTGCCAAATATCAGCATCTCGAAAAACAAATAGACCGAGAATAATTAATCCAAATAATGCAATCAACTTTGTAGACGTAAATATTCGAAGTATCATTTTTCCATATTGTATACCCCTCGAATTGAGCCATGTTAAAATAAATATTGAAAACACACCAAGTAATTGCGCTGCGGTAATTTTAAAACTTCCTAAAGCAATCACAATATTTGTTTCGCTAAATACTGGAAAAATCACGCCAGTATATTTTGCAAAAGCAACACTTACAGCAGCGATTGTACCTGTTTGAACCACTGCAAATAAACTCCATCCATACAAAAAACCAACTAAAGGGCTATAGGCTTCTTTTAAATAAACATACTGCCCGCCAGCCTTTGGGAACATGCCAGCCAATTCGCCGTAACTTAAAGCGGCTGAAATTGTCATAAGTCCTGCAATCACCCACAACATTAACATCCATCCAGGTCCACCCACCGAACGCCCCATATCGGCGGCAACAATAAATATTCCTGAACCAATCATAGAACTCGCTACAATTAATGTGGCATCAATTAGATTCAACTTTTTTTTATCTGACATCGTTTATAAAGATTCTAAGAATTGAATGAATAAATATCAAAACAGCATGTTTTTCTTGGCACAAGATAAAATCAATATTCAGTGAATCAAATTATACCCTTTATAAATATTATTTAATCAAAAAATATAGCTATGACAATTATTGTATGGATTGCGGATATCCAAATCGTTGCAATTTCTAATTATTCATTTTCTTCAAGATGATCAATAAGAACCAACTTTTCGTTGGTGATTGCATCATACACATATTTTGATTGAGTAGGACGAGAATAAAATAAAACCTTGTCTAATATCTCATGATTCTGAAGTTTACTTTCTCCAATTTGAAACAAAGGAACCGTTGTTTCAGCCATATAATAAATATCTTTTTTGATTTTGAATGTATATGCATTTTCGTTTTTAAAATTGCCTCTCACCCCTACATTAATATGATGATCAAAATACAATAAGCTATAAGGTATTGAGCATTGATCGAGTAATGAAGCGTATAAAGTACTCTTGCCCGAACAATCGGCTTCACCAGCAATAAGAACCTCGTGCGCTCGTTTAGTAATCTCAGTTTGATACCAATGATCTTCATAACTATAAGCAATTTGCTCACTTACAAAATCTAATAATTTTTGAGCCTTCTCCTCCTTCGTTGTAAGTCCCTCCGTTAGTTTCAAAGCTAATCGTTTCATAATGATATCCTTATCTTTCATAGAAATAAATGAACCAATATTTGAGGCTGCACCCGATTGATGAATAAATTTTGAAATCTCAATATGATTTTCAAATGGATAGGTGATTGCAGAATCTCGCACTTGCGAAACTTCAGCAAATGAAACATAAAAACTATCCTTTGCTAAATTACATTTGAATTGAATATTTGAATCTATTTTTAAATTCGAAATTGGAATTCGAAAAGCATAGTAACCATCAATCACACCACTCATACCGCCAAAATCGCAGACGCCAGAATCGCAAGGGGCAAACTCTAAATTAGATGTATCAATTGCAATTGCCTGTAATACTTTTGCTCGGCCCAAATCTCTTTTAAAAATAAAATAGAGTAATCTCTTTTCCGAATCCATTCCTCTAAAATCAATTGGCATATTCCATAATGTTCGCGAAAATGTATCCGCAATCAATGCACGATGATACAAATAATAAATAGCAGTCTGTTGAGCCTTTGTTTCATCCAATCGAATATCTCGCTCACCACAACCAATCAAACCTATAATGGCAGTCATCACAATCCATCCAATCAAAATAATTTTCATTTTCGTTAGCCGATTTAGTTTGTGAGGTAAATATAATTCTTTCATTCAAAATAGCAACCCAACTGCGATTGATAATTGAATTCATGCAATCGAATGACACAATTCTGAATTTAATTCATTTGGGTGGCACACACGCTTTCCGTTCCAATCTCCCTCTCAGGGCATCGGGAGGATTTCCACTTTAATCGTTGCCACAATGCAAGAGACACGCAATTCCTCTCTAGAACGTCTCAATAATATCCGAATGAATGACTTCATCTTCAATGAACTTCAAAATTCTAATCAGACTCACGTCCTTTAGAATCAAATTAAAATAATTCTTCAATTCGATGTTGAATGCCATTTACTTCAATTTGATCGCCTACTACTCTTCCCATTAATTGTACACCAAGTGGTGATTTAGGCGATACTGCAAATACTGAAATCCCTTCGACATTAATTTTTGGTAAAGCAATACTAATAAAATAATAACCTTTCGAAGTCTTAACCAATGACCCACTGCGAACTTGATGACTTATTTCATCAATCTGAATTTGCGAAAAAATAGTTTTATTGTCAATAGCTTCATACAAATGTTCAGCTATCCTACTTTGTTCTAATTGCAACATAGACAAAGCGGTTTCATGCTTATCGCCAGCCGTACTTTTTGTTTCATTCATGACGCTTATACTCAATTCATCCAAGGTAAATTGAAACGAATCAATTTTTTCGTTTAAGGATGAAAGAAATTTCAGGTAGACTTCTTTTTTAAATGACATAAAATATTTTAAGAAAATAATTCAATAATGATGGATTTAGCCTGGCTTTAACCATACTACTTTTACTTTAGTATCTCTTCCATCTACATCAAGTTTCAATGTAACATAAATATCTTTCTCGCGATCATAATCTGAAATGGAGAAAATTGCCAACTGATTATTTTTATTATTTGTATTACCCAATACAAATTTTCGTGATGGCAACAAATCATTCCCGTTTGTTACAAAAGAAAATCCATCACAATCCTTAACACTTTTTATGGTTGTTAATTTTCCTTTTTGAATATGTTTTTCGTTTTCAAGAATATCATTTAACAAGATATAATTGTTAGATTTCCCATTTAAATAAGAGAATGATTTATACTGATTACCACCTTTTAACCATTGCGCTGTAAAGTCGCGTTTGGCGTGATACAATGGGCTAGCCGTTACACCACCTCCACCGGACATAATAGAGTTGTTTAACATTTGACTTTTAGGCACTAGAGTGCTTGAAGATAGAACACCTTTATCTGAATAGTTTAAAACAGCTAAATCTCCAAGCATATATTGTGTTGATGTCGACGACATTCCGCTACTCGATGATCGCTGAGTTACTATTACTTCTAGTCCTTCAAAAATAATACTATATCCACCATCATCATTGATATAAAAATTTTGCAGAACACCAGAATAAGAGGTTTTTGGGCCAAATAATTCTTTATACTTCTTATCTACATCACTAAAATCAATTTCATTTCTAGTGACCACCGACCCCTTACTAATATCATAAATATAATGAAGTGTCATGAAAGTTGAATTCAAGTTTTGCTTTTTAAAAAAGGAAGCTTTTTGCTTGGTTGAAATTTCAGTATGCGAAAGAATATGTAAACCTTTTGTTTTTCTATTAAACTTCATAATGGCATCATTTACTTTCAGTCCCTCTTCTATTTCCAATGTCTTATATTCAACTTCATTATTATTTTTAGTAAACTTAGCAAGAATTAAATCCGCTTCCTTTCCTCCTGATGATGCAGTGTTGTAAGCATAAATTAATGCATAAGATTCTTTGTCTTCAAATACACAAATATCAAGTATATTGATGTACTTGTATTTATTATCTGGTGTACTTAAGTATGATTTACTGATAATTTCATTTTTACTGTTGTAGTGAACTACTTCAACTCGCTTATCGCGTTCAGAAGCAAAGGAATTAAAAGAGGCAACCACATAATTTTCGCTATATGGATCTCTACGTACAATAAAATCAGGTAAAGGCACACCACCAAAAGCTGCTGCATATCCTTGACCCAATGATAGCTTCTTTAAAGTGGCAATGGTTTCTTGCGACACAATTTTACCATCTTGTCCGTTTAAAACGATTCGATATAACACAGGTATTCGACCCTCGACTTCACTTAATAATATGGTTATATTACCTTCTGTTTCAAGACATCCTTCAACTTGCAATCCTTTTAGTTTACCAAAATCATGATCAGCAACATAAGTAAAAATTTGTTTGTATTCTGGACTATACATTTTTATCTTGATACCATCTCCGTGAGTTATATGAAGGTAGGCTGTATTACCATTTTTCATCAAAAGTAATTTTGCATATCCAGTTTCTGGTTCCTCAAAACCAACACCTCTTGCAATAGTTGTAAATTGAGCATGAGCAGAAATTGAAAAAAGGAACAGAGCCAAAAGGCTCAAAAGAGTACTCTTTATCATAAAATTTGTTTAAGAGACAAATATAGAAGAATATATTTGTTTTGCTAATATTCAATAAAATTGCAAGCAACTATTTTAAGAATCAATGGCTCAGAAACAATCTTATTTCTTATTGGTTGCTTTTTCTGTGTTTTAACTGTTCTGAAATCCCCACAAATTGAAACCATGAGCAATTGTTGCTGGAAGTATTGATTTTGTTCTTTGCGTGAGATAGCCCCAAACGAAACCTAGCGGTATAATTTGAATACAATTTAAAATGATAGCCTTAACTTCACCCGACTTAAAATACCATACTGGAAAATGCATAAAAGCCCAAATTGTTGTAGCAAATAGAATATTAAAGCCTAATTTTTTAAACACTTTTTCAAATCGAGACTGGATGATAAAACGATTAAATTCTTCAACTAAACCTGCTCCAATCACACCCTGCAAAATCATTCCAAATACACCACCTAATTCTTTATAACCTTCTTCCCATAAGATCCCACTTCTATTAAACATATAAGCGAAAAGACCCGTTAGTCCCCAAATGACAATACCCAATAATAAATAAATGAGTGGTTTAGTTGCAAACCCTAGTTGTAGAATTTTATATTTCTTTAGTAACAAATAAATTGCAATACCAAGTGGCATTGAAAATAGAAAAACGCCAGCTAGAATTGGAATGGTTGTGAAAATATTTTTTGGAATGATGCTTGCCTTTTGCATAAAATTCAAAACCAAAAAAACGAAGCCTAGTAGTGAAAATATAATAGCCATCGTCAATTCCTTTGTAGGATTTTTGATTTCAATTTCATTTCTTGGTGGAATTTTATTTGTAATCAGATAAATGATTGCGATCGCTACATAAAAAAACACAAAATATCCTACCCCATGTAGTAATTGTCCAGAAGAATTAAAACCCCAAAGAACAATCAAATTAATTACTGTCATGACAATGATTATCTGAATATTATCTTTTACAGATTTCATAGATTTGAATTTTAAAGTAATGCAGTTTATAATGTGTAAAGGGTTAATGCACTCACAAATATTTTGTATAGCTCTACTAAAAGAAAAATTGAAAGTATTCCAAATATTCCTTTGATAAAAGAAAGCGTATTTGAGTTATGATAAAAATTCTTTAATGCGGTGGAATAGTAAAAGTAGATCAGAATACCTAGAGGAATTATAATCAGTTTTTTTTCAAAATTCTCTGGAATTACTAGAGTCATGATACCAACAATTCCAAAAAGTAGAAGAACGAAAGTTAAAAAATGAGTTGAAAATATAATATGCTTTCCAAATTCTAATTTTTGTTTAGGATTAAAAAGTTTGCTAATCAAAGCAATGAGTGGGATTAAAAAGATCAAAAGTCCTTTTGCTAAATTCGTAGATTTAACATCATATAATTTTGCTACTTCACTTTCTGTAAAATCTGAATTTTGAACAATTTGCCTAACCTTATTCATTACACGAATTCCCTCAAAATTTTCTATAAAAAAATAAGAAGATGGATATTTAAATAAGTCTTCATTCGAAAAAATGAAAAAGAACATAATATTCGAGATAATAAAAATTTGAAATGGTTTCATATATGGAATCCTAATTCCATCTACAAATTGCATTGAAAGTTTACCCGGATAAAAAAAGAGCAACTTTAATGTTTTGAATAATTTTGAGTCAAGATGTGTTATTGAATCAAATGCTTGGCTCATTAATTTCTTCAATGAAAAATCAGCATCATGAACAACTTTTTCGCCACAACTATTACAATAATTGCCTTCAAACTTATTTTTACAATTCTTACAAATTCCCATTTTTGAAACCTATTTTTTGCCTTGTAGCACTCAATAACTACGTTGCCATTTTATACGTTTGCTTTGGGTATGAGTGAAGGAAAGCTTTGTAAATGTACAAAAGAATATTAAAGTTCCAAATGATGGAATTGCTATTTTGTAAGCCTTTTTATTTACAAAGGTGATGTTAGATTTTATTTTAGTTGAACGATACCATTTCTCAATTTCATGAATGGCTTTTCTATGATGATATGAAGTAAATATGCGAAACTTATACAAGTTGACACACAAATTAAAAGCATCAAATTCGGGTCGATATTATGCGCATCCAGTAATTGATGTGTCATATGAATTACCCCTTTATGTGTCAAATAAATCGCATAGGAAAGTGTAGCAATCAAGGTGGTTATTTTTGAATTCCACTTGAATAAAAAGCTTGTCGGACTTACCGCACTGATAACCATCAATCCATAACCGAGTGCCACCATGGAGAAGCCAAAAATTGATGCATGAAAAGTCATTTGATCTTCACATAATAAATAGGCGCCTGTTAAAACTACCAAACTCAATATAAAAAATAAATTGCCATACTGAGATATTTTACTCCATACTATAGGTAAAAATTGATTCACTGCAGCTACTGAAACGCCAACTAAAAGTCCGTCTAAACGATTATAGGTAGGATAATAAATAAATTTATACCAAAATAACCAACCATTTTCAGCTTCTGATTTTGGAAGATAGAATTGGCAATAACTGTAAATTCTAATTGCGAAAGTCAATAAAAACAAGACTATTAAGAGCCAATAAGAGTTTTTCAACCGTTTTGTTGATTGCAATAATATTAAGATGAGTGGTAAGAATATATAAAAATGTTCTTCTACACATAGAGACCAAGCATGCGAAAAAGTGCCAAAATCTTTTAAGTTTAGTCCAAGATTTTGTGTAAATGTTAGGAATTTCCATAATGGAGGTAAACTTTCTTTTTCTCTGAAAAATGGAAAGTAAAAATACAATCCAAGTGTAACTAAAAAAGCCGGAATAATTCTGAAAAATCGCTTTAGAAAAAATTGCTTGAATGAGATATTATGTCCATTTTTGATTTGGACAAAAAGTTGAGATGAAATTAAAAATCCACTCAGAACAAAAAATAAATCTACACCTGTCCAACCAAAGCTCGCTACTTTGGGTAACCATTTTGGCTCTCCGCCACTTAAAATATAATAATGAAAAAGAAAAACGAAAATAATTGCCAATGCCCGCAAATGGTCAAGTCCGTATAATTTTTGCTGAATATTTTTGTCCAAGGTGTTCTGTCAAATTTATCGTTTTCAAATTTATTAATGTGCTGGTATTCTGCAAATTTATAGTGGCGTTGATCTTTATTTTTTATCCTCAATACTTTGGTCAAATGTAAGCAAATTGTTGTTAGGGTCAAGTATTGCAAATTCTTTCTGTCCACAAGGTTTAGTTTGTAAATGCCCTGCGGGATGAATGTTATTATTGTTGTTCAACATGGCTTGATAAAGTGTTTCAATATTATTTGCCCGAATATAAACTTGCCCATAATTCTCTGTTGGATCAAGATCTTTGAATTCAAAAAAGTGAATTTCAATATGATCTCTTTAAACGTTCAAATATCCATCAAAGTCAGCGTTACTAATATGGGTAAATTCTAATTGGTTTAAATAAAATTCACTTGTGGTGGCCTTACTTCGTATAGAAGTTTGGGAATAATGGATATTAGCTTAATCTATTTTTTAGCAAAGAGGTGAATAACATATCATTTGATGAACACAGTTCTTCACAACAAAACCCGGAAGTGTTTTGCAACGCCATATAGTATGATCATAACTTAATCCCTATGGATTTGACTTTCGTACATACTTAGTTAGTATAACAATTTGCGAGCCTTCAACTTTACCTTCTATTTGTTCTATATTGTCTTCAACTAAACGAATATTTCGAACCACCGTACCCATCTTCGCATTAAATGTTGCCCCCTTAACATCTAAAGTTTTAACCAAAACTACAGTATCCCCTTTACTTAAAACAGCACCATAACAATCTACATGTTTGGTTGAGTCGTCGTCGCTTTTATCGTCACCACTTGCTTTAGCCCAAGCTAAAGTGTCATCTTCGAGATAGGCAATATCTAACAAATCTCTTGCCCAATCCCATTTTTTTATTTTATGCAAGAATCTCCACGATACAACTTGTATGGCTGGCACCTCACTCCAAATGCTTTCATTTAAGCAACGCCAATGTATTTCGTCTGCTGTTTCAGGGTTGTTTAATTGTGATTGACAAGTATTACAAATCCAAATATGATGTTCAAGTTTACTACCTGGACTTGCCGGAATTGCATATACAATATTTGCTTCATCAGAACTACATAATTCACAATGATCATTCGCTCGTTTTTTTAACTCTCTATCTAAACTCATTTTCTATTTTATTTAGTCTAAAAATTATAGCTTTATAGCCACAAAGTAGCAATTCATTTTCCATTGTATTAGACCTACTATCTTGTTAACTTAAACCCTATCCTTGACTTTAATGAAGGGCGAAGATAATAATTTCGAATTATTATTCTATCAACTTTTTAATCCACTGCATCAGTTCAACCTCATTTACAATTGACCATGAATGTGGATGCCGTTGTCCGTTTGATCTATATCCCGTTTGAAAAGATTGCATAAATTCGGCTTGAGTATTACCCATTAAATTTAGACGATTAATGAGTTCGGCAGTTACTTCATAATTTGAACCATGAACCGTTTGGTTTCTATTTTTAATTCGCCATGCAATATCCACATCGTGATAAGTTCTTACCGCACAATTTTTTAAGTATTTTTCATTTTGGCTGTAGTCCTTATTCATACTAAACGCTGTTAGCTTTGCATAAGTTGAAACATTTTCGCGTGGAATACCATAATCATTTTTAATATGCCCCATCGCTCTTACGGCTTCTTCGACTGCTAATTCAGAATAATTGTTTTTTGCATTCTCTTCTAATAAATCATAAACTGTAAATATATCAATTGGCGAATCAACTGTAAATACAGCTTTGGGCAGAATTGGAAATTTATCAGGGAATTCGTTAGATAATTCAGTGTAGCGCATCGCTATCATACCGCCCGCTGAGTAGCCTCCAAGAATAAAAGGCTTGCTTTTTACATTGTATCTTTTTATTATATCCCTGATTACTTTCGATAGTTTGACTTGTGTTATTGAATCGGCGTATAATTTATTTCCGGCAGCATAAAAAACTGTCAATACATGATTCACATAGGAAGCATTATGTAGTTTGGTTTCAGGTGGTGTATCTTCTGCTCTTTGTCCAAAACCAGCCAACAGCAACAAAACACTTGAAATACTATCTGTGCGTGGTTCAACTGCCAAATAATAACCGCAATCCGGGTCATTTTCATCAATTACAATTTTCTTCAAAGTTTGTCCGAAACTAAGTTCACAAACTAATAATATAATAAGTAATGACAAAAACTTTCTTAATGCTGAGTTCATTTCTTTTCTTTAAAAATATACTATTTCAAACCTTAGCTAATATATGAATCATTTTTTGAAATACATGAAAAACAAACTCATTTATAAAATTACTGCTTTGTTATTTTTTGGTTCAATAGTAAATTTCCTTTCTCATTAAAAAGTTGAATAAAATAAATGCCATTTGCAAATTCCTTTAGTGAAATATCAGCGACTTGATATTCAATTTTCAATATCTGACCTTGCAAATTTCTTATACTTATTTTATAAGGCAGAACACCATCAATATGTATGCTATTCTGTGTTGGATTTGGACTTATCACAATTTCATTCGAATGATTAATATCGTTGATTCCTACACCAGTTAAATTAATAACTGCCGATTTACCTATACATCCATCTTGTGTTACTTCAACATAATAATTCCCGTTTTGAGTTACAGTATAGGTTGCATTCGTTGCTCCAGAGATAGCAACACCATTTAAAAACCATTGATAGGTAATAAATGAGCCTCCACTCACCGAAAGCAATCCTCCTGTATTAATAATAACAGGGGAAGGCAAACTATTGACGATAATTGTAACAGGTAATGAAATTTCAAAACAATTACTAGCATTGGTTACTTGTACTGTGAAATTACCCGCTTGAAATGCGGTATAATTGATAGATGTTGCGCCTGAAATTGCAACGCCATTTAGATACCACTGATAGGTATATCCAATACCACTATTTGCCGAAAGTAAAACATTGCCACCTTGACAAAATACGGTTGGTCCGTTTGGTGTAATAGTAGCGGGTGGATTTGGAGCAATGCTAACTGTTGTAGCACTCGATAAAGCCACACAATTATTTGCATTAGAGATTTCAACAGTATAATTTCCAACTAGATTTGCATTATAACTTGAGTTAGTTGCTCCTGATATTAGAATACCATTTTGATACCATTGATAACTATACCCAACACCTGTTGTAGCATTCAATATAATACTGCCTCCAACACAAAATGAAGCTGCCCCACTTGGATTGACTTGTGCAATTGGCAATGCATTGACACTAACCACAATTATGTTTGAGTTGTTGATACAATTTAATGAATTCGCAACTTGTACTGTATAATTACCTGATTGACTAGCCGTATAATTTATACCAGTGGCACCTACAATACTCGTTCCATTCAAATACCATTGATAACTTAAACCAGTTCCACTATTCGCATTTAAAACAACACTATCACCTTGGCAAAATACAGTAGGTCCTGCTGCATTGGCTGTCGCTATTGGCAAAGGGTTGACTAAAACAGAAGTGACACTTGAGCTTGCACTACAATTAATGGCACTCGTTATATCTACAATATAATTACCCGCCTGACTAGCACTAAACGAACTTGATGTTGCACCTAAAATTGGAACACTATTTAATGACCATTGATAGGTATATCCAGATCCTGTGCTGGCGTTCAAGACAATATTATTTCCTTGACAAATAGATACTGTGCCAGAAGGTGTGATATTAGCAACAGGAATTGGATTAACCGATACTAACAAATTGGTAGAACTTGAAGAACAATTGTTTGCGTTTGTCACAATAACGCTATAATTGCCAGATTGAGATGCTGTATAACTAGCATTAGTTGCACCTGAAATATTTGTACTATTCAATAACCATTGATAATTTAAACCAATACCTGTATTTGCATTTAATACCACACTCGCTCCCTGACAAATCGTTGTTGGCCCAGCAGGAGTGATTGATGCGGTAGGCGATGCACTAATTGTTACATTCGAAACACTTGATGTTCCCGGTGTTAAACAACCACCTGGCGAACTAACCACCACTGAATAAGCACCCGTAGTTGATGCGGTATATACATTTGATGTTGCACCTATAAGTGGTGTGGTTCCATTATACCATTGATAGGTAAGTCCGATACCTGTATTTGCGTTCAGTATTACTGTTGAAGGTGAACAAGCAGTTAGTCCACCTGGTGCTGAAATGGTCGCTGGTGTAACACCCGAA
>ENA-UOWO01001270-UOWO01001270.1-activated-sludge-metagenome-genome-assembly--contig:-NODE-1270-length-34175-cov-7.352491_pt1 | contig 34175 bp, 25 predicted proteins | sample MGYA00238148_ERZ761564 | MGnify/ENA primary metagenome ERZ761564 (study PRJEB28885, sample SAMN05720194) | activated sludge metagenome | isolation source: Anaerobic digester | place: USA...
GATGTGTAGGGGCGCATCGCGATGCGCCCGGTATATCCATTCGCACATCCTGCCGTCACGGCGTGACGAGCCGCAACCGCGGGGCGAAAAAACGCACGGCATTCTCCCGGAGGATGGCGGCAAGCTCGTCGGGGTCGGCCTGCCGTATTTCGCAGAGCTTCCGGAAGGTGTGCTGAAGCAGCGAGGGATCGTTCCGCTTTCCCCGGAAAGGAACAGGCGCGAGATACGGGCAGTCGGTTTCCAGGTGGATGCGGTCGTCGGGCAGAAACCGGAAGATCGTGCGGGTTTCCTCGCTTTTGGGATAGGTGAGAGGCCCGCCGATCGAGAAGGAAAAGCCGGCATCGAGGGCGCGGCGGGCGATGTCGAGATTTCCCGAAAAACAGTGCAGCAGCACTCGGGAAGGGCGCGGCCCGTCCGCGATGAACGCGAAAAAGTCGTCGAACGCCTCGCGCACGTGGATGATGGCTGGCAGATCGAGCTCGGCAGCCAGTCGCCATTGGGTGAGAAACACCTCGCGCTGCGTGTCGCGCGGCGAGAAGTCGTAGTGATAATCCAGACCGATCTCGCCAACCCCGATCGTTTCCGGCTCGGCCAGCAGTTCCTCGAGGGATGCTCGCGTCGAAGCGTTCCAGGTTTTCGCCTCGTGCGGATGGACCCCGGCCAGAGCCCAGAAGCCGGGCTCGGCCCGCGCCATCTCGACGGCGCGGCGGCTCGTGGCCAGATCCGTGCCGGCGTTGATCACGGCTGCCGGCCGCGTGGCGCGGATCCTCGCGAGAACGTCCGCGAAATCCACCGAGAATGCTTCGTCCTGGAGATGCGCGTGGGTGTCGATCAGCCCATCCATGGGGCCGTCACTTGACCCGGCAGCCGACCTGGGCAGGCTTCTGCGGCTGAACGAGCGCGAGGCCGCCTTCCGGCGTCTGGGCGGCGAGAATCATGCCGTGCGAGACGATCCCGCGGATCTTGGCGGGCTTGAGATTCTTCACCATCACGACCTGCTTCCCGATCAGTTCTTCGGGCTTGTAATGCAGCGCAATGCCGGCGACGAGCTGGCGGGTCTCGGTGCCGAGATCGACGGTCAGCTTCAGCAGCTTGTCGGCGTTCTCGACCTTCTCGGCGGTCACGACCGTCGCGACGGCGAGTTCCGTCTTCATGAACTCGTCATACTCGATGAGTCCGTCGGAAACGGGCTGCGCGGCCGGAGCGGTTTCCGCCGGCTTCTCTTTCGTCTTCGCAGGCTGGGCAGGCTTTTCGCCCTTTTTCAGCGACTCTATCCTGGCCGTTTCGATGCGCGGGAACAGCGGCGCCGGCTCGGTGCAGCGGGTTGCGTCGGGCAACTGGCCCCACTCGACGAGATGCAGCGGTGTGAACGTCGTGCCGAGGCCGAGCTGCTCGAGGAATTTCGGCGCGAGGTGGGGCATGAAGGGCTGCACGAGGTGCGTCACGAACCGCACCCCCTCGCCGACGGTGTAGAACACCTCGTCGAGTTCGGCCGTCTTCCCGGCTTTCGCGAGCGCCCACGGGGCGGTCTCGTCGACGTATTTGTTGAGGCGGCGGATCAGATCCCAGATGCGCTCGAGGGCGTGGTGGAACAGCAGGTTCTCCATCGCCCCGTGATAATCCGCGAGAACGGTTTTCGCCAGCGCCTCGACCTCGTGGGTCTGGGGGAGCTTCGCGGCGGTCTTGTGGAACACGCCTTCGCGGTTCTTGATCATCATCGGCAGCATGCGGTTGCACAGATTGCCGTAATCGTTGGCCAGATCGGCGTTGTACCGGGTGATGAACGACTCCTCGGTGAACTGCGCGTCGGCGCCGAACACCATCTCGCGGAACAGGTAGAACCGGAAGGGATCGAGCCCGTACTTCTCGACGAGGTCGAGCGGGCTGACGACGTTTCCGACGGATTTCGACATCTTGCCGCCGGCCGAGACCCACCAGCCGTGGGCGAACAGCATCTTCGGCAGGGGAAGAGCGAGCGCCATCAGCATCGTCGACCAGTAGACGGCGTGCGTCGTGAGGATATCCTTGCCGACGAGGTGCACGCTGGCCGGCCAGAATTTCTTGAACATTTCGGGCTGGTCGGGATACCCGATCGCGGTGATGTAGTTGAGAAGCGCGTCGAACCAGACGTAGGTGACGTATTCGGGGTCGAACGGCAGCTCGATGCCCCACGAGAGGCGCTTCTTCGGCCGGGAGATGCACAGATCGCCCAGAGGCTGGGCCAGGAAACCGAGCACCTCGTTGCGCCGGTTCTCGGGCCGGATGAAGCCGGGGTTGGCGTGGATGTACTCGATGAGCTGCTGCTGATACTTCGACATCCGGAAAAAGTAGTTCTTCTCGGTGATCTGCTCGACCGGCCGCTTGCAGTCGGGGCACAGCTTCTCGGGCACTTCCTTTTCGGTCCAGAAGCGCTCGCAGGGGGTGCAGTACCAGCCCTGATACTCGTTCTCGTAAATCTCGCCGCGCTCCTTCAGCAGGGCCAGGGCGTTCTGGACGCCCTTCTTGTGGCGGGCCTCAGTGGTGCGGATGAAGTCGTCGTTGGTGATGTCGAGCTTCGTCCAGAGCGCCTTGAACTTCTCGACGAGGGAATCCGTGTGCTGAAGCGGGGTGATCCCTTTCGCCTTCGCGGCCTGCTCGACCTTCTGCCCGTGCTCGTCCGAACCGGTCAGGAACCGGACCTCGCGGCCCATCAGCCGGTTGTACCGGCTCGCGGTGTCGGCGGCGAGGGTGGTGAACGCGTGGCCGATGTGCAGCTCTGCATTGGCATAGTAGATCGGGGTCGTGATATAGAACGGACGCTCAGGTTTCATCGGGATACCTCAATATATGTGAATATATATAATATCAATACTCGTATAACTCTGTGTCTCTGTGCCTCTGTGGTTCGTATCTTAGGTTGTCAGGAGGCAGAGGTTTCGCTGACGGCAGGCGGGTGTACGACGGCACGGTTGCGGCCGCCCGCCTTGGCCGAGTCGAGGGCCGTGAGGGCGAGGGAGACCAGCCGCTTGGCATCCTGGCTGGTTTCGGGATACGCGGCGATCCCGGCCGACGAGCCGAGAACGTAGGTGCGGCCGTTGTACTCGAACGACATGCGGTCGAGCGCATCTTTCAGCCGGCCGATGAGGAACACGCCGCCGGCCGCGTCGGTGTTCGGCAGCAGGATGTAGATGCGTTCCTGGGCGCGGGAGGCGAGATCGGTATCGCGCAGGGCTTTCTGGACGGCGCGGGCGACCTCGTTCCCGACCTGGAGGGCGAACTCGGGGGCCGTGGATTCCTGTATCTCCCGATATTTTTCCAGATCGAGCACGACCGTGCACAGCGGCTGGGCATAGCGCACCGAGCGGGCGGCCTCTTCCTCGAAGTAGCCTTTCCAGATGCGGTGGCTGATCATCCCCGTCGACTCGTCGCAGAAGAGGTTGCGGTACAGGCGGTTGCGCTCGATCACCAGGGCCGCGAGCATCGCGACGTCCTGGGCGTAGGGGATGTCCTCGTTGCGGAACAGGGGCGGCGAGATGCGATTGATGAAGTTGATGACGCCGAGAAGCGTGCCGTCGGAAGCCTTGATCGGGGCGCAGAGAATGCTCGCGACTTTTTCCTCGCGGGACTTGAACTCGGTGAACGATTTGAACCGCGGATCCTTGTGGCCCTTGTTCGCGAGCAGAGGGAGGCCGCCCTTGATGACCTGGCCGGCGAGCCCCTCGTTGGGTTTGAGCTTGATCGAGGGGTAGTTGTCCTCGGCGAGGTCGTCGAGCAGCGACTGCTCCATGCCGCGCATGCAGGCGACGGAGAGGTCGAGGTTGTCGCGGTTGAGAAGCAGGATCGATGCCCACTGGACGTTCATCGTGCGGACGGCCTCGTCGAGGATCGTCTTGAGATTCGTCTGGAAATCGAAGGTGGTGTTGAGCGACTGGGCGACCTTGAGGCAGGAACGGGTCAGCTCGAGTTGGTGCTCGATCTCGCTGCGCGAGGTCTCGAGCTTCACGGCGTCCTCGGTGCGCTGGCGCTGTTTCTTCGTGATGAGGCTGATCTCGCCGTTCCAGATGGCGAACACGCGGGAAACGCCCGAAGCGACCTCGGAGACCTCATCGTCCCCCGTGTCGTTGACGGGGTTCGCGACGCGCTTTTCCTGGAAGATATCGAGCTTGTGCCGCACGCGGGCGAGGGGGCGGGTGATCGAGACGGCCACGGCCCAGGAGGAAAGCAGGCCGATGAGCAGGAACGCATTTCCGATGAAGATGTAGACGGAGAGGTTGACGTTCAGGTCCATCCAGCGGATGTAGCTGAAAACGCCGATCGGCAGAGCCATGATCAGCAGGGTCGTAATGATGATGCGGCCTTTGATGCCGACGTTGCGGAACAGTTCCACGCTCGGGGTACCCTCCGGTGGCCGATTCTAGGCGACCGCCCCCGAAAAGTCAATGCCGCCGCACCAGCTCCCCAGGGATAGGATTCGGAAGAACGGTTTCACCGCAGAGGCACAGAGATTTGAAAAAGAAGAGGATCATCCTGAACGTCTTCTCATGGAGTTTTTGGCGCATGAAGAACAGCGGGTGGCCAAGATGGGTGTTGCGGGCGGATCACGATCCGCCCCTACGATATACATATGTCTATGGGTGTTGCGGGTGGATCACGATTCGCCCCAGCGTAATATACGCATGACTATAGGTGTAGGGGCGCATCGCGATGCGCCCGGTATGTGACCGAACCTTCTCTGTGTCTCGGCGTCTCTGCGGTGTACCGGTCCTGCGATTTTCTTTCGCTTGACGGCTTAGCGGTGGGCGCGGCGCTGGAGGGCTTTTTCGTAGACGGTTTCGGTACGGCGGACGAACAGGTCGAGATTGAAATTGGCGACGGCGTGATCGCGGGCGGCCCGTCCCATGCGGTTTCGCAGGAGGGGGTTCGTGACGAGGTTGCGGAGCGCGCCGGCGAGGGCGATGGGATCCCGGGGGGGGACGAGGAGTCCCTGCGCGCCGTCCTGCACGATCTCGGGGATAACGCCGACGGTCGTGGCCACCACGGGTTTGCCGGTGGCCATGAACTCGAGGGCGGCGCGACTGTTCGCCTCGGAGCCGACCGAGGTGATCAAGCCGAGATCACAGCCACGGATCAGCTCCGGCAGATCGTCCCGCCGTGTCATCGACGTCTTGACGCGGTTCTCGACACCGAGGCGGCGGGCTTCGTCCATGAGCCAGGCGACGGTGCGGTTGCTTTCGTACCCGATGCACACCAGTGTTACGGGCGTTTCAGGGGTCTGGAGCAGTCGAAGCGCCTCGAGCGCGTATTCATGCCCCTTGACCGGGTCGAGTCGGGCCACGATACCGATCACGAAAGCGTCTGCGGCAATTCCGAGCTCGGATCGCAGGCGTGTCGAGAAGGCGGGGCTGTACTCGTCGGTATCGACGGCGCCGTACACCACGTCGATTCCCGCATCGGGGAACTCGAGAATCTGGCGACAGAGCCGCTTGTGAAGCTTGGATCCGACGATCAGATGGTCGGTCCAGGCGTGGTGGACGTAGCGGTTGATGAAATGTCCCTTCGGCGGGTCGATGTCGGTGCGCACGCGAATGACGACCGCCTGCGGCGCAACGCGGCGGGCGACGAGGCCGGCCATCCAGGCGCCTTCATTGATATGACTAGATATAATATCTGGGTGATATGTTTTGAAAATCGCTCGCATGCGTCGGATTGCATGGAGGTAGAGGCCGGGGTTGCGGTGGTTGAGCCGGATCGTGTCGTCGCAGGGGATGCCGGCGGCGCGGGCACGGTCGAGCGGCTTGCCGGGCTCGGTCAGAAGCAGCGCCTCGTGGCCGTGCTCGATAAGCTTCCGGCAAAGGGTGATGCAGTAGTTCGACGCCCCGCTCCAGTTGGGCGAGTTGAGGATATGGAGGGTTCTCATGCCTCGCGCGCCGCCCGTTCGAGAAACTTGCCGTAGCTGGCGGTCGTCTGGAACGCGTCGCCAAGGGCGGCCAGATAGCCCTGCCACCCGTCGCGCCAGCCGCCTTTCAGCAGATACCGGCGTAAAAACCGGCTTGCCGGCCGCAGGAAGAGGAATCGGGCGGAATCGACCAGGCCGGGCTTGCGCCCTTCCGAAAGCCAGAACTTCGCCTGAAAGCTCGTGTAGAAGTTCATCTTCCGGATGTAATCGTCGAGGGTGGGGTAGGGGAAGTGGTCGAACGGCTCGCTCAGCCGGCCGATGCCTCCCTCGACCTCGAGGCTCTCGTGCACGTGCTTGTTCGGGAACCGGGCTTTGCCGCGCCTGAAGAGCCGGAGCTGCGTATCCGGATACTGGCCGCCGTGCGCGAGCCACCGGCCGAAAAAGTGGTTGCGCCGCGGCAGGCGGAACGCGTTGTCGGCCGTTCCGGCGATCGTCCGCCGGATCTCCGCGGCGAGCGATGCCGGGATTCGTTCGTCAGGGTCGAGGTAGAAGATCCAGTCGGTGGTGAGCTGCTCGAAGCCGAACGACTTGTTCACGTTCAGATTCGGATCGTTCGGCCGCGCATACAACCGTACACGCTCGAATGAGCGCGCGATTTCGGCGGTTCGGTCGGTCGAGGCGCAGTCGACCACGACGACCTCGTCGGCGAACAGGGCGGACTCGATCGCTCCAGCAAGTTGCGCCTCTTCATTGTGCGCGATGATCGAAACTCCGATGGTGGGCATGAAAGATTCCCTCTGCTGCAAGCGTGAATGACGGTGAGACGACGATCCGCCAGTATCTCAAATCGTCCCCGTGCGATCAAGAAAATTGACAGAACCCTCAGGCTTGGGCTACCGTCACACAGAGAACCACCCCCTGCCAAAGAGGAGACCCATGTCATCCGTCCCGAGCATTCTCCGCAACTGGGCGCTCGATCAGAAAGAGCTCCCGATCATCGCCTCTCTGCTCTACAAAATGATGGATACGGACATCCACCTGGGCACGGATTTTCCCGACTGGATCGGCCTTTGCCCCATGGACGTGACGGAGCACAAAACCGTCTGGATCGGGGATTGGGAAAACCGCGTAAGGGCAGGTCTCGTCCCTCTCCTCACCGAAGGCCAGCTCTCCATGTATTTCGACACGATGCCGGAGTTCGAGACGATGCTGACCGGCCTCAGCAGTCCCGGAAACCGATTCCGCGCCGGCATGCTGCTGGTCGAGCTCGCCGCCGCCGAGGGATACTGGCCCGAGATCGTCGCTGACGATTATCTCAAAGGAGTCTACATCAGTCCCGAGGTCCGAATCAATATATTGAAATATACAGCTCGGCATCTCGGGTTCCCCGAGGAGTTCGGGGAGTCGCTCCGAGGCCGTCTGGAAGAGTATGCGCGCGATCTCGGCAGGCGTGCTGCGCTGACCGAGCCGCCCGAGTTCGCCGGGTGGCGGCTGGGCTGGCTGACCCTCGGCGTCTGTGCGCCATTCTGGCGCGGTGGGCTCCGGGGAAGTCTCGGCGCGGGCGGAAGTCACGTCTCCTCGCGTGACGATCTCATCCCCTGGTCGATCGGCCATCTCGGCGCGGGAATCATCCTGTCGCAGGAAATCGGGATTCCGGGGCCTGCGTTTCCCTACGGCGCCGGGGCCGGCATGCTCCTCGCGCCCGGCCTCACCCACCGGCTCCCTCCCGCCTGCCACCTGCAGCCCGAAACGCTCGTTTGCGTTGCAGCCAAGTTCGCCCTCTTCGTCAGGGAAGTCGTGATGCGGCTGGGAATTGAAGTCCTTGCTCGACAGGAGCTCGTCGAACTTCTCAGCCGGACGCACGACGTGTACCGGAAAGCTTTGCGCAGCGAGCAGATCACCCGGAATACACAGACGATGATCAACGCGGTCGATGGTGTCTTCTCCGCCCTTATCGAACTGATGGGGCCTCAGACGGCGGCCTGATGGAGATCTTCCCGTCTCGAAATTCATCCCGATCCATTCCCCCAGGAGGAACCCGATGCTCGAATCCCTGTTGCTGAAACTTCGAAACGTCCCGCAGAATCCCGAGACCGTCTTCGAACCCTTCGCTCAGGACATGACGCGACTTCTCGGCGATGATCTCTCGGCGATCGCCCTCTACGGCAGCGCCGCTTCGGGCGACTACGTGTACGGCCACTCGAACATCAACATGGCCCTCCTGTTCAAGACCGTCACCGCCGGTCATCTCAAGCAGATCGCCGTCACCACCGAACGCTGGATGCTGCGCGGCTTCGCCGCCCCCCTGATCCTGACCGCCGAAGACCTCGAACGGTCGCTTGATGTATTCCCCTTGCTCTTCCAGGAAATCCGGGACAATCACCGCATGATCAAGGGCGACGACCCGTTCAAGGCGCTCGTCATCGATCGCGCCTTGCTCCGTCTCCAGGTCGAACAGATGCTGAAAAGCAAGGTGACCGAGGCCCGGAGCGAGTTTCTCGTATCCGGCGAATCTCTCAAGACGTTCGAGGCGATGATCGCGAAATCCTTCAACAGCCTGTATCCGCTTCTCCGGGGTCTCCTGGGCCTCTCGGGGAAGCAGCCCTCGATCCGCAAGGAGGTCGTGGTGGCGATGGCCGAAGAGTCGTTCGGCCTCGAAACCGGGGTGCTCACCGACGCCCTGCGGCACAAGATGGGCCTGCTGCGCCTTTCCCAGAAACACAATCTCCTGGCCTATTTCGAGCGGTATCTTGCCGCCGTCGAGAAGCTGGCCGGGGTCGCCGATCGGCTCGAACTGCCGAAGACCTCCTGATCCGCTCGAGAACTGCCGTTCGCGGCGTCCTGACAGGGCACGCGGACGGCGGCTTCTTTTTTCCCGGCGGCGGTTGAAATTTCGGGAACTTTTGGTATGCTCCGTGGTCAATGCACGCCGGACGGAGATGATTCCGTCCGTTCACACTCGCTCAGGAGGCACCTGTTCGTGATCGAGATGAAAGATGTCACCAAGTTCTACGGAAACTTCCGTGCCCTCGACGGGATTTCCTTCTCGGTGCAGGCAGGTGAGGTGCTCGGTCTGCTCGGGCCCAACGGCGCCGGAAAGACGACCGCCATGCGCATTCTCACCTGTTTCCTGCCGGCCAGTTCCGGGACGGTCACCGTCGGCGGCTTCGACGTGTTCGAAGACTCGATGGAAGTGCGCCGCCGGCTCGGGTATCTGCCCGAAACGCCGCCGGTGTACCCCGAGATGACGGTCCGATCGTATCTCAACTTCGTCGCCGAGCTTCGGGAAGTGGCCTCGAAGGATTTCCGCCGCCGCGTCGACGCGGTGATCGAGCGCGCCGGCCTGGTCGACCACCAGATGCGCGTGATCGGCACCCTGTCGAAAGGCTACCGCCAGCGTGTCGGCCTTGCCCAGGCGTTGGTCCACGATCCCGCCGTGCTGATTCTCGACGAGCCGACCGTCGGCCTCGACCCGAACCAGATCATCGAGATCCGCAACCTGATCAAGGATCTCGCGAAGGATCACACGGTCATTCTCTCGACCCATATCCTCTCCGAGGTCAGCATGACGTGCAAGCGCGTCGTCATCATCAACGAGGGCCGGATCGTGGCCGAGGACAGCGTCGAAAACCTCGAACGCCAGGGCGGCGCCGCGACGACCTTCAAAGTCGCGCTGCGGCCCGCTTCCCTCGATTGGAAGACCTGTTTCACCGGCATCGAGGGGGTACGCCTCGAGGGCGAGCAGACCGACGGGCCGATCGTGCGGTTCACCATGGCCCTGCCTGCATCGGCGGCTTACGATCAGGTGTTTCGCGCCACGGTCCAGAAGGGCCACGTGTTCACCGAGATCACCCCGGCCCGCGCCTCGCTCGAAGAGGTCTTCCTGCGGCTCACGAAGAGTGAGGAGAACGGCTCCGCCAACGGAAGCGGCGCGACGGAAGGAGGGAAGGCGGCATGAAGATCTTCGCCATCACGAAAAAAGAGCTCCAGACCTACTTCTTCTCGCCCGTCGCCTACATCGTCTTCGCCGCGTTCCTGCTCGTGGTCGGGTATCTGTTCTGGGTCGTGCTCGTTTCGAGCAAGCTCGCCACCCTCGAACCGCTGCTGTACAACGCCGCGTTCGTGCTGCTGCTCGTCTCGCCCGTTCTGACGATGCGGCTCATCAGCGAGGAACGCCGGGCCGGCACGATGGAGCTCCTGCTCACCTCGCCGATCTCGCCGTCCGAGATCGTGATCGGGAAGTTTCTGGCCTGCTTCATTCTCTACCTGCTGCTGATCCTGCTCACCTTCCAGTATCCGCTGATCCTCTCGGTCTACTCCCAGAATCTGGATGTGGGGCCGATCATGAGCGGCTACGTCGGCCTGGTGCTGCTGGGCGCGGCCTTCATCTCGCTCGGCCTGTTCGCCAGCTCCCTGTGCGAGAACCAGATGATCGCCGCGATGCTCAGCTTCGGCGGGATGCTCTGCTTCTGGATCTTCGGCTGGGCGAAATACGCCCTCGACAACGCGTTCGGCGAGATGCTCGGCAAGCTGTCCCTGTTCGAGCGGTACTCCGAGTTCCTCAAGGGCGTCGTCGACTCGGGCAATGTTGTATTCTTTGTAGTATTCATCGTGCTGTGGCTGTTCATGGCCACGCGCGTCGTCGAATCCGACCGGTGGAGGTGATGACATCATGACGACGCATCGACGCGATACGAGCTCTGTCCTTCCCGTCCTGGTGCTGGTTGCCGGGATGCTGTGCGTGCTGGCCGCGGGCATCAGCTACCTGATGTTCCCGAGCCGCGCGAATATAGCGCTAGGTATTCTCGCGGCCGGCGTGCTGCTCGCGATGGCCGCCGTGTTCATCGCCCCCCGGCTGCTGAAGGAGATCCTCACGAGCCGCACCTCGTGGCTCATCGTCAACGACGTGGTGCTCGTCCTGGCCATCGTCGGCATCGGCGTGCTGCTCTCCTATATCGGGTTCCGGCGGCACATCCGGTATGACTTCACCCGCGACCGCCTCTTCTCGATCTCCGACTCGACGATCAAGACGCTGCGCGGCCTCCAGAAAGACGTCAAGATCACGGCCTTCTACCCGCTCGGCTCGCTCGAGCACACCATGCTCGACGATCTGCTGCGCGAATACCGCCGCAACACCGACCGGCTCGCGGTCAAGCTGGTCGACCCGTTCCGCGACCCGATGACGACCAAGGCGATGAACGTCCACACCGCCGGCACCGTCGTCGTCCAGTGCGAGAACCAACGCAAGGATCTTCCGGCCGAGGAGTTGTTCCTGCGCCCGCAGCCCTATTCCCAGACCCGCGAACTCCCGAAATTCCAGGGGGAACAGGCGATCACCTCGGCCATCCTCAACGTCACCAGCGGTGTGCGCCGGAAAGTCGCGTTCGTGAAAGGCCACGGCGAGCCCGGCCTTACCTCCTACAAACCCGATGGCCTCGCCGCGACGCAGCAGTTCCTCGCGCGCGAAAATTATGAAACCGTCGAAGTCTCGCTGCTCGAAGGCATTCCCACCGACACGACGGTGCTCACCCTCATCGCGCCCACCCAGGGCTTCCATCCCGAGGAGATCAAGGCGCTGCGCCAGTATGTGAACGAGCGCAAGGGCAACCTGCTTGTCGCGCTCAATCCCGACAACAAGGCCGCCGATCTCGAACAGTTCCTCACCGACCAGTTCGGCGTCACCTGCAATGCCGAGATCATCATCAGCCCCCGCGGCATGAACGGGGATCTGTCGATCGTCATTCCCCGTTACAGCCCGCACCCCATCGTGAAAGACCTGATGGAGAAGAACTCCGCCGTGCTGATGCAGGTCGCCCGCGGCCTCAACTTCGAGCCCCGAGACACCTGCACCGGCCTCGGTTTCCTCCGCACCGACGAGAACTGTTACGGGAAACGGCCGCCCTCCGCCGTGCTCCAGGGCCAGATCCAGTTCGACCAGAACACCGACGTGCGCGGGCCCCTCAATCTCGGCCTGGCCTTCGAAGGGAAGGGGACGGCCAGCGGCAGCCGGGCGATCGTGTTCGGCGATGCCGACTTCGCCACGAACATGCTCCTCCAGGTGCAGGGGAACGCCGACCTCGTCGTGAACACGGTCAACTGGCTCGCCGGCCAGGAGCAGTTGATCTCGATCCGCCCCAAGCAGATCCAGATCGCCCAGATCGTTCTCGACGCCGAGGCCGCCCAGCGCATCCTCGTGCTGTGCGTGATCGTCTCCCCGCTGCTGATCGTGCTGCTGGGCGGCGCGGTCTGGTGGTCCCGCAGGAGGGTGTGAGCCATGAAAAAACGTTTCTTCACCACCGGCCTCGCCATCGTCGTTTTCATCCTGCTCTTCCTGTATGCCAACATCTACGAGGTCGACATCATCCCGGAGCCCGGAAAGGACAAGCCCGTGCAGCTCGCGGCCACGGCCAACGCCGAGGTGAAGGCCCTCACCTGGCAGACGGGATCCGGCCCGGAAATCCGGATCGAGTCCCAGACCTCGGGAACCGAGCGGAACTGGGCCGTCGTGAAACCCCGCGCCTACCGTGCCGACCGTGACGTTGCCGCCGGCATCGTCCAGACCTTCTCGGACCTCCAGTCGGAACTGACCATCGTTGCCACCGAGACCGTCTCGTACGGTTTCGGAAGCGACTCGCTCAGCCTTGTGATCGAGACCGGCAGCGGAACGACCGCTCTCCTGCTTGGCCACGACGCCCCCGTCGGCGGCTCGGTGTACATGCAGAAACGGGGCGATCCGAACGTGTATGTCGTGACCAACGCCGTTGCCCCGGCGTTCCGGAAAACCCTGGAAGATCTGCGCGACAAGGCCATCTTCACCGAGAACTTCACCGACGTGGCTTCGGTGACGGTCATCGCGGGATCGGCCACGATCGAGCTGGGCAGGACGCCGACCGGCTGGGACATGCTCGCTCCCTCGAAGATGCCGGCCGATGCCGCCGAAGTCTCGTCGCTGATCTACGGCATCCACGACCTGAAGGCCGATCGGTTCCTCGCTGAAACGACGCCCGAATCGATCGAGACGAGCTTCGACAAACCGGAATACAAGGTCGTCCTGCGCACCGCGAACGGCACCGGCTACGAGTTCCTCGTCGCCAGGGAGGAAGGAGGCATGGCCCGCGTCCGGCGTTCCGGTGCCGGCGACACCTTCCTCGTGAACGCTTCGACCCTGGCCCCGCTCCGGAAGGACTTCAATGCCCTGCGCTCGAAAGATCTCCCTCAGATCCCCTCGTTCGAGGTGAAGCGCCTCGAGGTGCGGGTCGGCACCGAAACCTACGAACTGAGCCTGGCAAGCGATGCCTGGAAGTGCGGCGATCGCCCCGTCGACAAGAGCCGGGTTGAGCAGGTGGTGCAAGGCTACTCGACGGGCCGCATCCAGGAGTTCCTGCCCGCCGATGCCGCGAAAGACCACGGCCTTGCCGACCCGAAAGCCTGCGACCGGCTGCTCCTCGCCTCGGACAAGACCGAACGCGTTGTCCTGTTCGGCGCAGTCGAGGGCCCGGCGATGACCGCCCGCGTCGAAGGCGAAGACGAGCTGTATCGTCTTTCCACAGCCCTTCACGACGCGGTGAAGGCGCTGGCCGACCACCTCCGGACCAGGCCCGAACCTGCAGCGCCGGCCCCCTCCGCTCCTGCGCCCGCGCCTGCGCCGGCACCGGGTGGAAATAAATAATGGTATAAAATCATACGATATCCATGTTCCCGTAGGGGCGGGTCTCAGACCCGCCCCTACACCCGTTATTTGGGGCATCGATCCGATGGCGGATGATACCGGGGAAATTGTGGTATGATGGCCGGGTGACACCGGACAGAACGGTGCGTAGCATTACGTACAGGGAAAAGGAGCGGAAGGATGGAAGGCATGAGATACGCGAAACGGGTGGATATGCTGTCGCCCAGCTCGATCCGGCAGATGATGGCGATCGCGAAACGACTGATCGGCGAGGGCAAGACCGTCTACGAACTGAACATCGGGCAGCCCGACATCAAATGCATCCCGGTGTTCCCCGAAGCCATCGCTGAACGCGCACGCGAAGGCCATCTTGGCTACTCCCCGTTCATCGGCGAACAATTTTTACGCGAAACCTTCGCCCGGTATCTCAACGCCTATTTCGGCCGCAACCAGCGCCGCCACCTCGTCATCGACACGGCGAACGTGCTCGTCACCTGCGGAGCCTCCCAGGCCCTGACCAACACCTTCCTCGCCATCTGCGAACCCGGCGAGGAGGTGCTGGGCATCGAACCGTTCTTTTCGCCCTACAGCGGCTTTCTGGCCGTCTCGGGCGGCGTGCTCAAAACCGTTCCCACGTTCGCCGAGCAGGGCTTCGTCCTGCCTCCCGACGATGTCATCGAGAAGCAGATCGGGCCGAAAACCCGCGCGATTCTCTTCAACAGCCCCTGCAACCCCTCCGGCAAGATCTTCACTCCCGACGAGGTGACCCGCCTCGCGAAACTCGCGATCAAACACGACCTGTTCCTCATCGCCGACGAGGTCTACCGTGAAATGATCCTCGGCGACGAGGAGGCGTTCAGCGTGCTCCAGGTCGAACTCCCCGGCGAGCAGATGGAGTCGCTGATGAACCGCATCATCGTCATCGACTCGGCCAGCAAAAGCTTCTCGCTGTGCGGCGCCCGCGTCGGCTTCGTCGTCGCCCGCGCCCCGATCATCCAGAAGATCGCGATGGTCCAGGCGCATACGGTCGCGAGCGTGTCCGATGTGCTCCAGTATGGCGTCGCGCGAGCCTATGATTACGTTCTCGGCCATCCCGAGTTCTTCGCCGAAATGAGAAAGATCTACCGCGACCGGCTCGATGCGGCAATGGAGGCGATCAGGGAATTCATGCCCTGGGTCGTCGCCCCGCGGCCGTCCGGCGCGTTCTACCTGATGATCCAGTTCCCCGGCATCGATGACATCAACGATTTCGCCCTGTTCCTGCTCGAAAAGTTCAACATCGGTACTGAAACCGTCTGCATCACCCCCGCGATGAGCTTCTACCAGACGCCCGGCCGCGGAACGAACGAGGTGCGCCTCGCCCTCGTCGTCGATCCCGACAAGATCCGGCGCAGCATCTTCATCATCGCCGAAGCCTGCAAGGTCTACAAGGCCCGCCTCACGAACCACAAGGGCCTCCACGCCCTCGCCTGACGAGAACGCCGACCCATGTGCGGGCGGTTCAGCCTCATCGCCACCTGGCAGTCCCTGCTCGATGCGATGAAAGCCGAACCGCCCGTTCCCTATGCCCCCCGCGAGGAGATCTTTCCGAGCCAGCCCGTCCTCATTCTCCGGCAAAATGATATATCGAAGAATGTAGAAATCACCCACGTCCTGTGGGGATTCATCCCTTCCTGGAGCACCGACCAGCGGCCCGCGAAGCCGATGATCAACGCCCGTTCGGAAACGGTCTCGGAGAAACGGTCGTTTTGCACGGCGTTCCGGCGCCGGCGCTGCCTGATTCCCGCCACAGGCTGGTTCGAATGGAAAACCGAAGCCGGCCGGAAGCACCGGTGGGAGTTCCACCGCCGCGACGGCGGCCTCTTCGCCTTCGCCGGACTCTGGGAATGCCTCGTGACCCCCAGTATCGGAGAGATCGAGACCTGCGCGATCCTCACCACCGCGGCCAACGAGCTCGCGGCCCCCATCCACGACCGCATGCCCTGTATCATCCCCTCCGACCGATACGACGAGTGGCTCGGCCCCGGTGAGGAAGTCTACGACCCCGCTGAACTTCGCTCGCTGAAGAGCCTGTTGAGCCCACCACCCGCCGCCCCTTTCACCGCTTCCCCCTCCCGCGGCTACACCCCCCCGCTGCCCTTCGCAGAATGATCAGGGAATAATGAATGTGTAAAGAATGATATATATGCCCATTGAAACAAAGCTGAGGTTGTACATGCAAACATGTTCCGGGAGGGACTGGAAGAGGATCGAATGAGCCCGACTGTCGAGCGCTGCCGAGACCGGTCCGTCGTTCGCATCGAGGGAGATCCGCTGGCAGGCGTGGGCGCATACGAGGTGCGCCCACCCGGACCCGGAGGCAGGATGCCGACTGGTCCGGGTTTCGCCTCGACAGCGAGATCTTCCGAGGAGAACGCGAACGACGGCAACCGGTCCGGCACGCGAGAGCTGGAGGGCGAATCGATCCTCTGGAAGTCCCTCCCCACAGCTCAATGATTCCTGCTTTTCCACCCTCTTGAAATCAGGGGGGGCGGGGCGTAGGATCGACACGATATCAGCGGGATGGAGATGATGGATGGGGTGTCTGGTGCGCGGAATCGTGGGGCTGGTGTGCCTCGTGTCGCTCGTTCTCTCGGCGATGGGGTATCTCGGCATGCAGATCGTCAACGAAGAGAAGGAAACGGCCGGCAGGCTCGCCCTCGAGGCGCCTGAGAAACGTCTCGACGAGGCTCTCCGCCAGGATGGCCCGGCCTGGGTCAAGGGGCGCATCGAAGTCGCTTCGGGTTCGGCTCCGCTGGTCTGCGGGGCGCAGAGCTGCCTCTGGCGCCGGACCGAGCGGTATGAGACGCTCGCGGAGGATATCAAATCGGGCGGGGCCTGGACGAAACGGTTTGCCTCGCGCAAGGTGAAAGACGAAAAACGCGGGGTGGCGTTCGATCTCGTCGCAGACCCCGCCAGGCTCCGGTTCGACGACTGGCTCGGCATCGTCCCCGCCGATGATCTGCTGCAGACCCGCCACGACCAGGCCCCGCTCATGCAGGAAACCCCCGAGAGCCTGCCGGCATCGGCAGCCGCCGCGTGGCAGGTGAAGGAACGGTTCCTGCTTCCCGATCAGGAGGTCTGGCTGCTGGCCTCGTTCACGGCCGGGAAAGCCCTCGGATACGTGAACGGCAGCGTCTACATGACCGGCCTCGGCCCGAAGCGGTTCGCGCAGGAGATCGGGGCCATGGGTGAAACGGCGTCGAATCTGCGCTGGCTGTTTCTGGTCGGCGTCGTCATCCCGATCCTGTATTTCGGCTTCCTCATCTTGAAACGGACGTCCTGACGCGGTACACTGCGTTCGCGCCGGACGATGCATCCTTCGCCGGCGTATCAGGACGAGCATCCCGAGAATTCCAGTCACTCCCAGGAGACGAGCATGCTAGACATCAAGTGGATCCGCGCAAACCCCGACGGCCTCAAGGCGAACCTGATCAGGCGCTGTGACGTCGACTTCTCCGACCCGGCCGTCGTCAGCCTCCTCCAGAAGGCAGGCGTGGAGCCGAAACGTTCGAAGGCCGCCATCGAAGCCCTTCTGCCGCATGCCGCCTCGATTTCCTTCCCCAAACTCGCCCCCCTCGAAGCCCTCGACGCAGAGCGGCGCAACGCCGTTTTCGAAGTCGAGCAGCTCAAGGCAAAGCGCAACCAGGCCTCGATGGAGATCGCCAAGCGCAAACAGGCGAAACAGCCGGCCGATGATATATTGGCCGATATGAAATCCGTCTCGGATCAGATCAAGAGCCTCGACGAGAAGGTCGCCGGCTTCGACGCGAAGCTCGAAGAGATCCTGATGACGCTGCCGAACATCCTCCATGCCGAGGTTCCGTCCGGGGGCGGCGACGAGGAGAACGTCGAGGCCCGCCGCGTCGGCAAGCCCGCCGCGTTCGGATTCCAGCCGAAAGACCACGTCGATGTCGCGACGAAGCTCGGCATCGTCGATTTCGACCGCGCCGTGAAGATCGCCGGGGCCCGGTTCTCGGTTCTCAGCGGCGACGGCGCCCGGCTCGAACGCGCTCTGACCACCTTCATGCTCGACCTCCACACCGGCGAGCACGGGTATCGCGAAGTCTGGACCCCCTACATGGTGAACGCGAACGCGATGCGCGGCACCGGCCAGCTTCCCAAGTTCGAGGCCGATCTGTTCAAGCTTCAGAATACCGATTACTATCTTATCCCGACCGCCGAAGTGCCCGTCACGAATCTGTATGCCGGCGAGATCCTTCCGGAATCCGCCCTCACGATCAAGATGACGGCCTACACGCCCTGCTTCCGCAGCGAGGCCGGCAGCTACGGCAAGGACACCCGCGGCCTCATCCGCCAGCACCAGTTCGACAAGGTCGAGCTCGTCAAATACGCCCATCCCGACAAATCCTACGAGGAGCTCGAAGCGCTTCTCGCCAATGCCGAAGAGGTGCTCAAGCGTCTCGGCCTGGCCTACCGCGTCGTCACACTGTCGTCGGGCGATATCGGCTTCTCGGCCGCGAAGACCTACGACATCGAGGTCTGGCTGCCGTCCCAGAACTGCTACCGCGAGATCAGCTCGTGCAGCAACTTCGAGGATTTCCAGGCCCGCCGCGCGAATATCCGGTTCAAAGGGGAAGGGAAGGGGGCCAAAACCGGCTTCGTCCACACCCTCAACGGCTCCGGCCTTGCCGTCGGCCGCACCTGGGTCGCCATCATGGAGAACTTCCAGGACGAAGGCGGCCGGGTCTGCATCCCGGAAGTTCTGCGCCCCTACATGGGCGGCAAGACCCACATCGAGCCCGCCGCCTGACATGCAGACATCAGTCTCCACGCTGATCGAGAGCCTCCTTCACGCCCACGACCGACTTCCGGAACAGGCGATCCGGGACCTCGTCGCGCGGCGAGACGATGCCGTCGAGCCGCTGCTCGAGCTGCTCCGCAAGGCCGTCACCGAGATCGAAACGGTGTCGGGCGAGACGTTCATGGGTCATATTTATGCGGCCATGCTGCTCGCCTCGTTCCGCGAACGCAGAACCCACCCGCTGCTGCTCGAAAGCCTGAAGACGAAGGACGAACATCTGCTGATGCACGTCTGGGGCGGCATGATGCTCGATTACATGCCCCGCCTGCTCGCGATGACCGCCGGTCCCGATCTGACCGGCCTGATCGCGCTTGCCGATGACGAATCGCATCTCGAGATCGTGCGGGAACTCGCTCTCGAAGCCCTCGGCTGCCTCGTCGCCCGCGGAGAGTCGTCCCGGGAGCCGGTCGTCGGCCTGATCCGCCGCCTGTTGTCGCGGCCGAGATCCCGCAAGGAAGAACACTTCGTCACGATGCTCGCCATGGTCGCCGCCGATATCCACCCCGGCGAGTTGATGGACGACATCGCGATGCAGATCACGGCCGGTAACATCGACGGGGAGTATCTCTCCCTCGATGAACTTCGACTCATGGCCGCCGAGCCCGTCGAAAAAGTGCTCCAGCGCACCCGCGAAAGCGTCACGATGACCTTTTTCGAGGATGTCGTCGCCGAAATGTCCGACTGGGACTGCTTCAACGAGGAACAGGTCCGCCGGGAGAACGGCGAACGGCGCGAAGCGATGAAGAGCTTCTTCGAACCGCCCCCGGATCTCCCCGAATTCGACGAGAACGTCGGGCATCAAGCCGACGAGATCGAGGATGCCGTCATTTCCGTCCCGGGTCCCAAGGCCCGACCGGCGCGCGGCCCGGAAGCCGGCCGAAACGAACCCTGTCCCTGCGGGAGCGGAAAGAAATACAAGAAGTGCTGCGGACAGGGTGCTTGATATATATCCGTGCGTGTATGAATAACTGGCCGCTCCTCGCGGCCGTGCTTGTCCTTGCTGCGTTGTTTACGGGCTGTTCCGGCCAGTCAGGCGGGCTTCCGCCGTTCGCCTATCCGATTCCGACCGATTTGACGCTCTCGGGTGCGATCGACATCGGAGACGTGGCAATACACCCGGATCTCGGCGGCGTCGTTCCCGTCGACGGCGGGGCTTCCCGGCGGTCGGTCAGGGGCGCGATGCTGGATTTGAGCGTGTTCCGCATCACGGTCGAGGATGACCCCGCCTACGCAGCGACGCCCGGCAGAACCGGAGCGTTCGGCATCGCCTCGATCACCCTCCGGGATCAGATCGTCCTGCGGGCGCGAAACTCGGAGCATTCCGGCTTCGTCCTCGAATGGATGGCGGCGGATCCGACCGTCCTGATCGGCATGAAGCAGGCACGGATCACGATCTACTCGACGGCCCGTTCATTCATCGCACGCACCCTGCGGGACCGGTTCGGCCGACGCATCGATCCGGAGCAGATCACCGACGGCGAAATCCGCAGCACCATTCTCGCGCTGACCGATGTGCTCGAGCGCCACCCCGAGAAAATCGCGGGGGGCACCCGCCTCGACCAGGTCGCCGAGGTTCGCGCCGCCGTCGATGCCGCCGCCGACGCACTCGATGCCGCGCAGCGAGGGTATTTTGGCCGTGAGTGGACGATCCTCGTCTATCAGGGCGGCGACAACTCCCTGTCCGATGTGCTCGAAGCCGATATCGAAGAAATGAAACGAGCAGGCCCTCCCGCCGGGACGGCCGTCATCATCCAGAACGAAGACCGTGCCCTCGGCACGCGCCGCATGCTTCTGAAAGCCGGTTCGACGCTCGAACTCGGCCGGAAGAGCGACGAGAACGCTGCCGATCCCTCCGTTCTCGCCGATTTCATCTCCTGGGGGCATCGGGCATTTCCTGCCCGACGCATGGCCCTCATCGTCGCCTCCCATGGAACGGGCTGGCGCCCCGCATCGGTCCGATCGGCGCTGATCTCCGACGATACCTCGGCCGCGATGATGGATATTCCGATTCTGAAAACCGCAATCGGATACGGCATCACGGTTCCCGGCGGCGTCCGACCGCTGGCACTTCTCGGTTTCGATGCCTGTCTGATGGGCATGCTGGAAGTGGCCGCTGAGCTCCAGGGCATGACAAAGGTGCTCGTCTTCTCCCAGGCGAACGAGCCGGCCCCGGGCTGGGATTACGAGCGGCTTTTCAAGGCTCTCTCCGCATCCTCGGCCCAGGCCGACGGCATCGTGTTGGGAAAGACCGTCGCGAATGCCTACAAGTCCGCCTATGAATCGGGACCTCTCGAGGGCCTGTATTCCGGCACCCTGTCCGTGATCGACATGGAAAAACTTCCGGGGCTCATCACACGGTTCAGCGCCTGGGCCGCCGCGATCAGGTCTGATTTGCCGCTGAATCTCGCCGCCCTGAAAGGGGCGCGCGATGCTCTCGAGAACACGCCGGACGAACGAACCGGTTCCGAACGGTACCTCGTTCAGGCTTTCGAACACACGGACCAGCGCGATCTCCGCGACCTCGTGGCCAACCTCCGCTCGTCGTTCCCCAATGCGAACATCCCGGCGGATAATCTGACATACTATATCAATACCGCCGTCCCGGTACCTCTGGCGGTCCGGTTCGGAACACGGTATCGGCGCGCGAACGGCCTTTCCATCGCCCTGCCCGCGGACGGCGAGTATGCGGGGTATCTCGGGCCAAACGGCAAACTCCCGTATGCCGGGCTGGCGCTCTCCCAGGCGACCGAGTGGGATGAACTGATTGCCGCGATGAACGCGTCGGGGTACACGAGCGCGGTCGACGGGCGGAACCTGTTCGTGAAGCTGTCCTGGTCGGGCTCTGCGGATCTCGATCTGTACGTCGGGGAGCCGGACCCCGCTGCCCCGGCCGACCCGCTCCGGATGATCTGGCACACGCCCTCGGCAGGCGCCGAGACGCCGAACGGCCGGTTCGGCCCCGACTCGGTTCCGTCGGGACTTCGGGAAGAAGTCTGGTCCGCGGCGGGGAAGATCCTTCCCGGCGTCTATCATATCGCGGCATATACGCGTTCGGGAGCGGCGACCGTGCCGGCCTTCCGCATCGCCACCATCGCGACATCGACGACGATCCTGGGCGATCCCACCCCGGCGGGCGGCAGATTCCCCGCAGCCCGCGTGACGGTCACCACCTCGGATATCACGATAGAACCGATTCTTCCCGAGCCTCCCGAGGAGGAATGAAAAACGCCCCGTCCCGCAGCAGGGGGAGGGGCGTTGGGTGAATCGAACCGGGAGGGATCAGCGCTTGAAGCCGGACATGATCCGTTCCTTCGAGGTGTTGTAGACGGTATCGATGGCGTTTCCGGCCCCGGTGGTGATGGCGGATTTCGTGAACGTCTTGAGGAAATCATCGGCGGCGTTGCCGCTGGTGATCTTGGGAATGATCGCGCCCGTGATGGCGTTGTTCACTTCCGTCTTGTAATCGTTGACGATGCCCGACTCGACCATCCCGGGGATCTTCGCGGCGAGCTTCTTCATCTCGGCGGCGAAGTTCACGCGGCCTTCGGGGTCGTATTTGTACCGCGCGAGACCGTTGGCATACATTTCCGAGACCAACACGCCGTTCCAGCCGCCATACTGGTTCAGGGTTTCGGCCTCGGCCTGGGTGAGAATCTCGGGCATGCGTTTCTCGACGACGTCCCACCGGACGTTGTTCGATTTCATCTCGTATACTTTCTGCTCGACAAGGGCTGCCTTGTATTGTGAAGGGCTGATGAGGGACTTGCGGCCCTCGAGAACTCGCGCTTCATCTTCCGTGAGTTGTATACGGCCAGCTTTGTAATCTTCGTACTTCTTCATCGTCTCGTTCAGGCCGTTCACTTTGGTGGTGCACTGGGCATACTTGTCGTCATACGATCTCGCGATCGCCGTGATGGCCTTGTAGCGGAGCTGATCCTGGGGCAGGGCCGCATACTCGGGATTGTTCTCCTTGAGGACGGCCATCATGGCTTCCACGTGTTTCTCGCCACCGCTCAGCCGGCCGAGCTCGAGCATCTGGTTGAGCTTGACCTCCCGGTCGAACTTCTGGCTCACCTGCTCCTTGAGGGCGATGTTCTCAGGCAGCTTTTCGTTGTTCTGGGCCGTGACGCACTGCTTCATCCACTCGGCGCGGGCCGCGGAGGCCTTCTGGTTATACTGTTGGAGAGCCTTGGCATACGTGATGGGATTGCGGTAGTTGCGAAGCTCGGGTTTACCCTCGACAACCTTCTGGTAAGCCTCGTACTTCTCGTTGGCTTTTTTCCAGTCCTTGTTCTGCATCCGGTACAGGTCCTCGACGGCCGCTTTCCGCGCCTTCGGAGCATCGTAGATGTTATATTTGAGAGCCTGCACCGAGAGCTGGCCGGCGCGCACGGCGACGCTGTTCGCCGCGGAGTTGAAGCCGGCTTCGGTGGATTTGATCGAGTCGTGTTTCGACTGCATCGATGTCAGGACGCCCTGGTAATACTCGTAGGCCGGCGAGCCTGCGGCATACTTCGCCTGCTCGCTGCGCAGATCTTTGATGTCGTCCCGGATGAAGCTCTTCTCGAGCTCGGCCCCGGCCATACCGCCGAGGAAGTTCGTGGGAATCGTGGAAACGACGCTGGAAAGCGCCTTTCCCTGCGCGGTCGACCCGAACAGCTTGATCGAGAGACGGTCTGCCCAGCGGCCCTTGTCATAGCTGTAGAGCTTGTCCGACACGACCGACCCCATGAAGCCGCTGATGACGGAGCCGACCGCCGCGCGTTTGAGATCCTTCGTGAAATCCTCGGACGAGTAGCTCTCCCCCTTCATCTGGTCGATCTCGGTCTGGAGACGGTTCAGCTCGGCAATCTCGGTTTCGGAGAGGGGCTGCCCCGACTTCACGTGGGCATCGAGAACGGCATCGATCCGCGCTTCGTTTGCGGCGATTTTTTCGGGGTAATGGAACACGTTGCGCGCCCAGATGTTCTTCACGACGCCGCCGACCCCCGACGAGATCGCGCTTCCGGTGAAGCCGAGCGCGGCCTGGGTGAGGGCGACGCGCGTCACGGCCGAGCCGACGGTGGGGCCGGCCATCCCGAACAGACCGCCCGTCATCAGGTTGAACGGGGCCATGACGGCCTCGACGGCTGCGCTGACGGTGACGTCACGCCAGATCTTCGCGTCTTCCTTCGGAATCTCGCGGTATCTCGCGTTCATGCGCTTTTCGTAGGCATACGTCATGAGACCGCCCATCGCGGCGCCGACCACGATGCCGCCGACGATCATCGCGACGGGGGAGAAGGGGGCCAAAAGCGCCGTCGTGAGCATGACCGCGAACGAGGGAACGATGGCCTTGCCGATGTTCCAGGCGATCTTTTCGAGAAGCGGCATCTCTTTCGAGCCGGCCTTCCCGAGGAACTTCTCTTTGAGATGGGTGAAGATCTTGCCGAACCAACCCTTGGCCGTCTGCGGAATCTTCGAGGAGATGAGTGTTCCGGAAGCCGTGTCGGCATCGGCGGGAACCGCGACGCTCGCCGCATCATCGGCAGTTGTCGCCGGGGAACTGGTCTCGCCGGCCGAAGTTGTCCCGGCCGTTTCCGCGGGGGCGTTCGTTACCGCGGTGTCGCCGCGAGTCTGGGTGACGAGGCGCTGATACTGGGTGTACGCCTCCATGTAGGTGTTGAACTTCGCCTGGATCTCCTCGAGTGGAGCCCCCGAGGAAACAGCCGTCGAGTACTCCTTGTAGGTCGCCTGATACCGATCGCTCGCGACACGCAGCGGATCGGTGGCGGAGGATTCTGCGAACAACGGCGCATATCCTTCCGCGAGGAGCGAAAAGATCATCATCCAGACGACGAACAGGCGAAATTTCTGCTTCATAATACCGACATTGTACGGATGCGCCCCGGGGGTCGTCAATAGGACGGGGACAAACGGCAGGTACCCGGATGCACAAGGACGTACTATTGGCTTCGGTTGAAAATGCTCTCATGAAGGAACGGCGAGATACGAAATCGTCTCCCGATGCCGGGATTGAACATCACCTTGTGCGGACTGGTGGTATACTTCGGATGTCCTTCAGCTTTCGAAGAATTGAGGATGGAACCATGAACCGTATCCGCCCAACCGCCCTTCTCGCGTTGTTGTGTGCCCTCGTCATTTTCCTGTCCATCGTAGGCTGCGGCGGAGGTGGCGGCGGAGGCTTCTTTGCCCCGGATACGGATTTCGAAGGAATTTCCGGTCCTCTCGATTTCTCGAGTCTGGCAACCCCAACCGGCGGATTTTCTTCTGCCGGCTGGCCCGTTCCCGCGGATACCACCAACTTTTCAGTCACGAATTTCACGAACACCTCGACTGCCACCCTGATGCTTGCCAATTTCACCGCCGTCAATCAGACCATCGTTCTTTCGGCGAATCAGGAAGTTCCCACCTCGCTTCGAGGAGAACTTCGGTTGAATGAACGTGGTTTTGGGAGGACGGAAGCGTCAAATTTCCATGCAAGCCTTCGTGGATTAGAAGAGCGTCAGGCACGCAATCCTGCTGCAGCATCGAGTGGTTCGTTCAGGGGCTCCGTTCGTGCCGCATCGTTGCCGGAAACTTATACATTCAAGGTATACAAGAATTCTGGCGAATATATACCCGTCGTTGGCGATCTGTATCATGAACAATTGTTACCAGACAATTCCGGGAAATTGCGTGTGTATCGCGATGCAACGATCGATCTCACGATCCCTGGTTTGCAAGGGTACATCGACACGGTGATCGGGGAATGGAACGCCATTTACACGCAAATGCACGCCCTTTTCGGGACCGAGTTGCGAGCCGGAGAAAAGCTTACCGGCATCGACCTCGGATCGGATATCTACATCCTGATCTCGCCGGAGTTGAGCAAGATAAATACTGAATTAGCGGGATTTTTCTATTCTGGTGATCTGTATCCCGCCGAACGGCTTTCAAGCGGGATTACGAATAACGTGAAGATCTTTTACCTCAATCTTCGATACGGTGATGACAATGCCCTCACGGAAACGATTCTTGCGAGCACGATGGCCCATGAATTCCAACACATGATTTTCTTTTCGAACCGCATCCGGAACAGTGTGACAGCCGATGACTCCTGGCTGAACGAAACGCTTTCGGCCTACGCGGAACATGCATGCAATTTCAAGGTGACTAACGGGAGGAACCAGTCGAAAGCACTCATGATGCAAGAGTATTTCAACCGCATGTATGACGTGCCGCTGGTTCAGAACGGAAGTGACTGGGGCAGCAACGCGCAATATGGCCAGGTGGCTTTGTTTGGAGAGTGGCTTGCAGAGAAGTATGGAACGGGAGGAGATGTTTCGACGATTCTCTCATCCAAAAATACGGGAATGGCCGCTGTCGAAGAATTTACTGGCAAACCGTTCGAAACGGTTTATACCCAATGGATGACGGCGATGTATCTCGACCCTGCCAACAATGATAACCCACTCTATAAATTCAACGAGCTCGACTGGATAAGCTATGAGTTTCCCAAACTATCCGCCGTAACACTTTCTGGTCCGATCCAGAAAAATGTGAACCGGGTGACATCTGCTTCCATGCTCCAAAAGAGCATTACTCTCGCACCGATGGGATGTTATTTCATCGAGTTTGCCGGGGGAGGGAATGGGAAGAGTTTGGACTTCTTCATGCAGCCCAACAGCGGTGTGACGGTGTTCGAGTTCGGGAAATGACGACATCGTCGCGAACAGGGGTTCGCGACGATGTTCCTGAAAGGTTTGAGCATCTGACCGCGCACAGCCGTGCGCGGTCAGATTTTTATGGCAAGTTGGTCCGTGCCGGCCCGGCGGGCTTCGTAGAGGGCAAAGGTTGCCCGTTCGAGCATCGAGCCCGCGGAATCGTCCTGGCGATAGGCGGTGAGACCGTAACAGAGAGAGGTCTTGATCGAATGCTTCGTGAAGGTACGGCTCCGGAGCTCGTCGCGGAACCGGTTCATGACGGCCTCGGCCTTCGACAGCTCGGTGCTCGGGAAATACATGATGTACTCATCGCTTCCGAACCGGCCCAGCACATCGACACCACGGATGCAGAACTTGAGGGCTTCGGCGAGCTCCTGGAGCAGCTCGATGCCGGCATGCATGCCGCAGGACTTGATGACGGGCTTGAAGTTGTCGACATCCATCACGATCAGCGAGAGGGGCAGGTGGTACCGGTGGGATTTCGCGATCTCCTCGCCCAGCTTGTCCATGAAGTAGGCGTAGCAGAGAAGGCCGGTCTCGGGATCGAATCTGCGCAGCTCGTCGAGGGCGTCGAGAAGCTCCTCGCGTTCTCGCGCCGCTCCGCAGAGACCGGCGGCAGCCTGTACGAGTTGCGTAACGAGCGGCGAATCCTCTGGCTCCTTTTCAAAATACACGATCAGGAAGCCGTACACCCCTGATGACGATGAGACCCGCGATGCGATCGCAAACCGGTAATCGGTTTCGATTTTCAGTTCTTCATAGTCTTCCTTCGGGCTCTCGCGAGTTAAGATCAGAAGGGGCTCGGAATAAAACAGTCGGCCGATCGCCCCTGTTCCAACCTGACGTACATACTGCCGGGCGGCTTCGCGAAAGATGTTGTGGCACGCCGACACCTCGAGATCGTCGGTCCGTTTGTTCTTACAGACGAGAGCCGCCGCAGAGGCGCCGAGGCTTGCTTCCATGCAGCGCATGATGCGCTGGATCGTCCTGCAGGCGCGCCGATCGGACGGAAGCCCGGCCAGGGTCTGGCACAGGGAGGGTAACAGATGTTCCTTCATATCGTGACTCCTGTCGTGGGCTGAACCGCAAATACGCCCAGGGTACGAGGTGGAGTATCCACCGGGAGAATCCTCTTGATCTAAATATATCACGAACCCCCTCGATGCGCTCTCACACGAACATGGTACAGAGTAGAAACGCAGAATGATCACTGCGGAAAGCTGGAGACGTGAGGAGGAAATGGATCTGGATGACCCTGGTGTAAGGATCAGGGACCATCGGTGGGAGAGGGTTCTCGGGGACGAATTGCCTGGTCTCAATGCACCATCATTGTTTCCGGACCGATGAGGAGCGTGGGCACGGCGTGCAAAAAATACATTCACCTTGTTTACATAATATATTCGATCCGGGTGTGCAACAAATATTCTTTTTTTGGGGGGTTGCTTTCGGTCGTGGGTGTGACTAGAATGGAATTTGTATGCGGGCACCGTATCGCTCGCGTGGAGTATCGGTCTCTTGTTCGTGCCCTTGTTCGATCTTTGCTCAACTTCATCATGTTCGCGCGTCGTAACAAAATCCGAGTATGGAGTATCACATGCGCACCAGTACCCGTTTTGCCCTTCCTCTTTTTCTTGCCGCCGCATTTCTTTGCGTGCCGGTTTCCCTGCAGGCTCAGCAGGCAGATTTCTCCGCCCGCCTCGAGTCGGTCCAGGATCCCTCGCTTCGCCGGGTTCTTGAGAACAGCATCTCTGCCGGCCTGATCGCTGATGAAGCCGAGTTCGATGCCGCGCTTTCCCGCGCCCAGAGCCGGAACCAGTCGGCGAATCCCACCATCCTCTACGCGTCCCGCGCCAACGGGAATGCCGAGGCAATCCGCGATGCGATCAAAAAGTCCGCGGCGCCCATTCCCGGTCTCGATCGCGATGCCGTCGAGGTGAAGAAGAACGCGGGTCTTCGCGGAACCTTGTTCCAGAAGATTTCCGGTTCCCTTCCGGCCAGTTATGATGCGGCCTACAACCTTGCCATCCAGTTCGATCCGCGCGTCGGCACCGACGAAACGAAGGAACTGGGTTCGAAGATCGATGCGTTTCTCGCCTCGATCGCCAATGACCCCGTCATCAAGCAGGCGCTGAGCTCGACGGGCACCACCATGGCCGATCTCAAGCGGAACTGGTTCGGCCCGGGCGCCGGCTTCGAGCACGTGATCTGCGGCGAAATCAAGGGTTCCAGCGTCAGCGGCTACCACTGGTGGTACAAGTTCTACCGTGACGAACTTTCGGGAAACACCCAGTATGTCAGTACCTCCGCGAACGCCGGGGACAACTTCGCCTACACGGGCGCCTTCACCTGGGATCCCGACAAGTCGGGCCCCCTTCCCAACGCCAAGAAGAAAAAGGGCGGGTTCGCGATCGGCTGCTCGGCCCAGGCGATTCTCGCCCTCGGTCACATCGCCATCGAGTCGACCCGCAAGTTCGGCAGCGTTCCCGGCGCCTTCACCTTCGATGCCGACGTGAACGGCCAGACCTTCACCTGGCAGCTGTACACGATGGGCGGCACGATCCGCAGCCTGTACCCCATGGGCAGCAAGGGCGCTCCCGAGGATATGCGCGAAAATATGCAGGAATATTATTCCCTCGAGGAAGAGGCTCTTCAGGCTCAGAACACCGAGGCATCCCTGACGATCCAGTGATCGTCGAACGGCATCGAACCGGAACAACAACGAAGGGCGGGAGTTGATTCCCGCCCTTCGTTGTTGTTCCGGGGATATCAGCTGCCGAACAGGAATTTGTAGATGATCGAGACGATCATCGCACCCCAGACGATGCCGACGAGGATCCAGACGAACACCGTCATTTTTGCACGGTGTTCACGCGTATCGCGCTCTTCCTGCTCGGAACGTGGTTTCTGTTTGATGGGATCGGCGGCAAAGGCTTTCTGGATCTTTTCACGGGTTTCGGCCGCCGCGTTTGCCAGGGATGAATCGGCGTTGGCATTGGCAATCGCTTCCGGAGTCGGCTGAGCCGGTGAGGGTTCCTGCGGGGCGTCCGTGGCGCCGGGTTGTTCGGGAAGTTCGCCGGCAAGAAGCTCTTCAGGAGTGGAAATCTTGTCGAGGGCGATCGAAAGTTTTTCGGCAACCTGTTTGAGGACTTCTTTCTTCTGCATGCTGACAGGAGTGCCTTCGGCTGTTTTCACGGCGAGGGAGACCGCATGGAGGATTTCCCGGTCGGGATTCGAGCCGAGGATCAGGCCGATTTTCTCGATCAGCTCGGGATTCGCTTCATTTTGGAATGCCTTGATCAGAGGCTCGCGGACGAGACTGAAATCGACGAGCGTTGCCGCGGGGATGCCCAGGGCGCGTTGCCTGAGACTGTTCGAAAGCAGAAGGCTCGAGACGAGGCTTTTGATCTGGTTTCGGTCGATCCCCACGAAGGCACGGGTGGCGTTCATGCGGATCTTGCCGTTCTTGTGCTGCATCAGTTGCGGGAGATAGATGCAGAGATACTCTGAATCAAGCTTCGCGAGGGCATCAATCGCGGCGGAAACCTCGTCGGGATTTTCCTTCGAAAGGTAGGGTTTCACGATCTGCGCATCGTCGGAAGAGCCGAACCGGCCGATGAGTTTGATGAGCGCACCCAGCTCCTTGCCCTTTGTCTGGCGGACGAGAGCCGGAAGACGGGATTCGAGGGATTTGTAGCCGTCGAGAGAGATCCTGTTGAGAAGCTGGATTCTCGCCGTGGGATCGAGCGAATCATAGTCGTCAATATTCAAAAGGGGCGCCGTCGTGACCCGGGGCGCGGAGGAATCTGGTTCGACGGCACCGGATGGGGCGGGAGAGTCGAGGTCGGGAAGCAGGGACGCTTCGTCCGTGTGGTCGGCATGCGGGGTGGCCGGCGCTTCGTGTGCCGTCGGCTCCTGTTCCACGGGAATGCTTTTCATCGAATCCCGGAGAAGTCTGTCTTCTTCTGCTTTTACACGGATTTTGAGCTGATCGAGGTATTCCTGGGCGGATATCGAGATGATCTTCGTGTCGGCGAGGGTGCGTGCGACGCCGAGAAGGATGCCCTTCACGAGATTCTGGTGCTGGCCCCGCAGATTCCGGCAGATCCAGTAGAGTTTGAAGGGCAGTTCCGGATGCGCGTGTGATTTCATGATCAGGCTGACCCTGATCAGAAGCCTGGGATCATCGACTTCTGTGATGAACCGGAGAAGATGGGGCTCGATCTCGGCATAGGGAAAGGCTGCCGCATGATGGATGGCGAGGAGCTTTTCCGTGGGTTCGGGCGAGAACATCAGTTCGACGAGATACCTGAGGGCGCCGGGTTTGTCCCATCGGTAGAGACTCTTGATCGCCTGGGCGCGGATGCCCGGTATCGGATTGTTCAGAAGCGGGGTTACGAGGCTCTGGAGATTGTCGGGATCGATGATTTCCAGAGCCTGTATGGCAGCCGTGAGGACGGACGGATTCGGATGCCGGCAGAGCTCGGTCAGGGCATCGGAATCCTGAATATTTCCGAATCGGGTAAAGAAATGGCACAGCGTCGGAAGAATTTCCGGGGCGAGCATGTTCCACGAGGAACTTCGCAGCAGATCGGCCGCGAGAAATGCTTCTGAGGATTCGAGGCGTGTGACGGTGATCGCGAAATCGATCTTGTTGTCGGGTTCGGTAAGCTGGCGTTGAAGATCATCCACCGTCGCGGGCTGGATGTTTCCGCGCATCCGAAGCATCTGGAGCTTGATCGTCTTGGAGACCTGGAACTCGAGTACGGGTTCTCGGACTTCTGGAAGAGACTGCTGGAGAGCTTCGACAATCTGTTTGGAAAACGGGGCGGATTCGATATCGTTCAGAAGGGAAAGGATGAGCGAGCCATCGCCGCTCTTGAGCGTCGATCTGATCTGTTCCGTTCCGAAATCCGAACGCGACGTCGTCATCCCAACAATCCTATCATAGAGAGTCGAATATGTCGTTCATCCGTCGGGGCGGGTTTCAAACCCGCCCCGACGAACATGGAGATCGAACATTCACGGGAGATGCGCAACGTCAGAATCCGACGTTGACGCCGAAGCGGACATCGGGGTCGTCGTTGAGCGACAGCACCATGACCTCGCCCTGGAGGGCATCGGAGCCGCCGCGGATGCCCACGTTCATCGAGACGCGGTCGCCGCCGTCGGTGAAGAAGTCGCGATAATTCATGAACTGGCTCTCGAGCATCAGGGAGAAGCTCTTCGTGGGTGCGTATTCGAGGGCGATGGCGCTGACGAGGAACTCCTTGCGGTCGAACTCGAGTTTGCGGCCGAACGGCAGGTTAACGGTTTGATCATCCGTGAAACAGTGTTTCAGGTTGAGATAGCCCTTGAGCGTGTCCGTCAGGCTCTCGCCCATGGTGAGGTAGACGGAACGCAGATATTCGATCTGGACGAGGTCGGCGGCATTGATTTCCGAGGCTTCCATGGGGGCAAAAACACCGCCGAAACAGAGATCCTGGGATGCGATATGGGTCGAGTATTTCATGCCAAAACCCGTCGCATCCTCGCGGTAGTTGAGATTTGCGAGAAAAGGACTGGAAGAACGTTCATAGTCGAGGTGGTTGACGGAAATCTCGAGATTCGGCTTGACCGAATACGCCGCCGATATCCAGCGCTCGTTCTTCTCGAGATCGAAATCCCCCGCGGTTGTCGCGAGCGTCCGTTCTGAAACACCGCCTTTATACGACATCAGAACCTTCCGGTCCTTCTGGAAATCCGGCGTCGGCACCGCCATCAGGCCGCTCGTTCCCGACAGGCACATCCCGGTTCGCGCAACATCCGTTTCCCGCACGTCGCACTCGGATGCTCCGATCTCCTGTCCTTCATAGTCAGGCACGGAGTCAAGAATCTGTGCCGAGAGCGAGACAGGAAAGGAAAGGGCAAGCAGACACGCAATGATGTGTTTTTTCATGGTGCCGCCTTCATTACCGGTTATCTTCGAAATTCGTGAGATAGGTACTGGTGTTCGGAGATACGTCGATCAGTTTCCACCCTTGCAGACAATTTGGATCGGAGCTTTTCCAGTCCGTCCAGTTGTTGATCAGTCTGAAGAAGCTGCTCTCCCCATTTGCGTATTGAATATTGATCGATTCAGTTGCCATAGAAGTAGAATTCTTTCCAATGAACACGAAATACTTCAAATCGCTCACGGTCGGACTCAAATGAGAAATTTTGAATGTCCCATAGGTGAAAGGAGGATCGTCCGATCTCGATGTCACGATATTCGCGGATTTCACGGGGATCGGTGTCAGGGAATCGAAGCCCCACAACTCGTTGTCATTGATGATGAACGTCGATGCAGAGGCCGTCCAGCCACTGTAATACTTCGTGATCATCTTCATCTCATACACTCGGACGACGGCATTCGCGAGATCTGCGGTAAAGGCGGCATCTGTGTCATACTTCCCCGGATCACGCACGAGTCTGCCTACGATCGATCCCTTGCCGACTTCCTGGTTATACAGCATTTCATATTTCAATGGAAGATTCTGGATGCTGCCACCAGACACTTTGAACGTTGTCGAAACATCCTGGTATCCAAGCTTCGAGAAGCTGAGCGTATAGTTCCCATCCGTCTTGGGAATGATGAAACTGAAACCGCCTCTGCTATCAGAAATGACGCTTCCGATGCCGTTCAACTTGCATGTCACGAACTCGAGAGGCCCGCCCGTGAACGAGTCATGTACCGACCCAGATGCAATGATCGAAGAATCGATCGTATCCATGCGTTTCCGGGTGAGCTTGATCGTCGCCACTTCGGGATCTGCGATCCCTGAACTTCGCAAAAATATGGTTGTGGTCGCATTTTCGTAATCGGTGTGAGTAAAGTTCAGGGTATATTCATCGACGGTGAGATCATCGAACGCAAATTTCCCTTCCACCGTCGTATTCCGGCTCTGCGTAATCTGACTTTTGTTGCCACTGATCGTTACCTTGACACCCATCAGAGGCTCGTTCGAGATGTCCAACTTGACATACCCCGTGATGCTTCCCTTCACGACCACCTCGGAAACGGTTTTGATCAATTGAATTCTGGGAGATTTCGGGGTCATGCTCCCATCACTTTGTATGTTCACGGGGTATTCCCCCGATTTGTCGTCATACCCTTCCTTCGTGATGACAAGCTTGTAAAGCCCTTTCATATAATGATTGGCATCTTTGTCGAATACGATATACCCATTCCCGTTCGATACGGTCTGGGCGATAGGTTCCGTCGACCACTGGCCATTCGTGTATTGATGAAGTTTCACGTTGGCGAGAATGATGGGTGTATTCGTGACGGAATCGACGATGTAGGCTTCGATCGTCCCAGGGTTATCGGAACTATTGGATACTTTCGTCTCGATGGGAATGGTCAGCTCCAATGGCGACTGGGTTCCATTCGATTTGAGATAGACGGGGTAGATCACTTCGGTGAAGGTGGCGGAGCCGTGGCCGACGCGAACCGAATAGAGAGCGGGGGCGAGGCCCTGGAAAATGAACTGGCCTTCTCCGGTCGTCAGGACGGAGTTCGTGACGGGCGTGTCACCTACGAGAAGATCGACGGGGAGATTCACGACGGGGTCGTTGTTGTTTTTCACGAAGCCCGAGAGGGTATAGATGCCGGAATACTGCGTCAAGGTGTCGGTGACCGTACCGAGGCCGGAACCTGACAGGGTCATCGAAAGCGGCGTCGTATTGCTGCCTTCCTTGCAGCCGCTCGCGTAGATGACGATCATCCCGAGCGCCACAAGAAAAGCGCCCGCAACCCAGGCTGGTATCCGTTTGAACATGGCTTCCCCCCGACTCGATAAAGTATGAGACATCTCTGTTATCGGTCGGTTGGAGGAAAAACCTGAGAGCGACCAGCGTAAGATTCTCGAAATCCCCTGCGAAGAACGGCACGGTGATTCCTGGGATTCATGCGGGTGGAACGGCAGGAGAGGAAGGGTTCAGTTGTTCTGAAGCGCTTTCTGAAGAGCGTTCCCGACATTCCTGAGCTGTTTTGCCGCTTCGAGCCGTTCTTTGATCGACGGCAGGCCGATCTTTTCGAGGATA
>ENA-UOWO01001271-UOWO01001271.1-activated-sludge-metagenome-genome-assembly--contig:-NODE-1271-length-34166-cov-15.862039_pt1 | contig 34166 bp, 22 predicted proteins | sample MGYA00238148_ERZ761564 | MGnify/ENA primary metagenome ERZ761564 (study PRJEB28885, sample SAMN05720194) | activated sludge metagenome | isolation source: Anaerobic digester | place: USA...
GGAGGTAATTTAAAACAGACATTTAAGATGATAAAAGAATAAGAGCATCCGACGCGCCGCGGATGTTTCAAAATCAAATGCACAAACATGAAAAAAACGCTCTTTTTTCTAACCTTTCTCCTCTCTGCCGCTTTTGTTCAAGCCCAAAGCGCTGAAGAAATTGTTGCCAAACACCTTGCCGCTACTGGCGGCGACAATTGGGCAAAAATAAATACGATCAAAATGGAGGCTATCATTGCCGCCGAAGTCGCGGCCGGCATGAACATTCGTTGGAGTATGACTGCTATCCGTGATAAAGCCGCCCGTATGGACGTGTCGGTCATGAATATGAGCCAAATTAGTGTTGTTAAGGGCAACAGCGGTTGGTCAACAAATCCTTTTGCCGGGAAGACCGACCCGGAACCTATGGAGAACGTACTTTGATGCAGGTCCAAAACCGTGCTGTACGTTTGCATCAGTTCGGAGACACTGATGCGGCGCCTGGGTGGAGTTGGTGGGCGGGCTGGTGAGCTGACGAGGCTGAAAGGATTACAAGTGTACCTATACCTTGCGCCGCCCTGTTTTTTCCATTAGCATTGGCGACGTTTACTAAACTTTGAAAGTTAAAGTGTTTTTTTAACCACAAAAGGCACATAGAACACATAGTGTCGAATGAAAAACATCGTAATCTGCTGTGACGGCACCGGCAATGATTTTGGAGAGAATAACTCCAACGTTGTCAAGCTATTTTCTGTCCTCGAAAAAAACACCGAACGCCAGTTGGTCTATTACGACCCCGGCGTGGGCACGCCCAGTACGTATGACTCCTTCAACCCCATCACCAGGAAACTGAAATATGCATTCGGTGCGGCCTTCGGCTATGGGTTGAGCGAAAATATTATGGAAGCCTACAAGTTCCTGATGAAAAATTATGAAGCAGGCGACAGGCTCTATTTTTTTGGATTCAGCAGGGGCGCTTATTGTATCCGGGCCCTGGCCGGGCTGATAGACACCTGCGGGCTGCTTTATGCCAACAGCGAAAACCTGGTGCCGGAGGCCATGCGGCTTTATCATGACAGAAGCAAAAAAAGCATCGCAGCGGAATTCAAAAAAACCTTCTCCCGCCCTTGCAAAGTCTATTTTCTGGGGCCCTGGGACACGGTCTCGTCAGTCGGATGGGTATGGAATCCCGTGACCTTACAGGCCACGAGTACCAATGAGAGCGTGGATATTGTGCGGCACGCCATTGCCATCGATGAGAAGCGTGCTTTTTTTCGCACCAATCTTTGGGGGAAAATGCAGCCAGAGGACTACCCCATCCAACAGGATGCCAAACAAGTCTGGTTTGCGGGCGTACATTCTGATGTGGGCGGTTCTTACGCTTTGGAGGCCAGCGGCCTGAGCAATATTGCACTGGAATGGATGCTGGTGGAAGCCAAGGAAAAAGGCCTTCATATTAGCGATCTGAACAAAGCCCGGGAAATGGTCAACCATATCCTCGACCCCCATTTGAAAGACCAAAATATTTCCCTCCAGGGCGCCTGGCATATTGCGGAAATATGGCCTAAAATAGTCCGGGTCAAAAAAACGCTTGCTGACGGCAAATCGAAATGGGTTTCTAAAATCTACTTTAACTTTTACAGGAACCGACCATTAAGAAGCGGTATTAAAAACATACTGCATAAATCCGTGGTGATGCGGATGGAGGGTCGTAGCGATTACAGACCGAAGAATCTGATGAAAATATGCAGTGATCCCGAGGCTTTTCCCCGGCATTTTTCGATAGAGGAATGGAAGCGTTTATAAGAGCAAGAACGCCGTCCATCTCATTTTGCACTCCAAATGGTCTGTGACTGTTTCGCGTTATTCTCTATTAGGAAAATTCGCTGCGGCATCCGCATTTCCCTCCAGCAAAATCCGCCGTTCGCAACCTTGGCAGACGCCCTGTATGTCAACTTCTTCCACCAGCAGGCAGGCATTGGGCAGCAGGGTAAGCATCGCACCTTCCTGAACCCGGAGGCTTGATACTTCAATTTTTTCCGCCTTGATAACCGGATAGTCATTGGTCGAGGAAGATACATCCGGGATAAGCACCCGGTCAAATTCGTTGGGAACGCGCCCGTTGCTCCAGTTTTTGGAGTAGGACCATTCGGTTTCATGGCCTGGAGCGCCACCGCGCCAGGTATTGTCTTTTTGGGCAGATGCCGATGTAACAATTAGCACGAATACAAAAAGCAGCATGTTTTTGGCGCGCGCGTGCGCCGGATTTTGTGATTTGTTCAATTGCAGACACGCGTGGCATAAGCAACCAATCCAGGCAAGGCCCGTCAGGACCGCTACAGCGATCACACCTGTCATCGCGTGTTGTTCGAGTACTTGAACTGTATTGATAATTTCGGTCTCTTGCATTTTCAGGCTGTGAAGTGCAGCCGGGGCTTGTGCAGAAAGGGTGTTTACACCAAGGAGGATTCCGGTTCCGGTTAACAGATGTTTGCTTGCCATAACTTTTGTTGTTGAATGTTTCTTTTGTTATGGTACAAAGGTCGGGGCTATGGGAAGGCCGGATAACCACATGAGTATGTGGGGGGATGGGGGGGCGATATCCGTTTTGCCTACCCCATCCGCAGCAGCACGCAATACCCCTCCGCTTCCCGGCCAATTTCCAGCGTAGCGCCAATCTTTTGGGCCCGCATCTGCATATTCGACATACCGGAACCGGTGGTTTTGTAGTTTTTTTCGACGCTGCTACCGTTGTCGCAAATGCGCATTTCGAGGCTGCCTGTGGGTGTTTTTTTCAGGTCGACGCGCAGTGTGTCGCCGTTGGAGTGTTTGGCGGCGTTGGTGACGGCTTCTTTAAAAATCAGGTAGAGATTTTGGCGAAGTTCGACGGAGATATTATGTTGGGTCGCGATGTTTTCCACCCTGAAATCGAAACGTATATCACGGGGCACGAGGGTTTCCTCGGCGTGTTCGCGCATGCGGTCGAGCAGGTTTTCCCATTTGTCTTTACGGGCATCGATAGCCCAGACTGTATCGCGCATGTGGGCCATGGCGTTGCGGCTGATTTCGCTGATGCGCTGAAGTTTGCCCTTGTCTTTTTCGGAGGCGGTAATGGCCAAAGCCTCCGATTGCATGGCCAGGCCCGCGAGCAGGGTGCCCACATCGTCGTGCAGGTCGCTTGATATTTTCACGCGCAGGCGCTCGAGGCGCAGTGCCTGTTGCAGGCGATACCAGAACGAGCCGTAAATCAGGGCGCCTGCCGTGCAGGCACAGAGCAGGTAAAACCACCAGCTCCGCCACCAGGGGGTGAGTACCCGGATATGCAATTCCGTAGGCGTATCGTTCCAGACGCCGTCGGAATTAGCGGCTTTTACCTTAAAGATGTAATCCCCGGGCGGCAGGTTGGCATAACGCGCAAATCCGTTTGCGCCGGCATCTACCCAGCCTTTGTCGTAATTTTCCAATTGGTAGCGGAAGATATTGGCGCCAGGATCGCTGTATTCCAAAGCCACAAAATCGAAAGAAATGGTGTTTTCACGGTACACAAGCGTCAGTTCGCGCAGTTCGCCCACCTGCACAGGCGTTTCAAACGGCTCGTCGTTGACCAACAGGCGGGTGAGTTGTACCCGGGGGAGCTCGGACAGGGCTTTCATCTGATCGGGATCAAATACGTTCATGCCCTGATTGCCGCCCATCCAGATGCGGCCGTTGGATTGAAGCAGGAAAGCATTGGTATTGAACTCGTTATCCTGAAGGCCGTCGGCAAGTGTATAGCGGTGAAAAGCCTTTTTTTCAGGGTGGTAGCGGATGATGCCCCGGTTACAACTCAGCCAAAAATGGCCATGCCGGTCGGGCACGATGCTGTAATAGTTTTCCGAGGGTGCGCCGTGTTCGGCCTCATTGAGTTTTTCGAAGCCGAGGTCGTCGGTATTGATTTTCAAAATGCCCGTGGTTGATGCGATCCACAACGTGTTGCCTTGTTCGCAAAAAGCACGGGCATAACCGATGTTTTCAATGACGCGCACTTGTTCGTAATGCGCTTGTTTTTTTTCCAAAATGGCGATACGGTTAGCATCCAGGGCCAGATAAAGCCGTTTTTTTCGATCTTCGAACAAGGCCGTCGCCGCTTCGGACTGGTATCGACCCAAAAATTCGGCTTTTTCAAACAATGGGCCTTTGTCGTCGGTTCGGATCGTATAAATGCCGCTGTACGTGGAGACCAACAGCGGGCCACCTGGCAATTGGAACACCCGCAACACGTAATCCGGCAGCGGGCCGACGTATTGAAAAACGCGTCTGACAGGATTCCATCGAAAAATAAAACGCTGGTAACAGGCCCACAGATCGCCGTGTATATCTTCGAAAAAACACTCTACCCTGCCGGGAAGCGCTTCCGATTTGGGATATTCCAGGGCAAATCGCTCCGAACGCAGACCATCGGGTGAAAACCTGAAAACCGTGTCTGCCGGGCCATTGCACCACACTGCGCCGTCTTTTGTTTCAAAAACGGAGGTGATGGGTATACCTTGCAGCACTTCCTTTTTTTCAAATTTTTGTTTGTGCAACTGCGTAAAATTCACGCCGTTGCGGGGACTTGAAATCCACAGATTTTCCTGTTGGTCCAGATAAAAGGCGCTGATATTGCGCAGTCCCAGGCCCGGCTTCCGGTCGGGAGCAGCCGGTATCTGCCGCACAAACTGCTGTTGGCCGATGTCGAACAACAAAAAACCTTGCAGCGAAGTGGATACCAATAACATGGAATCGCGCATGGGGGCAACTGCCCAAACCTCCCCTACGGATTGATTGTTGTATTTGTTGTAACAAACAGCTTTGCCGCTTGGCGGGTAAAAGGCCGTCAGGCCTGTCGACAGTGCCACCCACCAATGGTGGGGACTTTCGCAATACACAGCAAAAGAGCGGCCGGCGGTTTGCCCCTGTACAGGGTCTGCCAAAAAACTCGTAGTGTGGCCGTTGTTGGCCATGTCGAGTACCTGGATGCCGGGCTGTGTAGGCGGTATATTGGCCGAAACCACTTTGATTACGGCGCCCCGCGCATCGCATACCACGTATTGGCGGCGCCCGTTGAGGGGGCAAATGGCTTTGCCCTGCCGTGTGCGGATGTCGAACAAATGCAGAAATCCGCCGGCGCGCACCCACAACTGTTGTTGCCCGTCCAGGTAAAAGACAAAATATTCCTGCTCGATCTTTTTTCCCTGTGCATCAAGGAGTTGAAAGTGTTCAAATCGATCTTTTTTCCGCAGGTAACAATGAATGCCTTCATGGGTGGCAAACCAGATATTAGCCGAGCTATCTTCGAAAAAGTTGCCCGCGATGATGTTGCCTGCCAGCCCGTTTTGCCCGTCGGCTTTGTAGGTTTTTACCGATTTTCCGTCGAAACGGTTCAATCCGTCAATGGAACTGAGCCACACAAAGCCCCTCGAATCCTGGAAAACAAAGGCATTGGAGCCTTGCGATAAACCTTCGTTGGGCGACAGCCGATGAAAAAACTGAAACGACTGGCCGTGGCAGATGCCGTGGAGCATTGCCAGAAACCCAATCAAGGACCACAGTCGATAAAAAAATGTTTTGCGCAGATTCACTGATTTTTATAAGGTGTACGGCCTCCTTAGAGCGTGGTGAAGCCCGCATTGAGATATCCGCCGCCGCCACAATCAGGCGGGCAGGGCAGCGTGCTGATCAGCGCCTGCTCACTTTCCCGGCCCGAAGCATCTACCGCTACCGCCGCCAGGGTGTTGAAGGATGGGTCGCCTGCCTTAAAAGCAATTCGGGTGGATAAAAAACGGATCCCCGCAGCACCCGAATTCAGGAGTATGTCGAGGTCCGCGCCTTTGAAAGCCACCTTCGCGTACAAGGCGCCTTCCGCACCCGATTCGGTAAACAGCGGTGTCGAAGCGCCCCTGCCTTCCTGCGCAGCCTGCTCCATCACCCGCTGTACTTCTCCCAGCAAACCCTTTGCTTGCTGCCCCTTCAGGCGAGTGATGCTCCCATTTCCTTGCGCCACAAAGCAATTGGACTGTATGTCGGATTTACTGGAGTCAAAGGCAACCGCCAACAACGAAAAGTGTCCGGTATTATCAAGCGCCGGGTATATGCGCAGCCCCACACTACCCGGCTGCGAGAGCAATTCCACCAGGTCTTCGCTCCGAAAAAAGGCAGATAACATCGCGGTTGACTTAATTTGTTGAACGTGTTGGCCGCTCATTTGAGCGGCACGTCCAAATGAGCCTGCCCCGGCATCCAAGGTAAATGAGACTTCTGACATATTGTAAAATGTTTGTTGGTGAATCAAATTTCCCCATCGAGCGACTTTCGTATCACCTCCGCTTTGCTGTTGACCTCCAGCGTCCTGTAAATGTGCTTGATGTGGTCGCGCACCGTATCGATGGAAATACTCAGTTTATCGGCGATCATTTTATAACTCAGGCCGTCTACCAAACCTTGCACAATCTGCTGCTGGCGAGGCGAGAGCACATCACCCGCTTTGGGCGCTTTGGGCATAAAATGCTGTACCACCTTGCGTGCTATAGACGGCGACATATACGATCCTCCCCTATGGATGGTAAAAACGGCCTCCTGAATGGTGTTGAGGGGCGTGCGTTTGGTGATGTAGGAACAAGCCCCGGAACACAGGGCCTTGAATATTTTGTCGTCGTCTTCAAATGTGGTCAGCATCACGATGTCCATATCCGGGCATTTTTGCCGGATATGGCGGATGCCCTCCAGGCCGGTCATACCGGGCAGACCGATGTCGAGCAATACCAGATCGGCATGTATTGGCCGGGATACCGGTTGCATTTGCTCCAGAAAATGCTCCACACTGTCGGCCACCATACTGATTTCAATGGCCGGGTGGGCGCCTAAGTAGGTGGCTAAACTCTCCCGAATGACGGGATCGTCCTCGATAAGGGCTATGTGAATGTGTTCCATGCAGGACAAAAATAGTAATTTGTTTGTTACAAAGGTCGGCGACGTGGTTAAGACGCATAACCACATGATGATGTGGTGTGGTTTTTAGGTGCTGCCTGGTTGGAAAGGATTAGGTCGATTAACTTTTTCAAACATTCCAAATAAAATCTTGTATTTACATTGTTATATTGAAAGAAGGTGGGTACTTTAGTGCCGTTAAACGCCTTCGACACATTTGACCGACTTCGCACATTATATCTAAAATGACCTGCCTACCGGTTTCCAGGCGGACAGGCCATTTTGCGTATGCAGGCTGGATTAATGCAATAAACAATTAAGTAGATACTGCAGCAATCCAGTAATTCAACGTAATAAAAATAATAAAATAAGTAATAATGCCTGAAATTAAAATCTGTATTTTCGGTACGGCTAAAACGGGGAAAACAATTTACCAAAATACTCTAAATCACTGTCTATTTCAGACAGGAAATCGATTTATTGCAACATCACCCGCTACAGCAAGATATTTTGCCGACCATTTATCTCTTATTGAAAAGTTACCATTTGAAGAAATAACAAAGCAAATTGGTTCAACAGGTCAAAAAACAAATTTGGAAGGAAAATTAACCTACAAAGGCGAATCTTACCAACTAAAAACCTTTGATTATCTTGGGGAATCAGCATATGGGCACAACCTTTTAGAAGAGGATAATATACTTTCAAGCTTTGATGATTCTGACGGGATACTTTGTTTCATAGATGCGGAAGACGCAATTGACAAAAACGGAGCAATGTCATCAAATTTTGGTAGCCATATCCTGATTTTTTGTGACCAACTGAAAAAACTAAATGGTGGAAATAAAATCACTAAACCTATTGCAATTGTAGTAAGTAAGTCTGATGTGTTGCTAAAAAAAGACTTCATTCAACAAAAAAATCATATTGGATTAACAGATTGGGCAAATAAAAATTTATCAACTATACAAACTGAATTTGCCAATACTTGCTATCAACACAAAATATTTTTTGTGTCATCATTTGATTATTTAGCCAAATTTAAAGCTGTTGGTCAAAAATGTTTGCTTTCAATCACCGAAGATTCAAGTTTCCCAGACATAATTAATTTAGGTGCACCATTTTTCTATATCATAGAAGAAAAAAGGCAAATTGAAATTAAAAATTTGCGGAATATTTTAAAAGATAAGGCCAATCGCTTGTTACAAGACATTTCAAGTGCTCGAAAAGCAATTCGACAACAATCAACAATTCAAGTTCAAACTTATATAATTGAATTAAATACAATAGAGCAATGGTACAACTCAATTATTACTAATGAAATTTCAAATGTAAGCACCAGTAACCAAGCAAATTTATTAGAAATAAAAATTGAGAAAGAAAAAAATAACGTTTCTAAAATAATAAAAGAATACCAAAGTGAGTACGGCAGACAGGAGGAATTTGCACGTATCAAATCAATGATACCTGGCACATCTCAACGTATTTTATCAATAAAACAAGAAATTTACAACTTTAAATATAACAAAGTAAAGAATATAGCAATATACAGACAAGAACTAAACGAAAAAGTAAACTCTGTACATACAATTGTTGAGAAAATAAATACAGTAAATTCCTTAGATGTTTTGAAAGGGTTAAATAGAGAACTTGAGCAAAACAAAACAGAAGCCATCGGAATCCAAAATAAGGTAATTAAAGAACAGAATAAATTAAAAATACCTGTTTTTGTATATTATATAGGAGCCTTACTTTTGGCGGTATTATTGTATTTGTTGCTATTCAAGAGCCCTGAATATCAACAAATTGTTAAAAAAGATGGAGTATTGTTAAGAAAAACGCCGGGAGTATTTGGAAACAGGTGCGACTACAATGTTAATACTATTGACAAACTAACGAAAGTCAAGGTTTTAAAAGATTCAATTATTGTGTGTGGAAATTGTAAAATACTTGCTAATCGTTTCCCTAATGTTCGGGATTTGAAAAACGGCGGCACATATTTACTTAGTAAAAGTGCCGCCGTAGAGGTAACAATAGAAGACCCGAAAAATCCAAATAATTTCATCGTCAGACATTTGAAAAAAAGTACGAATACAACTAATGAAACCATTGGTGAGTTCAGTATCCCTAAAGATGAGTTAAACGAGATGGTATCAGGTTGGGCATATATCGAAACAGAAGACGACCGAAAAGGCTGGACATCAAAAGAAAATTTAAAAGATTACAAAAAATAACATGGAGTTTTACCAATACATATATGGTTCATTTCCCGACCAAATTCGGGCAGAACTTGATATAATTTCTTATTCATCTGGGATAGATGAAAAGACAATACGGCAAATAAAAAAAATTTATCAATTAATTGGTGATAAAACACCTCTATTGAGGCAAGAAGATCTCCAATTCTTTCTTTATCATGTAGAAACATACGTGATTTTCGGGGTGATTGATTACAACACAACTGATATGGGTGGAAGACAGAGCAGAAGGTCTCGTGGTGTTTTAATACCCAAGGGGAATATTGGATTCCAATTCAATCTTAATTTTCTAAAAAATTTACTCAATCTTAGTGAAGTGGATAATCTTCGTAAATTTAAAAATTTGCCAAAATTATCATTGACCAACGAATTGATGAACTTAAATATTGATACTGAGACAAAGCAAATAATTTTAAATGCAATTTCGGGTAATCGTATTGAATTACCATTAAATATCTATGAATCAAAAGAACGTATTGAGGAGAGTATGCAATACTTCATAAATAAACTTAATTACAGTATAAATATTTCAACATACACGAATAGTGAAATAGGAAATCACGACTTTAATATTTTTGGAGCCTTCAATAAAAAAAGCATAACGTTATACGGTGAAAATAAATTAAACAGGCAAATTGAGCAAAATGCATTTGTAAATGAAGCCATATTAGCAGGGGAAATTCCAAGTGATCCCCAATCAAACAGAAGAGGCATAACACCTGCAAATGTCGTTGAATGGGGAAGCGAAGGGATGCCAAAGGTTAGTAAAAACAAATTTATTACTAATGCAGTTTTTATTTTTAGCATATTATCAATTGCTTCATTTGGAGTATACAATTATTTTTTATCAGGAAAATCAGAAAACCAGCCAACTGTAAGTAGTCAGGATAAGTTTATGCAAACTGACAAGGCTGCTGAACTATCAAAGGAGCAAATACAGAAAAACATGATAATTGAAGAGATTTCGAACAAAGGCAAGCCTTTTTCAGTAAAAATTGATCCAAAGAAAAAGAAATTATCAATATTGATTCCACCGAAGTTGAAAATTGATATTAAAAACAATGAAGCCTATCAGGTAATTTTAACGAAGTATAAAGAGGATAAAAACAATTCATGCCTAATTGTCGGCGATACTTTATTACTTGATTTCAATTTACAAGGGAATGAGTTTTATGTTTTTGACATCAAGAAAAAAATATTAATTGATACTATACATAAAAACAACAAGAAGAGATAACTATGGATAATGTTATTGATATTGCCACAAAAATCGGACAAATTGCAGGGGAACTGATGCAATTAGATTTAGCATTAGAAAAAAATGTACTTTCAAACAAGAATGTCAAATATGAGATTGAATCAAGCAAAGAGTGGCGTGAACTATCAAGCATAGAACAATCTTTACAGAAAGAGTTAAATAATAAGCCAACTTTCAAAAGCATATCTGAGCAAATTCAACTCGTTGAAGACAATAAAAATATATTATTTGCCGATTCTTATGAAAAAGAAGTAGAAGAATCTCGGGAAATTCAAAAAAATATGTTGCTGAATCAAGCCGATAAATTTGAAAAATACAATATGATTCAGCATAAATACAATGAATACAGAAATTATTTGATTTTGAATTCCGAAAACACTAAAAGCCGCATAGTAAATGGCGAAATAGAAGAAAGTCAAGTTTGGAAGCGTAATCAAATTCTTAAAATCAATGAGATAAAAAAGAAATTTGATTCTTTGAAAAAAGAATTTGAATTTAAAATGAATTTAAAAATTGAAGAACACACAGGAGAGTTAAATACCAAAAAATCAATTCAAATAGATGCTATAAACAGGCATTTATCAGACAAAGAAATTTTCGACTCCCTTGTACTAACACATGATTTTTCAAAAAATAAAAATTTCATGTTTTTTCAGTTAGGAACTTGGCAATACATGAACCATAAAATCCGAGCTGTCGTTCCTGCTTTTAAAAATATTTCGTTTTGCTATAATGAATATAATCTACATGATGTCAATAAACAAATAGAATTTTTAATACTCAGTTTGATCCAACAAATCAACCCTAAAAATATTGAAATTACAATTATTGACTTTACTATTGCTAATAACTTCAAAATAGTTACAGGGTTTGGAGACGCCCTAAATATATCCCACATCAATGATTTGAAAACGTTTGAGCATAAAATTGAAGATTTGCGAAAGCATGCTATAAGGCTCAATCAGGATTATCTTTCAGTGAATGGGTATTCAAACATCCAAGACTATAATGAATTTGCCGAATATCCTGAGCCTCTAAATATAATTGTGCTAACAGATTCTTGGAAGCACAATAAATATTTCAATGCAATGACTCTAAATGAGTTAATTACGTTGGGAATTAATTACGGTATATATTTTATTTTTTCTATTGACAATAAATGGTTTGAGAGTTTACAAAAAAAACAAGAAAAACAAAATTATGATTTTTCACAAAAAGATATGCTGTTCATCTATAAAACAATACAAAAAAATTCTATTGTAATAAACAAACTTCCAAATGGAACGACACAAATAAATAATATTGACAACCTTCCGGTTAGCAATTGCTTCAAGTATTTCGATTTCAATTTCTCAACTTATTCAAAAACCGATATAGATAATATTCGTTCTAAGATACTCCAGGATTCTATCAACTCAACTCAAATTAAAGAGCCTATGTTATCCGTTGAAATTGGTAAGTCAGGAAATCAACCTACTATTCTTGAATTAGGCGACAACAATCTTTGTTACAACGCTTTTATTGCAGGTTCAGTCGGTTCTGGAAAATCAAATTTCCTGCAACATTTGATCCTTAGTATTTCTGAAAAATATAGCCCTGAATATGTTCGTTTTTTACTCATGGATTATAAGGAGGGGTTAGAATTTCAAGTGTTTAAAAAATTGCCGCATGCTGAATTGTTAATGTTAGATAATCAAAGGCTTGATTTAGCCAAAGATGTGTTAACCAATTTTAAAAAAGAGAAAGAGATAAGGGCAGAGATGTTCAAGGAATTATCAAAGAATTTGGAGGTAAACATATCTAACATTACTAATTATAACAAATATTCAACTATACGAATGCCGATTAAACTTTTAATCATTGATGAAGTTCATGAACTATTCTTTGGCGGATGGAGGCAAAACAGGGAGTTTCAGCAAGAGTTTCAATTAATTGTAAAACAAGGGCGTGCATACGGACTATATATAATTATTAGTACTCAAAATTTAGAAGGATTTGATTTAGGAGAAGGTATTATGGAACAAATTAAGTTGCGCGTATCTTTTTCTCTTTCGAAAGAGCAAGAATGCCGTAAAATTTTACAACCCGATAATTTAGTGCCATTAGATTTAGAAGAGTATCAAGCCGTAATTAACTCACATTATGGTCGGAGTGATAATAAAATAAGTGGCAAAAAAAATAATACTATTTTTAAAAGTGCCTTTGCTGGGGATATCTCTGATAGAATCTCAAAAATTGAGGAAGTGTGGAAAGAAAGTTCAACAGTACCCAAAAAAATCATTGAGAAGAGCAATTTGAATCCAAAAGAAGGTTTACAATCACAGCCACTGCAAGAAGCCTCCAACCAAGACAAAGATGGAGGTGATGATTGGCTGGAATAACTTAATTTTCAATAAAAATATCAATATGTTTCAAAATTCGATTATTAAGCAAATTGAACTCACCGAAGAGTTGATTGGCTTTTTAAAAAAATTACAAGATAATCTATCAGGTGCAATAGTGTCTTATGATAGGATTCTTGGAAAAATGGAAGCCGAACAAATGCTCATTGAACTTTTGGAAAAGCAAAGGAATGAATACTTCCTGGTTACAAAAGGCAATATTGAGGAATTAATCAATATGATTGACGCTAGTGATATTCCACTTGCGGCAGAACTTATTGACTGGCTTGAAGATTTGTTAAACACTTAAATAATCTAATTATGTCATTTATATTTCCGAATATTGGTGAAAAGGAAGAAGAAGGGTATAAAAGAGGAAAAAAGGATTTTGCAGATAAAAATCCTAAAAAAAACGCGCTTAAATTCAAAGAACTATTTACTACTCAACTTTGGAGTAAATCTGAAATGAAAGCGTTTTTGGATGCATATCAAAGAGGTTATGAAGAAACTCGCCAGGCCGCTACGGTTGCAGAAATGATAGACAAAAAAAGTTTTGATGAAAGACAATTGACTCAAAATTTAATTACTAACAACAAAAACAATAAAATGGATTCTTCAAACGACAGAGCCAAATTAGAGCGCCAAAGGGAACTTGTGGTTGAATTAATTCAAAAATTGAATAGGCTAATAGTAAGGTTAGATGAAGCACAACGAGCCTATTCTAGCAAAATAGATGACCTTGAAGCTGCTGGGTTGGTCTCAAATTTTGCAGAACGATTTAGGCAAGATAAATATGAGGCATTAAGGATCCAAATACAAAGGGTTTCAATTCAAATTGAAGAAAATGATATTAGGTACCTGAAAGTTATCCAGGGCAAGATTGAAGAAGGAATATCCAAATCATTTTCTCAATAAGCCAATAATAAAACGTTGAACTACGACTTTGACAGCGATTGGAAGACGATCAAAGACCCATTCCAACCTATCGTCCCCCAACACAAACATTCCGGAATTCCGCCAGCCAACCCTCTTTCCCTTCCACCCGAACCAGGTACCAGCCCGCCTCCGGCAGTGAGAATTCCGCTGTCGCACGGTTTCCCGACGACAAAGCCTTATACTGACCGAACGGACGCCCTGCCAGATCAAACACCGTAACTTGAAAGTCGCCGACCGCTTCCCGGCCAAGTATCTCGATGCGCACCGGTTTACCGGTCGTTACAGGGTTGGGAGAAAGCACCACGCGGAGCCCGCCGGCTTCCGGCCGGGTACCGACGGTAAGCGGCACTACGAATTCAAATACGCTGGCACAAGCAGTCGAATCGGTCAGGGTAAGTTGATAAACGCCTGCCGGCAGGTTGTCGATGAAGGGGCCTGTAGCGCCATTGCTCCACAGATATTGAAAAGTATCGCCTTGAATATCAACGGAAATCGACCCATTACCCTGTCCGTTGTCGGCTGTGATCTGCGTGTTCGCGAGCACGGGTTCGGGCGCCACGAAGAGGTGCAGCGTTCTGACGCTGTCGCACCCGTTCGATGCCGTAAAAACATCGGTATAAATGCCCGTTTCGGTATAACCTTCAAAAGATTGCCCTGCACAAACGGTCGTAAAAACAGTTTCCGCTATCTCTGCAAGCACCGTCAGATGCAGCACCAGCAGGCTGTCGCAACTGCGCGCAAAATGCACCGTGTCGGTGTATGCTCCCGTTTGGTTATATCCCAGGAAACTTTCGCCGGCACAGATGGTCTGATACGCCTCCGCGACCGGCACGTAACGCGACACATGGACGTAGTCGGTACCGGTACAACCCGAAGCGGTATTCGTTACGATCAGTTGATAGGTGCCCGGCCGGTCGAACTCCGGCGTCATGGTATTGGCGCCGCTGACGATGTGGCCGTCCTGCGTCACCCAGTTGATATCCAGGCTGCCGCCCTGGCTGGCAACGCCCAACAGTTGGCCGGTGGAGAAACAGGGCAGGTCAGAACTCGCACCGGCGCTGCACGAGGGGTTCAGATTGGTCATGCTCGGGATATAGTACGTGGCAGTGCTTTCACAACCTGCCGGGGAAATCGCCGTTGCAACCCAGTAGCCGGCCTGGTTAACCGACACTTGCGGGCCGCCGTTGATGGCAGTGCTATAGTTGCTCCATTTCACCGTGGAACCGGGCGCCAGACCTTCGGCGCACAACTGAACGCTGCCGGCCGGGCAAACGGTACAGTTTTCTATGCTAAATCCAGGGGGATTTGTTGAGTTGATATGATAGTCTGCCTGGCAGGTATTCGGCCCGTCCATGGCGAAGAAATGATAGGTGCCCGCTACGCTGGTTGTCGGCATACCGTTAAACGGATTATAAAAACCTGAATTTCCCAAAGGGTCGACCCAGTTGACAAAGTCGGCGCTGGTACTGATAGACAACTGTACGGGGTGCGGATTGGCGCAATCGATTGGTTCAAAGGCAAATACGTCGAGTTGAATATTGCTGATGTTTAACTGCATGGAAGCCGACTGCCTGCACAATCCTTCGGTAACGCTGTACGTCACAGTGTGCGGGCCGGGCAAATTGAACCAGGAGGTCGAAACCGTACCGGTAAACAGAAAATTCTCGGCACTCCAGATGCCGCCCGGCGGATATGCATAGAGTTCGACCGTGCCGTTGGGGCAAATATCCTGCACGGCAGGCAGCACAATGTTGTTGGGACAATTGGTGTGATACACCTTGAAGGTTTTCGTCAGCGTTCGGGAGCATCCCGAATTGTTCACAACGGTCAGTGTAACGGAATGATCGCCCGGGCTCGTAAACGTGGTTGCCAGCGTATCGGAGTCGCTGACCCATTGTCCGTCCACCACCCAGGCAATTGAATCGGCGTTGGTAACTGTGGCCGTTATCGTTTGCGGAACGTTGATCATCGCGTTGGAAGGCGCCGCAAAATTCAGGCTCATCACGGGAAGACAAGCCGGCTGCATGCCTTGCGACGCAAGCAGGCTTTTCCGCGGCCCATACAGGGCAGACAACATGCGCTGTACCTGTCCGGGTGTAAAACGATATTGACAGGTCGCGCTGGAATAATCCATATAATTGTCTTCCGGGTCGGGCTGGTCGTCGAGAAACGGGTTGAAATAAATATCATCGTCGGCATCGGTAGCACAGGAATTGGCGAACACGCAGGAATTTCCAACGGATTCATCCACATCGGGTTGCGTATCGCACACCTGATCGCCCTGCAAATGGCAGTTGTCATTGGGGCATCCGCCCTCGAACGTGTGCAGCAGGTTGAAATAATGCCCCAGTTCATGGGCAGAAATTTTGGCGCTGTTGCAAGGGCTGGCCGGGTTGAACCACGCGCCGGCCTCGATAATCGAACCGTCGAAGATGCGGCCATGCGAACCGGCGAGCGTAGACACGCCCTGTGGGCCATGGCACTGACTGTTCTGAATGAAATAACAGAACTCTTTTACCAGCCATACATTGACGTAGTCGGTGGTTGGGAACTTCCCGTCAAAAGCCGTCAACTGCATGACATTGGGCCACCCTCCCACATTAATTGTGGTGGCAGTACTCGCATGACGGGTGATCCCACTGGTCGGGTTTCCATTGGCGTCGCGTTGGGCAAGCACAAACTGGATCCCCACCGGTTCGCCGTCGGGGTTGCTGTTGCAGGAAATGCCGGAAAAAGCCTGATTCAGCAAATCGAGGCCTGCCTGCACGTCGGCGTCGCTCAAATTTTCAGCCGTGCCAAGCGGGGTGCCGGGAGCGTACACAACGTGAATGACGATAGGAACCGTCACCACTGAAAAATGGTGCTGGGCAGCCTGCGCATTTTGTTCGAGGTATTCCAGATAAAAGCGATCCGCTTCGGTCTGGGCAGCCGGATATTCGGGGTCTTCGAGGGCAAGTTGCTGCCGCAAAAGGTCGGTCCCGCACACCGGCGCATCGTTTTGGCCGTATAACGTACAGGTAAAAGCAGGCAGAAGGAACAGGAAACAAATGTGTAAAGTGTGGCGCATCGTTCAACAATTTCCCATTAAGATACCGTGACCGACGTTGATCGCTGCATGGTATTAAAAAAACCGGCACCTGTTGAGAGATTGCCTGAAATGGCTTATTCTTGCTGTATCATTCCTCCTCTATATGAATCAGTTAACCTGGAAAATGAAATGAAAAAAATCATCCTGTTGCTATTTAGTTTTTTTATGGCTTTAGAGTCTTATGGACAGGAAAAGCCGGTTTTGGTATTTGATATGGCTAGCGGGACAATGGACACAATACCGGTTGCATCTTATAATGCCAACATTTTAAGCGACCGGACCAACTATTTCATCGGAAGTTTCAGCGCACCGACGGCATTCCTGGAACAAACGCCCCCCGTTTCCAATACCTATCCGAATAGTAATTTCACGTATAAAAAGCGGGCTTCTACCGATTTTGATTTGACCCAATATCCTGTCAGGACAAGTGTTAAACTTTTTGCCGTACAAAACGACACGTTAGCGGACCTCTGTTCAGGCAGTTTAATCAGTCGAAAACATGTACTCACGGCTGCACATTGTGTACTGGACATCAATTCAAACACGGTATTTCTGGATTCAATGAAGGTTTGTCCCGTTTATGATAACGGTATTTTCAACCCCCAGTTTAATTCCAGTGCTGTCCGTAAAATATACTTTTTTAAAAACTGGAGCATTGGAAACGGAGAAGATTTTGCCATCCTGGAACTGGAAGAACCCGTTGGCGAATCGACAGGCTGGATAAGTATTGGATTTAATAAAATGGACGATGATCTGTCCAATGGAATTTTTTATAAATTCACCTACCCATCTGCGACGATACCTTTCATCGATCCGAATGAATACAATGGAGATACGTTGTATTACAATTATGGAAATATCGATATGCTTTCTGCTAATACAATAGAAATCAAAAACACAAGTGGTATTACCGGTGAAAGTGGCAGTTCATTAATAAAAGTAACAAATGAACAGGAATACACATCCTATGGTGTATTGAGTTTTTCTTACAACCTGAAACACAGCAGAATGAGCAATTGGCAATTTTACGCTATTAAAAATATTATTTCAAATGATTTAACCCCCGTACATCCTCCGGAAAATATCAATCAACAATTCACGCTCTTTCCAAACCCCGTAGTAAATTTATTTTATTTGAAAAGTAAAACTGAAAACGAGCGGATCGATCTGGTATTATTTGACAATCTGGGCACTGAAGTGTTACATATGGATGCTGTAAATCCCGATTCCGGCATAGATATTTCCAATTTACCCGGTGGGGTTTATTATTTAAAAGCCACTTCGAACACTGCGATGGAGACAAAACGAATTATAAAAAAATAGATACCTTTGCTTTACCAGATTAATTATTGAACACATAAAATCCCTGTATCTTATGAAAATCAAATTATACACCCTTTTTCTGCTCCTCGTAATCTTCCAATCCAACACATTTTCCCAAATCAACTGGCAATCCACCAACGGCCCGGAAGGTGGAGAAGTCTTGTATATTTCAGATGATGGCCAATACGCGTTTGTTTCAGATGAATATCATTTATTCAGAACCGGTGATGGGCTGAACTGGGAACAATTACCTGCCGGAAACATCTGGCCCCTCGCTACTTCTCCCACCAAACTTGCTGCGGGGAAAGGATACGGGTATAATTCCAGCCCGGGTTCGGCCTTCAATTTCGCGGTAAGTTATGACCACGGCGGCACCTGGATCGAAGGAACCATGCCGCCTGTCACGTACAGTTATTTTACCAGTATTGCCGTTTGCACGCACGGCGTGTATGTACCGAATGGTTACACCGGTTCTATTTTCAGGACGCAGGACGACGGGCTCACCTGGGATTCGATCCCTGCTCCCGGCATGTATTGCTACGATGTGTGGGCCTTTGACGACCGGTTGTATGCCGAATGGTACTCCAAATTCTGGCGACTGTCTCTGGATGGAACCAGTTGGGAAGTGGTGTCGCCGGCATTTGGCAACAACGACTACCCGATGAGTATGTTCGCTTCCGATTCCCTCCTGTTTTTTGCTACCGAACATAATCTTTGGTGCTCCAGCAATTCCGGAGGGTCCTGGACCAAAACTCCCATTCCCTTTCACAACAGTGCCGACAATTTTTGCAAAATCGGAGACCGGGTGTATAAGGGCGCCGGGACAACAGGTATTATGTATACCGACGATTTTGGTCATAGTTGGCATGAATTGCCTATTGCCGACGATTATAACACGTACGATCTGGCAACAGCGGGAGGCCAATTGTTGTGCGGCAATTACAACAAGGGCGTGTTGCGGTACGATGCACCCAACCAGCAATTAATTACCTCCAACGAAGGACTCTACTCCGCAGTAGTGTATGATATGGATTCCGGCAACGGGCAACTGTGGGCGGCATGTGGAAACGGCGTATTCGCCTATGACCTGGCTCAGGAAACCTGGGTCGACAAAGCGCTTTTACCCTTACCCGGAAATTATTACGACAACGTAAAAGTGAGTCCCGCCGGAAAAATAATGGCACAACCCATATACGGCAACCGTTTTTATTTGTCCGTGGACGACGGAGCCTCTTGGGATACGATTGTCCCGTCCGATTCGCCCAATGCGAATTTTTACGATTTTGATAGAATATTCTGGTTGGGAGAAAACATATTGACCCAATCTGAATGGAATGGTGGCGCTATATCTTCCGATCTCGGTCAAACCTGGGCGTTTGGTGATTTCCCCGATGATATCGTCTTTTTCGCCGGCCGGTATTTCGGGCTGCGCTGGCCTGGCGGACTTGTTTCGAGCGACGACTTCGGCCTGAGCTGGCACCCGGAGGCCGGCCCGAACGTTCCATACAAAACGGCATTGTATGCCACCGACGACAAACTTTTTGCACTGGGTTCCGACGCCATGGGCAGAACCCTGATCTACAGCACTTCGGACGTAAGTACCTGGACCTATTCCAGCGATGGACTGCCGCAAATGGAAATAACTGAACCTGTTTACGAGGCCTATACTGGCGGGGTTTGGCATAAAGGCGACCGATATTATCTACATCACAGGTCTATCGGTTTTTTCACTTCGCTGGACACCTGTAAAACCTGGCTTCCCGTAGATCGGACCGGCGGCGTCATGGATGCCGTAGACACCACCTTTTTCCGCGCAGGTTTTGGGGGTGGTGTGCTCAAAACCGGTTTGCCGCAAAATTACGGCGCACTTTCCACCGGTCATGTATTCAATGACGAGAACAATAACAGCATTTGGGACGCCAATGAAAGCGCATTGCCCAACTTGTCGGTCAGTATCACAGAACCCGGCGCATGGTATCCCTACTGGTTCACCAATACCGAATCGGATGGCCGTTATTCGATCGGCAGTTTGCCCGGCTCGGCCGATACCCTGCGCGTACAGGTTCCGTCCGCTTATGTAGAAAACATCAATCCGCCGCAACACGTGGTGACCAATACGGGTAATGACCGCAATTTCGGCGTCCATTTCCAACCGGACATCACCGATGTTTCCATTACCGGTTACTTTCTCGGACGGCCCAGGCCTGGATTTTCACTCGGCGCCTACCTAACGTATCGCAATGAAGGAACCATACCTGCCGGCGGCGTCATCTCCGTCAAACTCGACCCGGCATACCAGTTCATCAGCGCCGATCCCCCACCCTCTTTTATTATCGGGAGTGATAGCCTGATCTGGGATTTTAATGCTCTCACCCTTTTGGACCACCACTGGATTTATATAAACGGAGTGGTGAATCAGGCCGCCGTGCTGGGCAGCGCCTTTAAAATGAGCGGGCACATCGAGCCAACGGCACCCGATTTTATGCCCGGCAACAACCATTTCATAAGCATCGACACGGTGGTTGGCTCCTTTGATCCCAATGAAAAACGGGTGGAACCGGCAAGAGGACTTACTCCAGACGAGATCGCGGCCGGGAAAGAACTGCTGTACACCGTTTATTTTCAAAACACGGGCAATTTCCAGGCCGACCGGGTACGTATCACGGATATGCTGGATACGGCTTTGGACGTCAGTACGCTGCGCCTGGTGGCATCGAGCCATACGATCTCGACGTTTCGCCTGCTCCCGGGGAATTTGCTGGAAGTTATTTTCGAGCAAATCGCATTGCCCGACAGCAACAGCAACGAGCCGGCCAGCCACGGTTTTGTTTCCTTTGCCATCCAGCGCAAAAAAGCATTCAACCCGTACTACGAAATCCGAAACACGGCTGCCATTTATTTCGATTTTAACGAACCGGTGATTACCAATACGGTGATCAGCCCGGTCGTTACGCCCGTTGTATCCAGTTTCGAGCCTCATTCTACGGATTCCAAACATCCCGATCTGTTGATTTCACCCAATCCGACAGCAAAAGATTTTGTGGTAGATACCCGCAGCGGATTGTCGGGTCCCGGCGACATTGTGCTGATCGACGCGCAGGGAAAAATTTGTCTTTCCCTGCATGCCGCCGACTTGTCTGACCCTGTACATTTGACGGCCAACGGATTGATCGATGGGGCTTATATCGTTCGTGCTTCGGGTAAACAGGGAGTTATGTTTGGAAAACTGGTGATTGTGCGTTAGCAAGTGCCTGATATCCGGGTGCATTTCAAATTGTCGCACTGGAATAGTCATCCGATGACTTTGAGTCATCGGATGACTATTCCAGTGCGACAATTTGAAATGCACCCCTGATATCCTGACTTCACCCTGCATCCTTTTGTAATCGAATCCTACACAAAATTCAATCTCTTTTCTTCTAACCCACATGAACTCTGACAAAATACTAGATCATTACTGGGACATTTTTCTACCGCACATTTGCGAGTTTTATCACCTTGAAAAAGACTTCATTGAAAAATACAAATATGAACTAGATTGGACATCTATAAGTAAGAATAAACTTATTTCATGGGATGTGGATTTTTTGGAGCAATACGAAGACCGTTTTACCTGGCATGAACTTGCCTGGAATGACGCAATTTTATGGGATGAAATAAAAATTGAGAGATTTAAAAAAAGGCTTGACTGGTACTATCTTGGACGTAATAGAAATTTGCCGATAACGGATGCGTTTATTGTTAAATACTCAAAAAAACTCTTTGTTATCGAGGACAACCCTCGGTTAACGAAAAGCCTGATTGACAAGTATCAAATAAAAACATTACCCAAAAACACACTTGACACCCAGCAAATAAAAGAGTATGAAGAAATCGATTTTGATCAAGTTTTTAATAATTCGACCTTTCACCACAATCAAAAAGTCATTTACGACAAGGTATTCACCCCTATCATAAACCAAAGTTCATTAGAAGAAATTTTTAAAACAAAATTTGATTATAGTCAGCAATACTATTTTATCGAACCAATTTATCAAGACATATACGGATTAACGCCGGAATTCCAAATAGAAGGCTTCAATCCATTTAGTGAATTCCGGGAAGGAAGACAACCATTTGAAATTGCTCAAAGACTTACTTTAGTTAATGGTTCATTACAGGAAGGGCCGGACAGGTTGTACGAAATCCCTCGTTTCACTTCAATGTCATATTATACCACATTGTTAATAAGTGAAAATGTAAAACAAGTTCTTGAACAATATAAATTGCCCCATCACTTATATCATGAAGTAAACCTTATTCCCAAAAAGTTAAAAACGAATACGAGGTTTTATATCCTGCAGGTAGATTTTGACACCCTGAATAAAGACTTGATTTATGAAAATAACTCATTTTATTACTCATTCAAGAGTCGTAACCACAGGGGACATGGGATTGTAAATGAGCAAGTTAAAAACCCTACTGACTTAAAAAATGCAAAGGACAAATTAGGGGAAATGTACGCTTCAACCAGATATGATATTACAATTAAGCCGGATAAATTTTCGCTCTGTACAGACTACGACTTGTACTCCTACTCTGTTCATCGAAAAATCATTGTCAATCAGTTTTTAAAAGATGCGTTAGAGAAAAACTTCCCAAATCAAATTCTTTTTAAATCCGCACAACTACTAAATATTAAAATTGACCAAACTAAATATGAGGATAAAAAGAATTTAATGATAAATACAAAGTTGTCATCCAGGTTGACTTATAAAGAATCGGAAGAAGACAAATTTTACTTTGCAAAAGTTGAAAAACTGCGAAAGTCTGACCCTCCGTTTGACGCTTCACTGACCCATAGCGACAAATTTTCAAAGAAGGAAATTGAATTGAATGTACTTTTCCCCGAAACATTTAAAAACAACTATCTGAATGAAAGGCTTAAAATTCAAGGATATACTTTATTGCCCATTTCCAGATTTTATTCCCAATGTGAATACGCCGACAGGTATCCTGAAACATATAAATCTGTTGCAATTGCTGAAAACGGGGTTGGCGACTCCATAAACCTGATCCTCGAAAAAGACAGCGACTACAAGCTTCGAAATGCGCTTTTTGAGTTTTTACATGAGACAGGGGAATACGAAGAAATATAAAAATAACTTCCGGGCCACCTCGGCTTTATTCACTTCAACAGAAATTCAAGTATGCATAATGACACCCTCTACCTGGATCACTGTCAGCGGTTGGCAGAAATAGCGGCTACAAGAAATGAATCGCCAGTTGGTTCGGTGGTAGTGATGATCGATCAAATGATAGGACAAGGTATCGAGTCATCTAAATTTTATCAAGACATTACATACCATGCGGAAGTAGAGGCCATTAGAGATGCCGTCAAAAAATATGGGACTGACCTTTCGGGAGCCACGTTATATACCACGCATGAGCCTTGTATTTTATGTAGTTATGTTATTCGTCATCATCGTATCAGCAGGGTTGTTATCAAAAAAGCCGTCGCGTATGTCGGGGGTGCGAGTTCCCGGTTTCCTATTCTAACGACTTCTGATATTCCTGTTTGGGTAAGCCCTCCAATAGTTGAATTTATATAGCATATCCGTACAGCACCAATTTTACGACACACAAGAAATCATACTGATGATACATTTTCCTGTAACCAACTCTAACCTTTCAGCGACACACATTGGACTTTTTTTACAGGAAAAATATTCTTTGAGTAAAGACACCAAATGCCAGCTGATAAAAGCAGGAATTAATGACACCTATTTGGTAATCGACAATTTAGATAAATTTGTATTTAGAGTTTACAGTTTTAACTGGCGAACCAGATCAGAAATTGACGAAGAAATCAAGTTGCTACATCAACTAAAAGAAAATAACATTTCAATTTCCTATCCACTAACCGACAATGACAACAATTACATTCAAATATTAAACGCCCCGGAGGGCGATAGATTTGCAGTGCTTTTCACATTTGCAGGTGGTGAAAAACTGCATATAATTTCAGAAGAAACACATTTTCAAATTGGACAACTCATGGCCCGACTACATAAGGTAACCCGTAGTCAGAAGTTAAACCGTATAAATTACGCACCCGAAGTAATTCTTATTGACTCATTAAAGAAAATCTCATCCTTTCTGACGAATGACACAGAAGAAATGAACTTTATGAAATCGGCTCAAGCATATTTATTAGAAGAGTTCGAAAATGCCGACACGTCTCAAATTCGACAAGGAATTGTTCATTTAGACATTTGGTTTGATAACCTAAACATCACAAACGACAACAAGATAACCATCTTCGACTTTGACTTCTGTGGAAACGGCTGGCTTTGCCTGGACATTGCTTACTATATTTTACAACTTCATAACATTGAGAAATACGAAGCAAAAGATTATCAACCTAAAGTCGACAGTTTCATTAAAGGATATGAATCTGTAATAGCAATAAGCACAGAAGAAAAACGCCTTGTTCCAATGTTAGGCACAAGTTTGTACTTCTTCTATTTAGGTGTTCAATGTCAGCGTTATGACAATTGGTCGAACTCCTTTTTGAGCGAAAACTATTTAAAAAGATTTATCAACGGACTTGTTAAAAGATATTATGAGATTTATAAACTTGGGTATAATAAAAACTGTGCCTGACATGGATTGGGTAAAAGTTCAAATCCGCATCATCCACACAATCAGCGTCCCCAACGCAATCCCACCTCAAAACCGCATCTCCATCCCCGCCGTAAAACTCCTGCCCGGCATCCGGTACCGTTCCAGTTCTTCGTATTGCGCATTGTTCAGGTTGTTGACCGCAACATACGCGCAGCAGCCTTTGGAAAAAGTATAAGCGAGTTTGGTATTGGCCACAAAAACCGCATCCGGTTCACTGCCGGGGTAAATGAATACTTCCTCGATGCGGCTGCGATAGCGGGCATTGAGGTTCAGCACGAATCCTTTGTAGCGGGTAGTGGCCGATGCGCCGATGGTATGCCGCACCTTGTAGGCCAAGGCGTCGTTGAGGCGGCCGGCGGAAATATCGCGGGCATCCAGAAAAGTATACGACAGTTGCAGGCTCAGCCATTCTTTCCACTGCCGCTGGTATGAAATTTCCACTCCCTGCATCAGTGCCTCCTTGAGGTTTACCACCTGGTAAAGCAAAGGTTCCAGCGCACTGGATCGTTGCTGGAAGGAAATCAGGTTGTTGTACCGGTTGTAAAAAAAGGACACATCGAACGTGCCGCCGCCGGCAGGCGTCATCTTCGCACCGATTTCGGCAGAGAGGACCAGCCGCTCGGGACGCAATCCGGGATTGGGCAGGAAGCGCAATCCCCCACCCTGCTCAAATTTGATAAAACGCTCCGCAACAGGCGGATCACGAAATGCCTGCGCGAGCAGCATGCGAAGGGAAACATTGGGCTTGGCCCGGTACAGCAGCGCTATTTTCGGACTCACATTCGACTCCTGCACCTGCCCGAAAATGCGGTAATGGTCGTAGCGCAGTCCGGCGGTGAGGGTCAGCCGGTTGGTGAGCGACATCTCGTCCTGCACGTACAAACCGGTGCCGAGCGCGCGGTGTTCTCCGTAGAGAAAAGTATCGGGCATGCCCAGCACGTAGTCTGCTTTTACGTCCCATCCGGCAATGAGGTAATGTTTGTCGCCGGCAAAAAACTCTATCTGCGACACATTGCCGAGGCGCCGGGTGTATACGCTGTACGCATCGACGATTTGTTTGCCGAAATTGACGTTGGTGCTGTCGTTGCCGGGCTCCGCGTTAAAGGAAAACAGCGAGGCATTGCGGTAGTGGTACAGGCGCGTGGTGTATTTGACGCGGTCGCTGGGCGTAGCGGCATAATACAGATCGGCGTTGAATTCCCGGCGATCCTGAAAGTCGTCTTTCTTATATTCGGCAGCGCTGTACGCCTGTTTTTTGCTGAGCCAACTGGCCGGTCCGTCGCTGTACATCCGGTTGGCATTCACCGAAAACTGTATCTGGCGTTTGGCATGGAAATTCCAGCCGGCTTTTCCGAAAAAATTATACAGATCGAAACCCGTTTTATCCTTGTGGCCGTCGTCCGATTTCCAACTGCCGTCCACGAGATAGGAAAACTTGCCGATCCGGCGGCTGTTGCTGAAATCCAGCGAATGAAAATCGTTGTAACGCTGGTATCCGGAAGACGAAGGCGCCTGGCCGTAAGCGCCGTAGTTCACGCTTAAACGCGTGAGCGGCTTGACATCGGGTTTGCGGGTAATCACATTTACTACACCGCCCATGGCGCCGGAGCCGTACAAAGAGGAATAAGCGCCCCGCACCACCTCGATGCGTTCGATGGAACTGACGGGCACCAGGTTCCAGAGTGCGCCGCCTGATTCCGGGCTGAGTGCCGGGCGACCGTCGATGAGCAGCAACACGCGGTTGCCGATACCGCCACCCGCTACTTCGGAAGCGCCGCGGATGGAAAACGCCTGCACATTGGCGTTGCTGGAGCGCGTGACGACCACCCCCGGCATATCATCGAAAGCCTGGTCGAACGTCGTGACCTGACGCTCCCGAAGTTGCTTTTCAGTAACGACGCCGACGCTGGCCGGCGCCAGTTTGATGGCCTGGGAGCGCATACTGGCAGTCACCACCACTTCCCCGATAGGGAGCGATAAAGGATGTAGTTCCAGCGATACCTGATAGTCCTGGCCCGCAGTGAGTTCTATGTTTTCCAGCACCCGGTCCTCGTAGCCGAGGTAGGAAGCCAGCAGCGTGTAACGGCCTGCCGGTATATCGCCCAGGTGGAATTCGCCGTTCGAAGCGGCCATACATCCAAACGAGGTATGCAGCAGGCGCACGGATGCCCGGGGCAACAAAGCCCCGTTTTCAGCGTCGCGGATCGAGCCGTCTATGCTGCCCGGGCTTTGAACCGGCGGCGGTACGGCATTGGACATAGCTTCCTGACCCTGTGCAGCAACGCACAAAATACATACAAGCCATATCCACGCCGCATGACAGATACTGGGCGACAGGCTTCGACCGGTCGCAGGTATTAGTACCATTGGTTGACGAAATCGAAGTCCGCTTTGAAATTAAACTCTTTTTGTTCGCCTTCCGCAATATCGAAAGTGAGGGGCGCCGGGTAGTTGAAGATTGGAATGATGTTGCCGCCCGCATTGATACGGATCACGATGCCGTGGCTCGTCTGGTCGGCATTGCCCCAGTGTACGCCCAGGGTAGCCGTTTTTCTGGATGGATCGGATACCAGGTTGTGACGGAAACCGAGCGCGAGCGCCGAGTAAGTGCCGGGCTCTACTTCAATTTCATATTCGTATTTGGTTTTACCGGGCACATACGTGAGGATGAGCGGATTTTGGGAATTATACGGCGCGCCTACGGCGTAGGTACCACCCAGTACGTTCGGGCCGAAGAAATTATCCGGCACGGCTCCCCAGCCGGCAAGCGGGTCGAGGCTGAATTTGGGGAACAAGGTCAGTTGCACTTCACCGCTGTCCTTCCAGGTAGCCCAGGTATCCGGGTTTTCGATGGTGATGGTGCCGTACACCTTGGTTGTTTTGTCTTCTTCCTTTTTACAGGCTCCGAGGGAAAGGAGAACGGCGAATAAAGCAACGCCGAGAAAATGAAATGCTTTTTTTGTGTTTACGATAGACATGACGTGAAATGTTTTTTTGAATCCGTTAGACGTTCGGTTTTTTGCAAGAGTGGCAGGATTGTCCAAAACCCGGGGCAAAAGTATCTCGGCGGGAAACGGGGATATTCACGGGAATGTCATATAAATAAAAAAGTTTCCACATTACTTTGCATCCCGTTTTGGCGCACAGCACGTGTATAATTATGATCATCCTGACAAGTAATGAAAATCATCTATGGCGATAAAAAATGCTCAGGAAAAAATGAATTTACGACACAAAAGCACCCTGTTTTTTGCTTTTTTCCTGTGTTTACGCATTCTTATTCTCTCCTCCCGATCACAATCCGCGGGTACCGCGGTTCAGGCTGCAGAAAATCAAATTTCCAGCCCGGCATATTTTCCATTTTTTTTATAAAATCCTGTGGAAAACGGGTACTGAAATAAAGTGTTTTTTCTTTATTCATCATCACCTCAATGGAATCTGCGGGCAGAAAAGCAATTCCTTTGTGCGCTAAATAAACAGGCAAATCGTGGTCTTCGCTGCGCTGCAAAATCAGGGTCGCCTGTGCGCCCGCTCGTTGTTTGAACAGATCGAACTCTTCATTCGGTGCATAACGGTACTGGTAATAGTTATAGTTGAGATCCTGGTCGTAGCGGAAAGTGGACATCGTCGTTTCAAGATGCGACACAATTTCCTGTTTGCCATACCAATAGGAAACAACACAAACCAGTAGGCCTCCAATATGGACCCATCCTGCCCAATTGCCGCGACTTTCCCAACGGCGTACCGCAGCAGACCAGGTGAGGGCGATAAACAGCGCAAAAACAGGGATCAATACCGTATACGTTCTCAGCGGCGGAGTATCTCCCCGTACCAGCGAGAAGGCAAATGGAACCAGAAAAATCCCGGCCAGCAACGCCAACTGCTGTCTGAGCAAATCACCCTTTCGGGTACTACGCCAGCCGAATACAAGCAACGGCAGCAGCAGAAACCGCCAGTTCAGAAAATGTTCGAGTGTTGTTTTGAGCAGATCGAGGTGCTCTTTCCGGAATGACCTGCCCGCAGCGATGTATTCATTACCGGTCACCTGATCTAACATAGGCAGATACAGCGCCACCGCTGCAAGAGCGCCGCCGCCCATGGCAGCAAAAGCGATCAAAACGGTTTTTTTATTGCTTTTGCCTAACAAAACAGCCAGCATGATACCGGCCGCTGCTATGACATACAAATTGGAGGGAATGGTGTACAACAAGCCAAACACAGACAGCGCCAATGCTGCGATGGAGACCCTGTCCGTTGCGCGGGCCGACAATACCCGGAAGGCGCCGTAGACCAATCCCGTGATCAGAAGCATACTCAGGGAATAACCGCGCACCTGCAAGGCAAAATTGCCGAATGCCAGGGTAGTCAGTAAAACGACGACTGCAATAGCCCCGCCAAGCGAATGGATCGCCCGACGACCAAGATCATATACCATATATATAGTAGCGATGGCCAACAGGCCCGGCCAGATACGAATCCGCCAGGCTTCATCCAGCAATTGGCCCAGATCCGTTACACCGGTCAGGTGAATCCAGAGCCAGTGAAAAACATTGGACAGGATATGGTTATTGGGAACATGGTAGTCCCACAATACGCCCGGCAACCCTTTGAATACAAAATTTCGTAACGTATAGATTTCATCATTCCAAAGTGCATCGTTGCCATGCGTCCAGACCATATCGGCAAACAGCAGCAGGGATACACTTAAAAACAACCGCAAAAGAGATTTATTGGACATGGATTTGTTTATAACTATCGCGCTCCTTTCATTATGGGTTAAATATCTGCATTTTTTCGAACGTACCGGAGAAATGAAAAATGGACATCCTGTTATTCAACAGATACCGTCCCGATGGGCCGGAAAAATAAACCCTTATCGATCTGATGCTACAAAGATATTGCCCCGCTGGGGCAACTGTTACAGCAGAATTGTGGGACAGGATAAGCGCTGTACGTTTGCGTCCGGGCGCCGGTCAGGGTAGAGTGAAAACACGCAGGAGAGGCAAAAAATAATTGCGAACTTTGCATGGCCACACCGTCCATACCTGTCAACGGCGACACCGTACTGCAATATTCCAGACCGCAGATCGGCGGCGGCATCGTCAACGGCTTCGACCCCGCGATAAAACAGGATGGCAAACTGCTGCGTTCCGGCTACATCGCGCTGCAGAGCGAAGGGCAGGAAGTGGATTTCAGAAATATAAAATTGCGGAAACTGAAATGAAAAATTTCACAAATCTCCTTTCCACCCTGCTCTTGTTATCGGGCATGCAGTTCTTCGCATTCAGCCAGGTAAACGCTCCTTTGTCTTACGGCCCGGTTCCCAGCGAGCAGCAGATGCAATGGCAGCAAATGGAGTACTATGCCTTCGTGCACCTTTCGGTAAATACGTACACGGATATGGCCTGGGGAAACGGCGATGAAGACCCTGGGATTTTTAACCCCAAAGACCTGGATTGCCGGCAATGGGCCCGAATCTGTAAAGAGGCCGGAATGAAAGGAATCATTCTCACGGCGAAACACCATAGCGGATTTTGCCTTTGGCCTTCAAAATACACGGAGTACTCTGTAAAAAATGCTCCCTGGCGGAATGGCAAGGGCGACCTGGTTCGGGAAATGGCCGACGCCTGTAAAGAATACGGTTTGAAATTCGGTGTCTATTTGTCGCCCTGGGATAGAAACCATGCGGATTATGGGAAACCGGAATACATTTCTTACTTCCGGAATCAACTCCGTGAACTGCTCACCAATTACGGACAAGTGTTCGAGGTGTGGTTCGATGGCGCCAATGGCGGTTCGGGATATTATGGCGGCGCAAACGAAACCCGTACGATCGATCGGGACACTTACTATGACTGGAAAAACACCTACCAACTTGTGCGGACGCTGCAACCCGAAATTGTGATCTGGAATGACGGAGGGGACAGAGCGGACCTTCGCTGGGTGGGAACCGAATCGGGATACGTGGGAGAAACGAATTGGAGCCTGCTGAATGCGACAGGCGAAGTACCCGAACAAATGCTTCGTTACGGATTGGAAAATGGCGACACCTGGGTGCCCGGTGAAGTCAATACTTCCATCAGGCCCGAGTGGTTTTACCACAAAAAAGAAGATACCAAAGTAAAAACGCTGCCGCAGTTGATGGATATCTATTATAATTCCATCGGCCGCAACGGTACCCTGCTCCTCAATTTTCCAATCATGCCGAATGGCTTAATTCATAAGCAGGACGAAAAAGTAGTGTTGGAGTTTGCACAAGCCATAAAGAAGGCATTTGCCCTTAACCTCGCCCGCGGAGCGGTAGCGGAAGCATCCCATGTACGGGGGAACGACCCGGAATTTGGAGCCGACAAGGCGCTCGACCAAAACAACGAAACGTACTGGACAACGGATGATGATGTAAAGACGGCGTCGTTAACGATGAATTTTACACAGCCGGTTTCATTCAACCGTTTTTTGATACAGGAATACATCCGGTTGGGGCAACGTGTAAAATCATTCCGCGTGGAAGTTTTTACGAACGGAACATGGAAGGAAATTGCCAAGGAAACAACGATCGGGTATAAACGTATTCTTCGTTTCCATACGGTACAGGCTACCAAACTTCGCCTGACGATTACGGATTCAAAAAGTTGTCCACTTATTTCCAATATCGAAATGTATGATGCCCCGCAAATCCTGGCGCCTCCTTCTATCGTTCGGGAGCAGTCCGGAGACGTTCGTATGATACCGGCCGATTTTGAATCACAACTCTATTACACACTGGATGGCAGCACCCCTACGATAAAATCGAATCGATACACGGAGCCCATTAAAACAAACGCGGGAAAACTGGTTGTCAGGAGTGTAGCATATGATCCGGTGACCAAAAACAGCAGCACTGTTTCCGAAGAGAAATTCGACATTGCCCGCAGGCATTGGAAAATTATTGGAACAGCAGATCAGAATGCCTACCATGTTCTGGACGGAAATTCAGGTTCCCAATGGTACCAGGATAAAAACGGGAAAATGCCTGTCGACCTGGTAATCGATTTGGGTAACGTAGAAAATGTCAGTGGTTTCAGATACCTGCCCGACCAAAACTGGTGGGCCGGCGGGATTATTACGAATTATCGTTTTTTTGTTTCGCGTGATGGTCAGGAATGGAAACTGGTTGATGAAGGTGAATTCGCAAATATCAAAAACAATCCACTGTGGCAGTCGAAGACCTTTACCACTGTAAAAGCCCGGTTTATAAAATTACAGGCATTGCGCAATACACAAAATGATCATGCGGCCGGGTATGCGGAGTTTGATATCATAACGGAGTGATTTATGGAATAAAAACCAAACACGCCCGGCTATTATATAACCCACTCACCGCACCACCGTCACATCCCCTTTCATCAGCACCCCCACTACCCTGCCGCAGATACCGACGTCGGCTTTCAGGTACCACACCATTACGCCCGGGTCCATTTTTTCTCCGCCCAGGATGCCGCTCCAGCCCGCTTCCGGTTTGGTTGTCATGAACAGCATATTCCCCCAGCGGTCGAAAACCGACAGTTCGAACGCCAGGATCTCCGTCTCTTTTGCCGGGTACACCCGGAACTCGTCGTTTTTGCCATCGTCATTCGGTGAAAAGACGTTGGGCACATAGAACAGCGCGGCGGGCACGTCGTCGCCCCACTCCACCTGAATGTTTCGGTCCTGCGTGGCGCAGTTATCGGAAACCCGGACGGTAAACTCCCCGGCCTGCTCAGCATTGAACCACGGTTTGTTCCAGCCGCCGGGCCACTGCCAACTGACGGGCCCGGTATGCGACAGCACCACCGGCCGCAGCGTCACGGAAGGCTCAGTGCAGGGCAACACGTATTCCTCGGCAGCAATAACCAGCGGCGTAAAAGTTTGAATATCAACACTTTTGGAAGAAAGACAGCCGTGAACGTCTTTTACCTGCACAGTATGCGCACCTGCGAACAGGTCTTCATAAAGTTCGGCGCCGGAAAAGGCGCTGCCATCCAGCGAAGAAGTCAGGGGTGCATCGCCCGCGGAAATGTCCAGTTCGATCTGCCCTTCAGGAATGCCCGCGCAAATCGTATCGGAAGCCGATAGTTCAAAGTCGATGGCCGGGTACACCGTAACGGCAAGGTGAACGACCGAGTCGCAGCCGTTCTCCGCAGGAAAAGTATACGTGCGCATATCCCCGGGGAAAAGTGCTTCGGTGAGGTACATCAGCGAGTCACCGGGACAAAGCGTGACATCCAGGAACGTAGGCGGAGGCGTCACCAGCAGCGTAAGACTCGCTACGATGACCGAATCGCAACCGACGGCATTCTGGTAAGCAAACGTGACCGTTTCGCCGGGCTGAATGGTCTGCCCGCCAAAGGTGACCGGTTCTCCGGTACAGGTTGTGAATTCCATTTCCTCGTATTCACTTCGCAAGACTTCCACCGTTACATGCGCCGTGGAATCGCAGCCGTTTTGCGCGGTGAATATTTGCTGAAAAGTGCCGGATGTAGTCACGGGCAATCCACCGAAAAGTAGAGCCGTATCGCCTGCGCATATCTGCACTGCGGCGAACGATTCGCTGGTTTCCGCAACGATGAACCGCACGGAAGACACCCCGATGCAACCCTCGGCGGTAGTGGCTACGAGGTTATAAACGATGTTGGCAGCAGGAGTAGCAGTAGGATTCGGACAATCCGCACAACTCAAAAAATCATGTGGCGTCCACTGATATGTAACATAGCCGGGCACGGATAACGAGACGCTGTTGCCTTCGCAAAGCGTCAAATCGGGGCCAAGATCGAGCACGGCGGTACTGTCCACCGTCACCTGGACTTCATCCGTCTGCTGGCCGCCACAGGCATCGGTCACCGTGACGCCGAAGATACCCGGACCGAAAGCCGTCAGGGTTTGTTCCGTGCTCCCATCCTGCCAGTAATACGTAGCGAAACCCGAACCGGCGTCGAGCACGGTTACCCCGTTTTGGCACATAAATACATCGGGACCAAGATCGGGCACGGGCGGCGCAATGGGCTGGTAAATGAAGTTGCCGATATTGTTCGTATAGTCGCACTCGCCGGCTTCCGCATGAAAGTTATCAAAGGAAAAAGGCAGCGGCATAGTGCCGTCGTCGTTGAGCACGACAAAAACGAGCGTGTTGGATGGTGCAGCAATGATAAAAGAAAACGTGCTGCAACTATCGCGTGGCAACGCATGTGGCAAAGGCAACGTTGCAATAAGTACGGCCGTGCTCGTGCTCGTGGGGTCGCCCAGGTAAAAACTCACGGGTGTGCCCGCCGGCAGGTCGAAAATGCCCTGGTTGCAGGCCGTCAGGTTTACTTCGATGC
>ENA-UOWO01001272-UOWO01001272.1-activated-sludge-metagenome-genome-assembly--contig:-NODE-1272-length-34161-cov-9.684454_pt1 | contig 34161 bp, 28 predicted proteins | sample MGYA00238148_ERZ761564 | MGnify/ENA primary metagenome ERZ761564 (study PRJEB28885, sample SAMN05720194) | activated sludge metagenome | isolation source: Anaerobic digester | place: USA...
CTCGCGCCGAGGACATTCTTTTTTTTAACTCCCAAAAACCATCAAGACAGAGCGAGTACCCCAAGGGCACTTATTCACCTCGCGCCGAGGACATTCTTTTTTTTAACTCCCAAAAACCATCAAGACAGACCGAGTACCCCAAGGGCACTTATTCACCTCGCACCGAGGACATTTTTCTATCCCCACAAGCCATCAAAACTGAGCGAGTACCCCAAGGGCACTTATTCACCTCGCGCCGAGGACATTTTTCTTCCCCCCCCCTAAACTCAACTAGAACTGAGCGAGTCCCCCAGGAGTTCTGTTTCAACTCCAACAAACAACCATTTACACCTCGCGCCAGGCTTTTAAGCAACCGACACCGATCACCTCTGCCCTTCAATGCCCCATCAAGCATTGTTTACCCCGGAAATCCCGGCGACAGCTCAAGTGAATTGGTAAAACTTCGAAGATTCTTTGCACTTGGCGCCCCTTCGGAAGAAGAATGTTTCACGTGAAACAATTCCTGCTTCTCAACCTGTTCATCTCTTAAAAACGGGGAGTAGTAATCAGGGGTGAAGATGTCGAATTTAGCCCTGAGAAACGGGCCTTCATGACATTTATAACAAAATAATGAGGAGTTGAATGGACAATGGTCACTGCCAGGGCTTTAAACCGCCTTTAGGATAACAATTTGGCACAAGTATGGTGCAGGTGGGCTCTGCTATCGAACAACTTGGCGGAGCGCGTAAACCCTCGCATCACAGCAGCGAGGGCAGAGACGTGCATTCCGGACTACCAGTAAGGCTCAACGCTCTCACTCATGACTAACAAGCACAATTTTTGCCACGAAATATGGTTTTATACGAAAGCGAAATAATAAATTGGGTTGATAGCAGCTTTTTGCAGTCAGGATGTTTCACGTGAAACAATTCGCAGCTATTCAGGCAGGAAATCTCTTAATAAAACCTATCGCCGCCCTGAGTATCATGTGACACAAAACCGCTGTGACCCTCTCCTCGGAATCCCCCCACCACTACTTGGATACACGGAAGCATGTAGGCTTCTTCCGTTTCATGTGAAACCTCGCGCATCCGATCCAGCAATAAAATGGGCACAGTTCGTGCATCGGATTATCTGACTGTTACGATCTGGAGGCTTTTATGATCAAGAAACGACTGATTCTCACCCTAATTGCTGCGCTTGCGTTGCTCACAGGCTGCGTTCGTACTTCTCCTGCCATAACCAGCACCCCTGAACCCACCCAACCAGCAACTAACAACTCACCTACGTCAACACCAACGCACCTTTCGCCTCTTTACAAATTGCACATTTTTGTAGGCGGTCACGGTTGGGCAAGCAACGTGGACCAGACTATTTTTTATAATACCCGAAATTTTGGCGAACACTGGCTCACAGTTACCCCCGCCGGTTTGGTTACTGAGGGATCTGGCTGGGGAGCTGCTTCATCATTCCCAAATGGTGACATCGGTTGGATTTGCCGGTCAGAAACAGAATCTTCGGCTTCGTTTTACACTTCTACTGACGGTGGGCGTGAATGGCAGACCATCGATCTTGATTTTCCGTGTGGACAAATCTCTGTAATCAATGCAGATGAGGGGTTCATCCTCTCGGATCAAGGTGTTGCTGCTGGGTCTCAATTCGTCAGCCTTTACCATACTGCTGATGGTGGAAAAACTTGGGATTTACGCTTTGAGCACGACCCGGCTGACCCAGACGACCACGGACTCCCTACTGGAGGAATGAAAAACTATTTCGGATTTCTGAGCTCTAATATTGGTGTAGTTGGCGGATATGTCCCTGTTTCTGGCTCAGTTTATTTATATCGCACAGTTGATGGGGGCACTTCCTGGATTCAGTCTGAGTGCCAAAACTTACCCTTGGATGAAAACCAGGAAACCAGCATAGATAAGATCATCCGGATAAACGCGACTACTGCCGTCCTCCCTGTCCGTTCCTACCTGGCTAACGGAAATAGCGTCACCTACTTTTGCAGCACCACCGATGCGGCCGATAGTTGGCAGTATGTAGGAATGCTTGAAAATGTGGAATTTCTGGACTTTGGTTCCCAGCTGACCGGGGTTGCTTATGGGCAGGGCAAGATGTTCCATACGAGCGACGGTGGATTAACCTGGACAGAAACCACCTTGGGGCTGCCGCCCGCGGTCACTCCTATATCATTGGACATGATCAACGACCTCGCTGGCTTCCTCATCGCCACAATCACCCCGGAGACGCTGGTCGATAACCGGATTTACATGACGGGTAATAACGGCAAAGACTGGCAGCCCATCCCCGGAAATATCATAGAGTCAACCAATATGAACTCGACACCTTAGTCGCTGGACACTGGCTTGCAAAACAGGAGCGCTCTACTATAATTCAAGTAAGGAAATGATGAAAAAAGCTTGGCTTCTGACAACGATAGCAATGACCCTGGCAATTCCGTTTGCGGGTTCAGTTCAAGCTGACCCGGGTCCTGAAACTGGCCAAACTCAAACCCTGACCACGTTTGTTGAAAAATGGACTGAGTCTGGCGCCCAGGAGCAGGTTGATGCTGCCCCTCTGCCGACTGCCGACCCGGAAAAGAAAGCTTATCTTACCTTCGATGATGGTCCTGATCCTGTCTGGTCGTCTCAGGTGCTGGCTGTTTTGCGAAAATACCAGGCCCACGCAACCTTTTACATGATCGGGCGTAATGCTGCCACCTTTCAGGACACGATCATCCAGATTGCAAGTGATGGAAATACGCTTGCCAACCACACCTACAACCACTTGGACTTAACGGCTCTGGATTACCTTGGTTTTTCACTTGAAGTAGGCGATACCGAGCAGTCCATCCGTTACGCTCTCAGAGACCACCCCGAACTAGAGGCGCAGGTTACCAAGTGTCTGCGTCCGCCCTACGGGAAGTCCAACGAGACGGTTTACTCCTATGCAATGGGTATGGGTTACAGCATTTCGATGTGGAATCTGGACACCCGCGATTGGGCAGGGACTGACCCTGAGGATGTTCTGTCTGATTTCTCGAGCAAGCTGCAGCCCGACAGAGTCATTCTCTTTCACGATGGCGGTCAGGACCGCCAGAATACGGTGGAATCGCTGGATCTCGTTTTACATGAACTGATCATGCAGGGTTATGAGATATTGCCTTATTGCACTGAAGCCGGCCAGGCTGTGATTGGTGGCTAAGGCTGGTCCTGGATCCTCATTTAATTATTAACGCAAGTTTAACTTTTGTAGGAATTTCGTAAATCTTGGACAAAACCATGATTTAACCCTTGTAATTCCACGTTTTTCTTGTATACTATGAATAGTTAGGCGCTTGGGTGCCCCCCTCACCCAGGCGCCTAACTATTTAATTTCTTCTCGGGGGTAAAATTAACCCATGGAAAGCTCCAATTCAGGTTACATCTTCTATGAGTGCAGCAACTCCCGCTGCAGGTTGCGATTTCCTCTTGACACTCAGCTCTACACCGGAAGTTACTGTCCTCGTTGCGGTGCGCCGCTCACTAGTAGCGAAGCTGGCATTCTGGCCCAAAAGCCTCCTTCTGCACCAAACCCCAAGATCAAATTGATTGGCGCGCTTGACAATATCCGCTCGGTGCATAATGTGGGTGCCATTTTTCGCACTGCGGATGGCGCAGGCTTATCTGAGCTGCTCCTGGGCGGTATCACCCCCACGCCAAACGACCAGCCAGTGATCAGCAAGACTGCTCTGGGAGCAGAAAAAAGCACAAAGTGGAGCTATCACCCGAATTTGCCTGAGGCACTGGGCGATCTTAAAGCTAGTAACAGCCTGATCCTTGTGCTAGAGACCACACCCGCTGCAGGTTCTCTATGGGAATTCAGCCAAAACCATCCCTTGCCAAGTCAGGTTGTGTTGGTTGTGGGCAATGAACCTGCTGGCGTCGACCCTAACATTCTGCAGATCGCTGACCAGGTGCTCTATATACCCATGCGCGGTGAGAAAACCTGTCTCAATGTGTCCACTGCCTTTGGTATCGCGGCCTACCAACTAATGAGGTGTTGATTAACAAGAAAGGGCTCCAGTTGTAACGGAGCCCTTTCTTGGCTTAGTGTAAATCAGGGTTGAATGATCGTCCCGGCAGGGATGGTGGTGTTCTTTGGGATTACCACAATACCTTCCCTCACTTTATAGAGCGCATGGTCCACTTCGCGATCTGCAGGGAAAGGCTTGATGACGACATTATCGCCAATGCTGGCATTTTTATCGATGATCGCCCCTTCGATCTTGCAGTTGCAGCCAATTCCGAGCGGTGCGCCGTTGGTTTGGTTGCCATACCAGTCCGCACCCATCACGATCGTGTCCTTTATTTCCGTGCCGCACCCAATCACACTGCGCAGACCGATCAGCGTATGCTCAAGAACAGCGTCCTGAATGGCGCAGCCTTCGGCCAGCAACACATTCTTACACGTCGTTCCACTCACACGTGAGCCCGGCAAAAAGCGAGGGTGGGTAAAAATTGGGTGAGCCGGATCGAAGAAGTCAAATTCCGGATGATCCTCGGTCAATTCCAGGTTGGTGTCATAGAAAGTTCGGATCGTTCCAATATCGCGCCAGTAACCTTCAAAGTTATATCCAAACACGCGCTTGCTGTTTCGAATCAGATGAGGGATGATATCTCCACCGAAGTCGTCCAATTGATGGTCGGTATAATCCCGACGCAGCACTTCCGCCAACATGTCCATATTGAAGATGTAGATGCCCATGGATCCAAGAAAGGGCGATTCAGGATCGTCGCGACTGACTAACCTTGAAAGCAATTCTGGATCTTTGGGCTTTTCAGCGAAGTCCGTGATGCGTCCGTCTTCGTCCCGTTTGAGGATGCCAAAACGGAACGCGTCCTCCTTGAGCACAGGCTGTACTGCGACGGTAACGTCCGCATTATTGGCGATGTGAAAATCGACCATCTTGGAATAGTCCATGCGGTAGAGGTGATCGCCCGCCAGGATGAGCACATACTTCGACCGACTGGAGCGGATCTCCTGGATTTGCTTGCGAACCGCATCAGCAGTACCCTGATACCAGGTAGTGTTTTCGATGGTCTGCTCAGCAGCCCAAATTTGCACCCACCCACCGTGGAAATTGTCAAAACTGTAGGTCCGCGTGATATGCCTGTGTAAAGAAACTGAAAGGAATTGAGTTAATACAGAAATTTTATAAATACCCGAATTGATGCAATTGCTTATCGGAATATCAATTAAACGATATTTCCCCGCAATTGGAACAGCCGGTTTGGCTCTCTCAGCTGTGAGCGGATAAAGCCGTTTGCCCTGACCTCCACCTAAAATGACTGCAAGAACTTCGTCCACATTTGCCATATTATCCCTTTCAGCACAAACAGTGCACGGTTTGATGAGGTTGTTAAGTTAAAGAAAATTACTTCTTGCTGAAATGTATACTTATATTGTACTAGTTTTAATGGCGACTGTGTGCAAGATTTCACGAGCAGATTGCAATGTGACAGATGTGCTGGCGCCAAGCATTGCCGCCAATTCCTCCACGCGGGAGTCCCCTTGTAACTGCACCACTTGCGTGGCTGTACGGTCATTATCACTGCGCTTGGTGACGTGGAAGTGCTGATCGCCAAACGCTGCCAGCTGCGGCAAATGCGTGACGCACAAAACCTGGTGTCGCTTGCCCAGGTCCCACAGCATTCCACCCACAGTCATGCCAACCCTGCCGCCAATTCCGCTGTCTATCTCGTCAAACACCAGGGTTGGGATGTGGTCCACCTCTGCCAACACAGTTTTGAGAGCCAGCATCAGACGCGAGGTCTCTCCTCCTGAAGCAGTTTTCGCAAGCGGCTTAAAGCCTTCCCCGGGGTTGGTTTCGATCAAAAATTCGATCTGGTCCACGCCATTAGTGTCAAAAGCCAGCGCGCGACCATCCAATTCAAGTCCTTGTTCCGTTTCAACAACCGACTGGGCAACCTGGAACCTGGCCTTTTCCATTTCAAGCAGGTGAAGTTGTTGCTCCACACCATCGGCAAGCTGACTGGCGGACAGTCTCCGTCTTTCTGAGAGCTTCAAAGCTGATATGGCAAGATTTTCCTTTATCTGGCCTATTTTTTGCTCCACTTCGACAATCTGCTCTTCTAAGCCTTCCACTTTTTCCAACTCTTGCGTCGCAAGCCGAAGATGAGATAATGCCGAAGCCAACGATCCGCCGTATTTCCTTTTCAGACGATTAAAAAGATCGAGGCGCTCTTCAATTTGGTCCAGCCGGTTGGGATTAAACTCGATTCCTTCGAGGTAACCGCGCAATTCGTATGTGAGGTCGGAAAGCGAACTGAGTGCGTCTTCGGCTTGCTGCGCCAAAGCCTGCAATTGCGGGTCGATGCGGGCAAGTTCTGCCAGATCGCGCGCGGCTTGCCCAAGCAAGTCGGTAGCGGCAGAGCCGCCCTCGGTACCTTCATCCAGCAGTGCCAGGGCGGACTGGCTGAGGGAGCTCAGTGTTTCGGCGTTCATCAGCCGCGTGCGTTCCTGAGCCAGGCCATCTTCTTCGTCCAATTTTATGCGTGCATCGCCGATTTCCTGGATCTGATACTTCAGCATATCAGCCCGGTCACGGGCAGTCTTTTCGATCGCGTGCAGTTCAGCCAACTGTTTTCCTAACGCCGACCAGTCCTTGAACTGACTCTGATACGTGTTCAGGCTTTCCTGGTCGTGGGCAAACCGGTCGAGCAGATCGCGGTGATTGCGAACTTTTAACAAGGAAAGGTGGTCAGATTGCCCATGCACATCCACCAGGGCTTCACCAATCTCGGACTGAACGCTCAAACTGACCGTTCTCCCGTTCACCCGGGCAACCGACCGCCCTTCAGCCCGGATCTCACGCCCGAGCCAAAGCCGATCTGGCTCTTCCAGCAGCCCTTCGCGGTCCAGTAGTTCGTTGATGAACTCTTTTTCCGGACCGTCCAAGCGGAAAAAGCCCTCCACTATTGCCCGGTCAGCTCCTTTACGGATACTGGTGGTGTCCACCCGCGAGCCCAGGATCGCTCCCAACGCGTCCAGAATGATGGACTTTCCGGCACCAGTCTCACCAGTAAAGACTACCAATCCGGATTTGAATTGGAGCGTTAGATCATCGATGATGGCAAAATCGCGTATACGCAGTTCTTCCAGCATAATTCCTCAAAGACGCAGCCCTCTGGCTTGAGCATAAGCCGAGGAAGAAACCAGAACGGCATAAACCGCTCTCCAGATAAGTGGTAATAAGTTAACACCACCCGTTAAAAGCAGCCCTGAGCCACTCATTAGGGGCAGAATCTCCCGAATCAGTAAAGGCAGCGCCCCAACAATCGCCCCTACAAAGATTGCTGTGTTGAGCGTTTTGCTGCGCCGGCGGTTAACCGCCAGGCGGACAGCGTTTGTGATCAACGTGCCAACTCCTGGTGCAACAAAAATGGTAAAGAAACCGAGCAAACCTGCCAGCCAACTGCCCGCAAATGAGATTACAGCGGCGATAATAAAGCCTAAAAATGGGTCAAATCTTTTGGTCGTATCAAAAACTCGCTGCTGAGCACGGACACATTCAGCACAACGGTAGCCTGTTTCGGTCAGTATTGCTGTTGCCGGAGTGATAGGTTTGTTGCAGCGATTGCATCGCAGTTGAACCGCTTCTTCAGGATTTACTTTTTGATCAACGCTTAGATCTTGTTCAGTCATTGGGTTTAATTTCAAGGATCGGATTCCGCTGCAATATACCGGCAAGATCGCGGTAGAAGTAATTGGGTTCGCCAAATCGCGCCATCAGCAGGGATTTTTTGTTCGCTGTAACGCGGATGCTGTTTTCAGGACCAATAGAGATTGGTGTTGTGCCGTCAACGCTAAGCACCACCTCAAAATCGCTGATCGCGCGCAGGTTTACAACCGCGCCTTCCGCCAGCACCACAGCCCGGTCGAGCGAGAGATGAGGCGCGATGGGCAAAACGAGCATATTGCGCAGTTCTGGCGGGAGGATAGGTCCCCCTGCAGCCAGAGCGTAAGCAGTCGAGCCGGTCGCCGTTGCCACAATTAAACCATCAGCAATGTACGACATCATATAGCCCTCGTTCAGGTCAACCCGCACCTCGATTGGGCGGGCATCCCTGCCACGTGAGACCAGAGCTTCATTGATCACATCCCAGCGTTGAATCACGTTGCCGTTTTCGAGAAACTCAGCCTGGAGCATCATTCGTTTTTCAAGACGGTAGTCAGCGGAGAGTAAACGTTGTAGGTTGCTCTCAATATCAATCTCGCTCAGTTCAGTCAGGAAGCCCAGCCGGCCAGCCTGCACGCCCAACAGGGGAATGTCGAGTGGTGCGCAAAAGTGTCCAGCCCTCAGAAGCGTGCCATCACCACCGATAACAATAACCAGATCGTGTCCTTCAATGTGAGGAAGTTGCGCAGGGTGTTCGTAATCGTAGTAGAAGACGCTGTGCTCCACATTGTGAGTCTTCAGGCAGGCAGAAATGTGATCTGCCATAAGAGAAGCTTTTGGAACTGCTGCATTTGGCATGAGCAGGATATTCTTCGGAACAAATGGGGTGATTGCGTGCATCCCGTTTATTATAGTCGGATTCAAATCGCGTTTTCCAGTCTGAGACCGTTGACCTACAAGGAAATCGTCAAATATCGTATACTCACTACCTGGAACAGTTGACTCGAACCATGAAAGAACCTCCTTCTTCAGCTGAAAAACACGAATTCTGGCAGCGCCTGAGCAGAAACCGGCTGCTCCTGTCCTTATTATCCCTATTACTCTTCCTGCTGATCTGGCAAGTGTTGGTAATGGTGCTGAATCTACCCGGTTTTATTCTGCCCAGCCCAGCTGAAGTAGGCACAAAATTTCTTGATGTTCTCAGAACTGGGTTGCTCTGGCGGCACTTTTCTTCCACTCTGGGGGAAATCCTGCTGGGGTTGCTCTTTGGCATAAGCGCAGCCACACTCCTTGGCTATGCCCTTTCCAAATCCCCGTTGGCAGAGCGCCTGCTCTCACCGTTCCTGGTGGGCAGTCAGTCCATCCCGATGGCTGCCATTGCGCCGCTGTTGGTTATTTGGTTCGGTCCGGGTTTGCTCAGCAAGGTTCTGATTTGCTCTCTGATAGTCTTCTTCCCGGTGCTGGTTAACACGCTGGTGGGGCTGAGGGATGTTTCGCCTGAGTTGCGTGAAGTGATGCGCTCTCTACGGGCAACCCCTGCCCAGATGCTGCGCTACCTCGAGATCCCGGCTGCTCTGCCGGTGTTCCTTGGCGGTCTGCGCGTTGGAGCGAGCCTTTCAGTGATCGGCGCTATTGTGGGCGAACTGGTTGCCTCAGATCGCGGACTTGGGTTTCTGATCAACGTTGGGCGCGGTCAATATGACACCGCGCTGGTCTTCGTTGCAGTCATTTGCCTGGTGGCTTTGGCAGCGGGTCTTTACGGACTGGTTCTGCTGCTCGAAAACAGAGTCCTTTCCTGGCAAACCTGGCGCAAGGAAATATAAGGAGAAAACAATGAAACGGATGATATTCTTCGCACTGGCCCTTTGTTTGGCACTGACCGCTTGCATTCCTGCCACACCAGAACCAGCCGTCACGAAAGTTACCCTCAACCTGACCTACATACCCAACGTTCAGTTCGCGCCTTTTTATGTTGCAATTGAGAAAGGCTATTTTGCCAAATATGGGCTGGAAGTTAGCCTGGCTTATGGCAACGAAGCCGATATGGTGGCGCTGGTAGGTTCGGACAACCAGCAGTTTATGATTGCCTCTGGGGAGCAGGTGCTGCTCAGCCGTGCCCAGGGCTTGCCTGTGATTTCGGTGAGAGAATGGTACAAAGATTATCCAGTTGGAGTAGCTTCGCTAAAAACCAGCCAGATCAGCCAGCCATCTGACCTGAGGGGCAAGGTGATTGGGCTGCCCGGACTGTACGGCGCGAATTACATCGGATTTGAGGCCCTGGCTGCCCATGCCGGTTTGACTGATGCCGATTACGAACTACGATCGATCGGATTCACACAGGTGGAAGCACTGGTCACCGAACAGGTGGACGCGGTAGTGGTTTACCTGGCAAATGAACCCGTGCAACTGCGAGCCCGCGGTTATGAAATTGACCTTCTGAGAGTGGCAGACTATCTCTCACTGGTGGGTAACTGCCTGGTGACAAACGAAAAATCACTGAATGAGCGTTCAGAAATGGTGCAGGGAATGGTCAGCGCCATACACGAAGCCCTGGCTGCCACAGCCGCCGATCCGGACATGGCTTACGAAGTCAGCCGGAAATACGTGGAAAATTTGTCAGAAGATGACCCCATCCAAAAGCAGGTTCTGCTGGAATCGATCAAGATCTGGCAGCTCGAACCCGACTCCTCGGAGGTTGAGGTAACACGTTGGGAAAACATGCAAACCGTTCTGCTAAACCTGGGTTTAATGACCAGGCAAATTGAAATCAGGGAGGCGTTCAGTGATGCCTTCACAAAGTGAGATCGCCCTGGAGGTGAGCGACCTCGAGGTAACCTTCGTTGACAGCGATGGATGCCTGGAAGTACTCGACAAAATCAGTTTCTCAATCGAGCGCAACGCCTTCGTGTGTATTGTAGGTCCCTCGGGTGGTGGAAAAAGCACACTTCTGCGTGCGGTGGCTGGGTTAATTCAGCCGACAGGCGGAAAAGTGCTGTTTCCTGGCGGGACTGCAGGCAAGGCACAAACCGGACTGGTGTTCCAGAAGCCGAATCTGCTCCCCTGGAGGAGGCTCAAGGATAATATCAGCCTCCCGCTCGAGCTTGAGCACCGTCCGACTGAAGAAATTGCCAGCCTGACACAGGAGATGATCCGCCTGGTGGGGTTGGAAGGGTTCGAAAAGTCTTATCCCCATGAACTTTCCGGCGGGATGGCTCAGCGGGTATCGATCGCCCGCTGCCTGGTGCAGGACCCGGAGATCCTTCTGCTGGATGAGCCCTTTGGTCAACTGGACGCACTGACCCGGGAACGCATGGGTGACGAACTCCTGCGCATCTGGAATGAGCGGCGCAAGACCGTCCTGATGGTGACCCATTCCATCTCTGAAGCCATCTTCCTGGCAGATCGTGTGCTGGTGCTCACCAGCCGTCCGGCGCGTGTGATCATGGACCTGCCCATCCATTTACCCCGTCCGCGCACTGATGCCATGCGCTATCTGCCTGAGTTCATCGAAGCCTCGCGCCTGCTGCACGAGCAGCTTAAGGGCTCAAACGCACCTGCCTGTTAGCCTTGAAAGACCTTTGTGGTATAGTTTTAGTCATCTCAAATAGCCGGAGTGAACGCTTGTGTATATAGCTATCGAAGGTGTTATTGGTGTCGGAAAAACCACCCTTGCGCGTCTAATTCATGAAGCCTTTGAGGCTGACCTGCTGCTGGAAGTCTTTGAGGAAAATCCATTTCTTGGCAGTTTTTATGCTGACCGGCAGCGTTATGCCTTCCAAACCCAAATATTCTTCCTGATGAGCCGCTATACCCATCAACACCAGGTGATTCCATCCACCCTGGCAGCAGGTAGGAATCTTGTCTCGGATTACACCTTTGATAAAGACGCCCTCTTTGCCGGCATCAACCTGGGCGGTGATGAGCTTGATATCTATCATAAAGTGCACTTTGCCCTGGCGGATAAGATCCCACAACCCGATCTGCTGGTCTTCCTGCGCGCCAGCACCGACACCCTGATGAACCGTATCGCCCACCGTGATCGTCCCTATGAACGCAGTATGGAACGGGCTTACATTGAGGAACTCGCCGTTGCCTATGAGGATTTCATCAGCTTGCCAAAATGGCAGCAGCGTTTGCTTGCCATCGACACCGACGACCTTGATTTCATTGCCGATCCAAAGGCGTTGCAGTACATGATCAATCGCATCCGCCAGGCTCTGCAGCTCGTGCCCTACCAGGAAAGCCTGCCCCTGACCGATTAAGGAGTTCTTATGCGTATCAACACGGAAATGCTCACTAAAACCGCTCGCGATCACGTCGCCAAAAGGCTGCGCCAGCCGAATGATATCGTCGCGGTTTACCTGACCGGATCCGTCACCAGCGAAGAACCCCTCTTGGGCGGAACAACCGACATAGACATGGTTTTTGTCCATAAGGAGGATCCTGCCCAATCGCGCGAAGTGCTGCGGGTAACCTATGAGGTCTCGTTTGATATCGAGCACCACCACCAGTCCTACTACACCTACCATCGTCGCCTGCGGCAAAACCCCTGGATCGGCTTTTCGCTCTGCAATCACGGCAATATCCTCCACGACACAGATCACTGGCTCGAGTTCATCCAGGCTGGCGTAAGCTCCCAATTCGACACTCCTGAAAACATCCATGCCCGTGCCCAAAAATTTAATGAGAAAGCCCGCCAGCAGTGGTTCGACCTCAACGATGAGCAGGAAATCAGATTTCAGGAGTGGATGGACCTCTATTTCAAGACCACCGGCGCGGCCGCCAATACGATTGCTGCCCTTAACGGACCTGCCCTGACCATCCGCCGCTTTATGATCGCCTTCCCCGAAAGGGCTCAGGCGCTCGGTCAAGCCTCGCTTTCGGGGGAGCTTGCCAGGCTGATTGGCAACGACAAGATGAGCCTGGATCTCTACCGCGATTGGCGCCCAGCCTGGGAGTTTGCCTTGCGTAGCGCCAGCGCCATGCCTAACTGTCCGCCAAATATTTCGTCCCATCGCAAGGGCTACTTTCTCAATGCTTGTGACGCCCTGGCAGAGGGTGACGCGCTGCATGCCGTGCTCTGGCCCATGCTCGAAACCTGGCGCCAGGCAGACCTGGTGCTGGCTGATGAACCTGCCCAACAGGAAAACTGGCTGCAGTTCCTGTCCGCGCTTGATTTTGTTCCTGAGCGTAAAGACGACCTGCTTCAAGCCCTGGATCGCTTCATCGACGCCGGCGATAACATTCTCAGAGACTACCGTCAGAATTACGGTTTGTGAATAAGCTGTGGATAAATAGCCTCCTGGCTGTGGATATCCAGCCGGGAACTGTGAATAAACCGGACTAAAACCTTGAAACTCAGGGGATGAATTTGAATTGACTGTGGATGAGAATCGGAAGCTTATTTCCGCCCTTTTCGCCCTGTTGAGTAATGACAAAACATTGAGACTTATCCACAGTCACCTGTGGAAAGAAAATTTGGAGGCCTTGCTTCGTCCAGGACGGCAATTTCAGGCCCACTTTTGCCTTTATCCCCACTTTCAACAGCCCCTATTACTTATTACTACTTAAAATAACTATTAATGATAAAAGGAATTAAATCCTTTAAAAGACTTAACGGATTAAGAGAGGAACAAAGGTTAAAAACGGCATATTGAGATCAATAGCATTGATCTCAATGGCGTTGATCATGCCTGCCTGACCTGGTTCCCCAAAAGGATCTGTATCCCATGCCTGGAAGTAAACCATGTGTTTGCCTGGTGTCAGTTCCCCAAAATTGAAGGTATGCTCAAAGTCCATCTTATATGGTTCACCAGATACTGGCTGAGACCAATCAACCAGGGTTAGAGTGGCATCTTGCTGCCAGGGAGGGCTGTCCAGAGAGAAAGCGACATGATGCACTGCGCTGTAATCACCCGGGTTGAGCCAGGGCTTATAAAAAGTGACATCATCAGCCTGACCAGTGATGTGGGTCGTAAAGAAATTATTCGCTATGTTGATGAAAGTAATTTCCGGTCCTTGCGCCTGGTTTAATGGTCCTGCTGCCAGCATAGCAGCGCGGGTGAGAGCATCCAATCCATCTGCCTTCAAATAGTCATCGAAATACCAGCAGTGTGTGACGTCATCGCCAGCTTCAGCCGGTCCCAGATTAAAGCGCAATGAAGGAGCATCGAGCTCACCAAAGGCGAAGTCCGTTAGTGTGCCGGTGAGGATGCGATTGTTGGGCATGCCTTGGCTAGGCATTGCTTCACTATTGTAAGCAAGCTTTTTTGCGAGCATATACAACTCATTCTCAAATTGGTTATCCGCGGTTCGGCTATAAAGGAAGGGTGTAATAATCCAGTCACCTTCGTTTTGCAGATCAATGACCAAAGACATCCCGGTATTTTGCTCCAGGATTTGTCCCAGATAAGCCTCTATCGCCAGGGTTTCAGGCTCGGAAGCTTCAAATGGACCAGGGTAGTTGGGTGCACAAGGATCTGTTATTTCAGCTGCCCACTCATAACTAAAGTTCAGACCGAGTGACACACCTCCATTTTCATTGCTACATTCGTAAACATGCCGGTTCTTCGTCCAGGTTGGAACCTCATCATTGAGGGCTTGTTCCTCAGCAATCAGCCGGCCATCCGGATTGGCAACCAGAATCAAGTGAATCTCTGTCTCGTCCAGCAGCCAGTTGGCGTTGGCGACCTCCCCATACGATTCCAGCAGGTGTTCAGCAAAGAGGAGGTTAAGTTCCACTGGAGCCAGCGCGTTCGCCTGCAGTCCACTGACCAGCACCAGCCGGGGTCTGGTGTTGGTTTCAACTTCCCTGCCGAGCTGAAGCACCTGGATAGGACGCCCCTCAAAACTTTGACCAATAGTTTTCAAACGAGCCAGATCAGGGTAGAGATCTGTCAGTTCTTCCAGCCGGGCGTTGATATTATCGTAAGACCGGTAGCAATCATAGGGAGAAGGAAGATTGGATTCTATGGCTGAGGAAGCAGGGGTGATGCCGATAAAACTGATCAAAACAAAGATCAGCAGCAACTGGACGGAACGCAAAAACAGTTTCATAAGTGCCTCCCCAGCAGATTGTTAGAACAAGATAATTTTATCAGCTACTTACCAAAAACTTGTTATGATTAGGTCAGAGTTTCAATATGGAAAACGAAGCAACTTCAGCGGGTTCAAAATTACGCCTGGCAGTGGTGGTTCCGGAAGTGCGCGTGGCGGATGTAGTTTTCAACACCGCGCAAATCCAAAACGCCCTGGGAGGTCTCAAAGCGAGCAATCCGGATTGGGTCATCTTCCCCCGTTTGTGCCTGACCGGCGCAAGCTGCGGGGATCTGTTCCGTCAGAAACTGCTGCAAGCCGCGGCACTGCAGGCCTTGATTGAATTGGTACCTCTGACCGCCGGCACTGCCAGCAAAGTGCTGCTGGGGCTTCCCCTGGGGGTCGGGGATGAGGTCTTTGAGGTAGTGGCGCTGCTCAGTGCTGGACAGGTGCAGGCGATGATGCTTGCCCCCTGGCCGGAAAGCCCGGCATTGAGCCCCTCGGTACTTATTCCAGAAAATTCCCGGTTGCAGATTGGAGACAGCCCGCTATCCCTGCAAACCAAGCACCCATTCCGCTTTGGGCAGGTGGAAATCCTGCTTGGTCAGCAGACACCAGGCACAGCGGGAGCTGATCTGCTGATCAACCTGATCAATCTGCCTGCTCTTGCCCCGGCTGAGGATATCCTTCAGACCGCATTCGACCCCGCCAGCAGGCAGGGCATCACCGTAATCTGTTCCGCCGGCGCCAGTGAGTCCACCACCGACCAGGTCTCCTCCGGAAAAGCCGAAATCTGGCAGAATGGTCACTGCCTGGCGGCAGCGCCCCAACTGACCTTCGAAACCCAGGTCATCCAGGCGGTTAGCGATCAATCTCTATCCCACTCATTTCCAGTGAAACCGACAGTCAGCGGGAGTATCCAGCCATGTCGCTTTCCTTTTATCAATTCCAAAGAGCCCGAAAAGCAATTCGCGCGGCTGTTGGAAATTCAATCTTCTGGTTTGATGAAGCGTCTGCTGCATACGCACCAGCAAAAGGTCATTTTGGGTGTGAGTGGCGGAGCAGACTCGAGTCAGGCACTGCTCGTCTGCTGCCGGGCGTTTGACCGCCTGGGTCTTGACCGCAAGGAAATCCTCGCCATCCACATGCCCGGTCCGGGCAGCAGCCACTCCTCGCGCGAACGATCAACTTCGCTGGCGGATTTGGCAGGCGTAACGCAGCGCATAATCCCGATCGGTCCCTCTCTTCTGGCACACCTGGAAGATATTGGCCATCCCCAGGGGCTGCACGACGTGACCTTCGAGAATGCCCAGGCACGTGAGCGCACCCAGATCCTGATGGACCTTGCCAACCAGCAAAACGCGTTGGTGGTGGGCACGGGGGATCTCTCCGAAATCGCTCTCGGCTGGTGCACCTTCAATGGCGATCACATGAGTATGTACAACGTAAACTGCGGACTGCCCAAAACGCTGCTTTTGCGCACGTTGGTGTGGGCTGGAGGGTTCCTCTTCGGGCAGGCAGGTGAGGCCGTTGCCCAAAAGATCGCGCAGGCTCCCATCTCACCGGAATTGCTGCCGTTGGACGAAACCGGCGAAACCTCCCAGAAAACAGAAGAGGTTCTCGGACCTTACGAACTGCACGACTTCTTTCTCTTTTATGCCATCGGCAGGCAAATGAGCCCCGAGGAAGTCTTTGGGCATGCCGTGGAGTGTTTTCAGGATGATTACACCTCAGCGCAAATTCTGGCCACGCTCAAAACCTTCTACCGGCGTTTCTTCAGCCAGCAATTCAAACGCTCCGCCAGTCCGGACGGGCCGCAACTGCTCGAGATCAGCCTCTCCCCGCGGGCAGGCTGGCGTATGCCCAGCGATGCCAGCAGCGCCCTCTGGCTGGAGGCAGTCAAAAAAATACAAATCCCAGGAAATCCGGCATGAAAGCAGACAAACGACCCATCCTGCTGGTCTTCGGAACCTCAGCAGATCCAATCCATGCAGGGCATATCAGCCTGGTCGTGGGTGCTGTACGCGCCCTGCAGACCCGGGGCGAGCAGGTGGCAGAGGTGATGTTGATGCCGGTTTTCCGTCATCACAATTTGCAGGATACAGTCAAGCGTTCCCTGCCGCTTACTTTCGCGCACCGCTTTGACCTCAGCCAACTGGCGGCAGAGGAGATCAAGCGAAATTTGGAGCAGCCAGAGTTGAACGTCAGCGTCAGCCGCCTGGAAGAAAAACTTGCGCAAAAATCCAATCGCCCAAACTTCACCTCCGAAACGCTTACGTCTCTGCGTCAGCAAACTGACCCAGGTCAAAAGATCGCCTTTCTGATCGGTGTGGATAGCTTCAGCGGCGATGAGCCGAACTTTGGGCAGTGGTTCGAATGGGATCGCCTGCTCGAGACTACCATGCTGGTCATCAGCCCGCGGCAGGGCTTTGAGCCGAATTTCGGCTATCTCCAGTTTCTGGAGGATCAGGGCGCTGACCTGGTCTATCTCGATGAACTTTCCATCCCGGAAATTTCCTCGCGGGAGATCCGTGCGCGCCTTGAAACAGGCGAGACCCCCGAAGCCCTGGCAGCAGAAGATCTGATCAGCCCAGAATCTGCCGCCTACATCCGCGCGCACGACCTGATTCAGGTCTGGAACACGCTCGACAGCCAACAACCGCAATCTGTCGTGATAGAGGAGACCATGCAAACTGACGACCTTGAAACCAGAATTGGGAAACTGCTTTTTCAAAAAAAGCTAACCCTTTCCCTCGCCGAAAGCTGCACCGGCGGGTTGATTGGGCACCGCCTGACGAACGTGCCCGGGTCTTCGGAATACTTTATGGGCGGGATCGTTTCCTATGCTTACTCAGCCAAGGTCAACCTGCTGGGCGTCAGCTGGGACACGCTCAAACAGCACGGCGCGGTGAGCGCTGAGGTAGTACGCGAGATGGCGCTGGGCGCGCGCAGAGCTTTCAACACCGATATTGGTCTCGCGGTCAGCTGCATTGCTGGTCCGGGCGGCGCCACACCCAGCAAACCGGTCGGCACGAGCTGGTGCGGCATCTCGTTTGGTGAGCTGGACCGGCAATATCACTTTCTGCTCGAGGGCAACCGCCTGCAAGTAAAAGAGCAGCTGGCGCAAAAGGCGCTTGAGACCCTTTTAAACTTGTTAGAGGAAATCGCCTGACGATGACGGTCGGCAGTCCACCTCAGCATTTGCCAAATAGCGCCGCATCATCAGTGGCGTCCGCCAATCAACCTACCGTAAAGGACACAAAGGTCCACATACCAGCATTCATGCCTTTCTTTTGGCTGGGTCTGGCGGCTATCGGTGGCTCGCTCGTCTCTGACTGGTTGGGGTTTGACTGGTGGTATTGGCTGGCGGGAGGTGTGATTTGCCTGGTATTGCTTTTTGTCCTTCCTCGTCAAAAGCCGCTGCGCAAGGTGCCGGCAACGATGCTGATGTTGATTTGCTGCCTGACCGGCATGCTTTACCAATTCACCCTTCCTGGAAATTCGCCCTCGGATATTCGCAGTTACATTGGCGAGGGCGTTGTCAGTTTTAGTGGAATCGTCACGGAGCCCCCTGAAGCCTCTGGCTCGTCTGTCCGTTACGTCATCTCGGCAGAGCGGCTGGAGGAGAAAGGCGTCAGCACTCAGGCAGTCAACGGGAAAGTGCTGCTTTCCCTTCCACTGGGATTTGACTATAAGTATGGTGACCGGCTGGAAGTGGTTGGTGAGCTGATCACTCCACCTGCGGGTTCAGGAGGCTCCTGGCGGGATTATCTTGAACACCGCGGTATTTACACCTACAGCCAGTTTGGTCGGGTTAAGCTCCTGGAAAGTGGAGGAGGTAACCTTCTTTTCAGATTGCTGTATGGATTGCGCGATAAAGGCTCCCGGGTGATCGACACCATCTTCCCTGCTCCTGAAAACGCTTTGCTGCGTGGGATCTTGCTGGGTGATGAAAGCCATATCTCTCCGTTGGCACGTGACGCGTATTCCATCACAGGCACCAGTCACATCATCGCGATTTCTGGCTTCAACATGGCGGTGCTGGCTGGGATTGTGGCGCACGTCTTCACACGTCGCCTTGGGGCACAAAAGGGCAGCCTGCTCACCATCATCGTGCTGCTGCTCTATACCATTTTGGTTGGGGCGGAAGCCTCTGTTTTGCGCGCGGCTTTCATGGGCGCATTTACAGTCATCGCATCCTCCATCGCGCGGCGTGGCAACAGCCTCAATAACCTGGGCATAAGCGTTTTATTGATGATGCTGATCAACCCGCACCTGCCGTGGGATGTAGGTTTCCAGCTTTCCGCAATGGCAACACTTGGTTTGGCGCTGCTGATGCCGCCTTTGCGTGCCAGGTTGACGCTCTGGATGAACACGCGCTTTGGCGAGGAATTCAGCGCGCGCTTCAGCACCTGGGTCGGCGATTATCTGTTGGTTACGCTGGTGGCGCAGCTATCAGTGCTGCCCTTGCTGCTTTATCACTTCAAAAGCTTCTCGTGGGTCTTCCTGATTGCCAATCCGCTGATCTTACCTGTTCAGCCGCTGGTCATGATCCTTGGCTTGGTGGCAATGACGGTCGGTTTAATCAGCCTTCCTCTAGGCAGAGTCCTCGCCTGGTTTTCATGGCCGTTTGCTGCATATACCAACCGGATGGTGTTCTGGCTTGCCAGCAGCTTTCCGCACAGGCTGCAGGTTCCAAGGCTGGATTTTGCCTGGGTGATGCTGGCTTACCTGGTCCTGGCAATCCTTGTGCTTGGACTGCCATGGCGTCAGTGGCTGGGATTTCTGACCAAACCCGCATTTATTTTGGTTGCGCTTGGCAGCCTTAGCCTGGCTCTTTGGGCAAGCGTGGCGGCATTACCGGATGGGCAGCTGCTATTAACTATCTTTGGGCAGTCAGCCACACCCATGCTGCTTGTACGCAACCCTGCAGGACAATACATCCTGGTGACCGGGGAGTCTGAGCCTGCAATATTGAGCGAACAAATTGAATCTTTACTGCCTCCTTTTGAGAGAAAAATTGAAGTTGTGATCATCCCTGATTGCAGGCAGGATCAGCTCTCCGGTTTGTTCGGATTAACCCGCCAGGTAAAACTGGGGCAGGTGCTGTGGGGTTGTGACCCAAATGACCGGCAGATCTCAAAGCGGCTCTGGAGTTCCTTTGCTGCTGAAGAAATTACACAAATACGACTTACAGGTGATGAATTGCTTGACTTCCAACCAGGAAATCTTAGTTTTGCGATGGCAGAGGAAAAACTGCAGGCGTTGGTTCTTGAGCATGGGGATTTTAGTGGTCAGGTAATTTTTGAGGATTCCGGGGAACCTGTTCCATCGGCATCACTGCTGGTTCAGCCCTGGCAGGAAGAAATGCCACACCCCGAAGCTCAGGTGTGGGTGCTGACTGGCAGCGGGGAGCGGGAAAAGGCTGCAAACGCCCTCTGGGCTGACGACTATCGTTGGTTGAGGGTGGAGACGGATGGGCAACGGCTATGGCTTTCTAAAAAAATACCTTAGAAGATAAAAAAATATACCTCTTGTGTAATAATTGTGATAGAATTCACGAGTAGTTTGTGATTCTGAGAGGAGGAGAATTATTTATGTCGCTACAAATTACTAATCAAGCGGATTACGCACTAAGGGCAATGCTTTACCTTGCCCGTTTGGGCTTTGGCAAGAGGGCTCCGTCCAACGTTATCGCTGAAGAAATGAACATGTCGCGCATTTTTCTCTCGCGCATCAACACCCAGCTGGTCAACGCGCGGCTGATCTCAACCTGGCGGGGCGCGCGCGGTGGAGTGGCTCTGACCAGACCACCTTCCGAGATCTCTGTTTATGATGTGCTCACCGCTGTGGGTGGTCCCATCCGGTTGGTTGGATGCCTTGAAGACCCTGATTGCTGTCCATTCTCGGACACTTGTCCGCTCCACAAGTTTTGGATCCGAACGGAAGAAGTGCTTACCAACCAACTAAAGAGTACCTCATTGCAGGATCTGATTGCGGATGAGAACACGGAAGGGTCCGATTTTCTCAACTCTCTCCGCACTGCTCCCAAACAGGTCCATTGACACGCGGCAACTAAGCTCAATAAAAGGTAAATAATGCCGGGTTTTGGTTCAATAACCCGGCTCTATGTTAAAATCCCGATAGTTTCGGTCTCCCTTCAAGGCTCACCGGATCTCCGCACATTTATTCCATGACTCTACTTACAAGGAGACAAAATGACCAGGAAAATATTGCGTTTGTGTCTGTTGGGGCTTGTTGCGGTTTTTTTGCTCACAACCTTATTCCACTCAGAAGGCGTGCTGGCGAATGATCCCCTGCCCGAACAGCAGGTCTTGATCGTGCATTACGAGAACCGGGATCAATTGGCTGACCTGGCAGACCGTTATGATGTGGTTGAGGTTGATCCCGATACACAAACGGTGAAAATCTTCAGCAATCAGATCACGCGCGACGCCCTGGCTGGCGAAGGCTTCGCCTGGGGCGTTGATCGCGCTTATACCGAGTTGATCAACACCGAGGTCAAGCCGCTTGCCGGGCAGACCACGGGTATTCCCGGTTATCCCTGCTACCGCACAGTTGCCGAAATCTATGCCTCTGCCGATACATTGGCTGCGGACTATCCTGACTTGGTCGAACTGCTTGATATCGGTAACTCCTGGGAAAAGACGCAAAATCCCAACGCCGGTTGGGATATGGAAGTGTTGGTATTGGGCAACCGCAACACCCCCGCTGTCCCGAAATCGGACGCGTTTTTCATGAGCGGTATCCATGCCCGCGAATGGGCGCCGCCTGAACTCAATCTGCGCCTGGCGGAATACCTGCTGGCGAACTACGCTACCAACGCCGACGTGAAGTGGCTGCTGGATTACAACCGCATCCACCTGGTGCTTTCCACCAATCCGGATGGACGGCTTCAGGATGAGGCCAACCAAAGCATCCTCTGGCGGAAAAATACCAACAATAATTACTGCGGTGGATCCTCCAGCAGAGGCGCGGACCTCAACCGCAACTATTCTTATGAATGGGAACTCATTCCAGGTCCATGTGGTGAAACCTACTCTGGGCCATCAGCAAATTCAGAGCCCGAGACAGTGGCGATTACGAATTACGTTGCGAGCATATTCCCGGATCAGAAAGGTCCGAACCCGACTGACAAGGTCAACGAGTTAAATGCCACTGGCATGTTCATTGACCTGCACAGCTATACCGGGCTCGTGCTTTGGCCCTGGGGCTACACCTACGACCTGGCTCCCAATGATGCCAGTCTGCGGGTGATGAGTTATAAATTCGCCTACTACAACAATTATGCACCGCAGAAATCAACCGAGCTCTACCCTACCACTGGCTCGACGGATGACTGGGCTTATGGTGAACTGGGCGTGCCAGGTTTCTGCTTTGAGGTTGGTGATGAATTCCACCAGAGCTGCAGTGTATTTGAAAACGAGATCAACCCTGATAACCAGCAAGCCTTGCTGCGGGCGATCAAGATTGCGCGCCGTCCGTACCGCCTTACTTATGGTCCGGAAGTGACGGGTCTTTCACTTCAGACCAACCCGGTACTGCCCGGCCAAAATCTGGTGGTCAACTACACCGCCGACGATACGCTCTACAGCAATTATGAAGGCGGTATACCATCACAAACCATCGATTCGATCCGCTACTCATTCGACAAACCTTCCTGGATCAGCGGCTCTGGCGCCAGGACGATCGTCTTGCGCACCCAGGTTCCAAAGTACACCGCCACATTTGCCGCCTCCACCACGGGGCTCACCCCCGGGCAGCACACACTCTTCGTGGAGTCTCTGGACGGAGGCGGTAATTGGGGTCCACCGACTGCTATCTTCTTCACCATTTTAGATACTGGGAATGATGCTCCTGTAGCGGTTGCGGACGATTACACTACTGATGAGGATGTTGAGCTGGAAGTAGCTGCTGCAGAAGGCGTCTTGGCGAATGACACTGATGACGGTCCGATCACCGCTGTCCTGGAAATGGGTGTTTCCAACGGCACACTGACGCTGGCTGCGGACGGGTCCTTTACCTTTACGCCTGATGCTGGCTTTTTCGGTGAAGACAACTTCACCTATAAGGCCTACGACGGCGAGTTATATTCTGAGGCAGCCACTGTGACTATAACGGTCAATGAAGCCGAGCAGGATGTCTTTTATTTCTACTTACCGTTGTTAATAAAATGACCCTGTTCTGAACAGGAGGAATTTGCTCAAATGAGACAGGCTTTTTCTTACGCCTGAACGCAGTCGAACTCGCGAAACCGGATTTAGTAATTGTCGTTCTGAGCCTCTATTGCGAATAATCTAATTATTACAGATCAGATCCTTCACTGCGTTCAGGAGGACAAACAAAGATACTCTATTTTTGCCGGATTACAATGCTCAATCGGATATTTCATGTCATTCTGAGCCTCTTTTGCGAAGAATCTAATTGCCAACCCACCAACACAACCCTCCGCCAGCATGGCAGAGGGTTGGCTTCTAAATACGTGTGTAATTCCAATTTCTGCTAACGCCAAGCCACCCTACGCAGCTTATAGTGTAAATTTCCTCAATCACCTAATAACAAAACAAATCTTGTTCGTTCATTGTTAAAATTTACATTTGGAGGGCGATTGTAGGATAGGTTGGCGTCACTGGAGTTTCTGATTTGCTTGAACCCTGATCGAGGAATGGAGCAAGTTAGTCAGCGTTAAAACACAAAAGCCGGCAAGTGCCGGCTTTTGGTCTTGAAATAAGAATAGTTACTTTTTCGCGATGGCGCGATAGACCAACAGAAGAATAATTGCGCCGATCACCGCAGAAATCAGCACCCAAAAAGTACCGGTCACTGGCAGGTTGAGCAAGCCAAACAGCCACCCGCCCAGGAAACCGCCCAGGATACCAGCGATTATTGCGCCGAGAATGCCAACTTTTACACCTGGAACAAGCAGGTCTGCAAGCCAGCCAGCTACGCCGCCGACGATAATGGACCATAACCAACCTAAATCACTAAACATTTTTTACTCCTTTTTCTAAATAGATCTAATGTTGTTGAAATTCATCATATAGTCAAAAGCTTACACTTTCAACCAAAGCTTTATACAATGAATCTCTGTTCATCAGATAAAACACTCTTGTTTATAATTAGTTCTGACTCTTCCTTCAGAGAGAGAATAAAATCACCAGGTGTTGACCTGAACACAGGAAGTTTTGAGGATATTCCATGGAAAAATTCATTGTCGTTGCAGGAAACATTGGTTCAGGCAAGACCACACTTGTGGACATCCTCAGTCAACGATTAGGATTCACGCCGTTCTTCGAACCGCATGAAGAAAACCCTTACCTGGCTGACTTCTATGAGGATATGAAACGCTGGTCCTATCATTCCCAGGTCTATTTTTTGACCCGCAGACTCAAAATTCACAAAGAATTGTTGTTGGCAGAAGGGTCTGTGGTTCAGGACCGCAGCGTCTATGAAGACGCTGAAATTTTTGCTCGTAACCTTTACCTGCAGGGAGACCTGAACCTGCGCGACTATTCCGTCTACCAGGATCTCTATCACATCCTTGCCGCGCTTCTGCCGCCGCCAAACCTGATGGTGTATCTGCGCGCCTCGGTGGACACGCTCCAGCATCGCATCGCCAAACGGGGTCGGGATTATGAAGCCGGAATTTCCCGGGAATACCTGACCCGCCTGAATGAGTTGTATGAAGAATGGATGAACGCCTTCGACCAGTGCCCGGTGCTGATTATTAATACGGATAACCTGGACCTGGTCTCTACCTCCCAGCACGTGGACCAGGTGGTTTGCTGGGTGCAGAATAAGCTCACCGGCCGCACGGAAGTCAAACTCTAAGCCCTTTTATTGATTTTCTTGAAATCTACCACCGCAATTAACACTTTTGTTTACTGCATGCGGCGGATTGGAAGCACAAAAAGATTCTGTTTGATGACGTGCGCAGTGCTTCCAAGCTCGCCCTACAAAAAACGTGCTTGTAGGGCGAGCTTGAGGGCATCGTGTATGCTGTAATTGTTGAGCGTATCGTGCCCTCAATCCGCCATCGGAAATCTTATCGGGAAACCTGACTGATCTAACCAATTCGCATAGGCTGTAGCAAGTAGGGTGGGTTGGCGTCACAAAGCATATGCAGGAGAACACTGGGTTGCAGCCTACCCACCACAGCACAAGCAAATCGATTCATCTGTATTTGGTGGGTTGGCTATATTGAAGCACAGTCAGGTCAAAGCATTCTGACGCCTACCCACCCTACTTGGGATATTAATGAAAGAACTTCCCAAAACGGGAAGTTCTTTTTGTTAGACGAATTGTTCGCGAACAGCGTTTGATGTCGGTATTACGACAGCAAGTAAGCCAAAATCCACCTGGTGGTATCCACCAGCGCGTCTGTATGCGTGCGCTCGTAGTGATGGGAGCTGTCCACGCCCGGACCGATCAGCGCCACCGCGGCATGCCCCCCGGCGCGCCAGTAAGCCTTGCCGTCTGAACTGTAGTGCAGGTAGATATCCACCTTTACGGGGATATCGTAAGTCGCCGCCAAATCGCGCAGCTTGTTGGAAAGCTCGTGGTGGTATGGTCCGCCGCCATCCTTAACGCAGATGCTGGCGTGGTACTCATCCGAAGCCTGCCCATCGCCAATGGCAGCCATATCCACCGCCACCAATTCCTCCAGGCTTGGCGGAAAGTCGCTGCTTCCTCCAATCCCGACCTCTTCAAAATTGCTGAAGAGGAAGCAGGCGCTTTCGCGCGGCTTCAGGTTGTGGTCGTGCAGGGCTTTAATGGCAGCCAATAGGTTAGCCACGGCTGCTTTATCGTCCAGGTGGCGGGATTTGACGAAGCCATCGACAACCTCCACCCGCGGATCAAAGGAGACAAAATCGCCCACTTCGATGCCAAGCGCGCGCACCTCCGCGGCATTCGCAACTTGCGCGTCGAGCCGCACCTCCATGCTGGCGGCGTCGCGTTTTTCGTCACGCACGTTTTCGTAAACGTGAACCGAGGCTTTGTGAGGCAGGAGACTGCCGCGGATCGTGACATTTTCGCGGGTGTGGACCAGGCAGTTTTCTCCCTCCACGCTGCCCCAGGCGAAGCCGCCAATGCTGGTCAGCTCCAGCCTGCCGCTGGCTTTGATCTCGCGCACCATCCCCCCGAGTGTGTCCACATGGGCGGTGAGGCCACGTGTGGTTGGGGCATCGGGTCCGGCTTCCCCGGGGATGAACGCCAGCAACGAACCTTTGCGAGTCCATTCGGTGCGGACTTCCGGGAAGGCAGCCAGCTCTTTTTCCAGCAACGAGATCGCCTGGTTCGAAAAGCCAGTCGGGCTGGGGGTATTGAGCAGCCTGGTGAGAAAATCAATCATGTAAGGCGTGTCGATGGTGGGTAAAGCGGGTTGTTGTTCCTGGTTCATGCTTGTGGCTCCTGGCTTTTCTTAAGAATTTTCACTATATTGCGAATTGATTGAAGGACTGGCTTTATGCCAGGAACTCCTCATTATGTTCAAAAGCGGCTAACTTTTGGCGCCAGTCCTGTGGGACCCGGCGTGATTTATTCTCGGCATGGTTATAAGCCACCATCACCGCTTCCCCGCGGGCAAATACGGTCTCACCATCGGCGCTTTCCACCTGGAACTGGAAGCGTAAGCTCTTGCCGCCAAGGTGGGCAGTGCGCACGCCAACGCGAACTGTATCATCGAATTGGATCGACACCAGGTAGTCGATGTGCACTGAAGCCACCACCATGCCAAACCCGCCGGACATCGTGCCGTCCCAGATGCCTGTCGCGCGATAGTAGCCGGTGCGGGCGGTTTCGACGTATTCCATGATGGCGACGTTGTTGACGTGCAGCAGCGTGTCCAGGTCGGCATAGCGTACGTGGATCGGATGGTAATAGCTGAAGTCTTTGGGGTAAGCAGGTGTCAGAGAGGTCATATTTATGCTCCTGACGGGGATTATAGTCAAAACCGTTCAGAATGGCTAAAGGAATCCTTGTTCAACTTTCAAGCTGCAAGATTTCTGCATACTCGGACTCTCTTGCGAGTACAATTGAGACACCATGTCCGAAAATCCAATTACACCCTGGATCGACACGATTATCGAAGGCAACAGCATCGAGGTGCTGCCGAGCCTGCCAGCAGATTCGGTCGATTTGATTTTTGCCGACCCGCCTTACAACTTGCAGTTGCAAGGCGACCTCTGGCGTCCGAACGTTAGCAAGGTGGACGGGGTCACCGAGGATTGGGATAAATTTGAAAGCCTCGAAGCTTACGATGCCTTCACCCGCAAGTGGCTCAGCGAATGTCGCCGCGTGCTCAAACCCACCGGAACGCTGTGGGTGATCGGTTCGTATCACAACATCTACCGCGTGGGCAGCATCCTGCAGGACCTCGGCTACTGGATCCTAAACGATATCGTGTGGGTCAAAAGCAACCCCATGCCCAACTTCCGCGGCGTGCGCTTCACCAACGCCCACGAGACGCTCCTCTGGGCGCAAAAAGAGCCTGGCGCGAAATATACCTTCAACTACCGCGCCATGAAGGCTTTGAATGATGACCTTCAGATGCGCTCGGATTGGTTCCTGCCGATTTGCACCGGCAAGGAACGCCTGAAGGAAGACGGCAAAAAAGCCCACCCCACCCAGAAGCCCGAAGCGCTGCTCTACCGTGTGCTGCTAGCCACAACTGAACCCGGCGATGTGGTCCTCGACCCCTTCTTCGGCACGGGCACAACTGGCGCGATGGCAAAGAAACTTCAGCGGCATTACATAGGAATTGAATTGGAGCCAAACTACATCCGCGTGGCACGCAAACGCCTCGAATCCGCCATGCAGCTTGAGTTTAACGCCCCAATTTTCCTCACGCCTGACCCACGCAAGCGTCAGCGCGTTCCATTTGGTACGCTGGTGGAACAGGGTTTCATCAAGCCAGGCGAAGCGCTTTTCTTTGGCGCAGATGGACAGCAGAAAGCTACCGTCCAGGCGGATGGATCTGTGGTGCTCAATGGGCATCGCGGCTCAATCCATGCCGTGGCGCGCGCCCTGCGCAAAGGGCCAGCCAACGGCTGGAGGATCTGGCATTTCTGGGACCCCGAAACCAACTCTCGCCAGCCGATCGACCTGCTGCGTGAGCGTTATCTTGCCCAGATTGTTGAACTGTAGCCGCTGATTTTCCTGATCTCAAACTTATTTTCTTAGCCTTCGGGATATACCACAATTAAACCTACTGCCTGCTCCTAAGACCTAAAATGTGGTCAAACATAAGGAGCAATCATGAATCAAAATAAAACAAAACTTCTCTCTCTAGCCCTGATCGCGCTGCTGGCGCTCAGTGCTTGTTCATCCAGACCTTCTTCAATTACTGCAACTGATGTCCCCGCTGCAGCGAGTGTTGATTCAAGCGGTTCGACTAACAGTTTTCCCTCCACCACCGAAACCAACCAAACCTCCACAACCCCATCAGCCACTGAACAATCTGCGATCTCGGAACTTCACCTGCTTGAAACGCATGAAGCCGAGGGCGACTACGACTGGGATGAGGCAAAAGTGGTGGAGATCGCCCTGGCTGACGGCGCCAGTTCCGCTGCCAGCCAGGCAGTTAAGATCTCGGGCAATCAGATCACTATCACTACCGGTGGAACGTACCGCCTGACAGGCAAGCTCAGCGATGGGCAGGTGTTGGTCGAATCCGCGGTTGAAGGCGTGGTGCAACTCATTCTGAATGGGGTCGAAATCAATAGCAACACAAGTGCGCCAATCTACCTCAAAACCGCTGAGAAAACAGTCGTGATCTTGGCTGACGGGACTGATAATGTGCTGACAGATACTGCGAATTATGTCTTTACCAGCGCAGATGAGGATGAGCCCAAGGCGACGCTGTTCTCCAATGACGACCTAACCATCTACGGCGGAGGAATGCTGACGTTGGTTGGGCAATACAATGACGCCATCAGCACGGATGATGGACTCCTGATCAACGGAGCGAACATTACCATCCAGGCAGAGGATGATGGCATCCGCGGCAAGGACTACCTCGTTATCCAAGACACAACCCTGGAGGTGGTCTCGGGTGGGGATGGTTTGAAGTCAGATGACGACGATGCCGAAAAACTCGGACAGGTCCAAATCTCCAACAGCACTCTGGTGATTAATTCGGTCGGTGACGCGATCAGTGCTGAAGGTGAGGTGCGGATCTTGTCCGGAGGTTTCACCATCAATTCAGGTGACGCGTCCTTCGATCCCGACAGCATGTCTGCAAAGGCGATCAAAGGACTGGCTTCCGTTGTAATTGATGGCGGTGAGTTTGTTGTCGATGCGATGGATGATGCGATCCATTCGAATGGTGACATCACCGTCAATGACGGCAATTTCACGATCGCCAGCGGTGATGACGGATTGCATGCTGATCTCTCGCTTACGATTAACGGCGGCAAAATTTATATAGAAGAATCCTACGAGGGTTTGGAAGCCCAGGTAGTCACGATCAACGGTGGAGATATCTCACTGCTCGCCTCGGACGATGGCATCAATGCTGCCGGTGGCGTGGACGGGTCTGGCATGAATGGCGGCTGGGGAACACCCGGCGGACAGACACCCTGGAATCAGGGTGGTGCGGCAAGCGATTACTGGGTGCGCATCAACGGTGGCAAAGTATATGTGAATGCACGGGGTGATGGAATTGACTCAAACGGCTCGATTGAAATGACCGGTGGCGTGCTCCTGGTGGACGGACCGACTATGGATGGAAACGGTCCGCTTGATTACATGGGCACGTTTAATATCAGCGGCGGCACCCTGGTGGCGGTCGGCAGCCTTGGCATGGCGCAAGCCCCAAGCGCTTCCTCCACACAACCCTCGATCTTCATCGGGCTCAACCAGTCTCTGCCTGCTTCCACGTTGATCCACTTGCAAACCAGTTCCGGGCAAGGTTTGTTGACTTATGCGCCTTCCAAGGAATATCAAAGCGTGCTTATCTCCAGCCCGGAGCTTGAACTGGGAGAAAGCTATTCCTTGTTTACTGGCGGCTCATCCAGCGGTGAGATCGAAAAAAATCTTTACCTCAATGGAGAGTATCAGCCAGGTACTGAACTAACCCAATTAACAGTCGAATCGATCATCACCACCTATGGGACAAACGCTGGACCCGGGGGAGGAGGCTTCCCGGGTGGCGGTGGCTTCCCGCCGGGTGGTGGTGGTCGACGACCATAACTTTTCTTTGTGTCACTCCTCTCTTGCCGACGCTCACGCAACCCGCGTGAGCGTCCGGTTTAAAAGGTTGACATATACAAGAATTAAACCTGATCTCCAAGGGGATTTGCTAACATTGGAATCGTGATCAAGGAGTACATGATGGAACTCACAATGCTGAAAACGAACCAAATCATTCAAGCAAATATCAAGGAGCAAAATCAAACCCTGGCCAGCCCCCTGCTGCGAAGGCTCCAAAATATTGCGCGGGAATATAAGCCCTGCTTGCTGAAGGACTTGGGAGAAACAACGTTGATGGACCGTACGGATACCAAGTTTGTGCTGCCGCTGAACCTTGGGCTGCAGGTCCTGACCGAGATGCAGCACCACTACCAGGTGCTTGAGATTAATGGTCAGCGCCTGCAGCCATACAACACGCTCTACTTTGATACCCCTGACTACTACTTCTACCAGGAACACATGCGATGCCGGGCGGACCGTTTCAAACTGCGCGTGCGTACTTACCTGGCTAATGACCTCACTTTTCTCGAGGTAAAACAACACACCAATAAGGGACGAACGGTAAAAGATCGTATTCAGCTCGACACATTTTGGCCTGGTCTGGATGCGGAAGCACTTGGCTGGGCGGTGGAGCGGCTGCCAGAGGCAGCCTGGCCGTTGGAACCGGTGCTCAACAACCGTTTTTACCGCATGCTCCTGGTCAATCCTGATCAAGCTGAGCGAATTACATTGGACTTTGACCTGCAATTCAGTGATCAGCATTGCGTGGCGGATGCAGGGCCATTAGTGGTCGCGGAAGTCAAGCGCAAATCCATCCACGAAGAGTCTTTTTTCATCAATTGGTTGCATTCAGCCCATCAACGTCCATCCAGTTTCAGCAAGTACTGCCTTGGTTTGGCTTTGCTCAAACCTGAGATTAAACGAAATCACTTAAAACCCAATCTTTTACAACTGCAGAAAATGCAGGGAATGAGGAATACATGACATTAGTGACTGATTTTTTGCTCGGCTTTTTAATAAACCTGATCGTTGCAATTATCGTAGTACGTTTCATTTACTACCCACAAACCCGTAACAAGCACTACGTTTTCACCTTTTTGGCGTTCAACACTATCATTTACTTTGTTTTGAGCTTGATGGTAAACACTGAACTTGGTGTTGGCGTCGGGTTTGGTTTATTTGCTATCTTTTCTGTTTTGCGATATCGCACCGACCCAGTGCCTATCCGTGAAATGACCTACCTTTTTATAATTCTTGCCTTACCAGTGATGAACTCCTCGGGTATGCTGCAAACCAATTGGACGCTCCTGATCCTGGCGGATAGCCTGGTCTTGTTGATTTTGTGGTTTCTGGAAAAAGGTTGGGGTTTCTGTTTCCAAACTTCGCAGAAAATTACTTACGAAAATATTGATCTGATCGTGCCTTCCCGCAGGGCGGAGCTGATTGCCGACCTTGAGCAGCGGATTGGTCAAAAAATCAGTTCAGTGACCGTTGGCAATATCGATTTCCTGCATGACACCGCCACTTTGCAGGTGTTCTATCCTGAAAAATCCGCGCAAAGCTGGGTTAATGATACCTCGGCGACAGACAAGTTTGACGACGATGACGACGATTGAAGCCAGCAAGAAAACAAAGAAAGCTATAATCACGCTATGAGCCGAAAGATTTTGGTCGTCGACGATACCCGCAATGTGCAGCTGATGCTGCAGGAATACCTCGAAAACCAGGGTTTTGAGATCTGCCTGGCATACGACGGGGTTGAGGCGATGGAAATCTTCCACGCCGGCGGCATCGACCTGATCCTGCTCGACATCATGATGCCCAACATGGATGGCTACCAGTTCATCTCCAAGCTTCGCAGCGAAAGCAGCCTGCCGGTGATCATGATCACCGCCAAACAGCAGGAAGCAGATGTTGTGCGCGGATTTGAGTTGGGTGCGGACGACTACATCACCAAACCTTTCCGCCTGCGCGAACTCCTGATGCGCATTCGGGCAGTTATGCGCCGCGCGGCGGTTAGTGAAGAAGCTGCTGCACTTATCACAGTGCAAAACCTGAGCCTTGACAGCGCCAGGCATGAAGTCCGCAAAGATGGCGAACTGATCGACCTGACGCCGCTGGAATTTGCTCTTTTGACTCTGATGATGGAATCCGTTGGCAAAGTGGTTCGGCGACAGGAGATCAGTTTGTGGTTGATGGATAACGGTTTTGTCGGCTCTGAAGCAACCATCAAGATCCACATCCGCAATCTGCGCCAGAAACTTGGGGATGATCTGGCGGAGCCGTCCTATATCGAAACTGTATTCGGGGTAGGGTATCGGTTCCTGGAGGGTGAGTCTTGAAAAAATCACTCAAAACCCGCCTGATTCTGACTTACGCGGCAGTTGCCCTGGTAACTGTTTTGGTGGCGTTGTTGTTTGTTCGATTCCGGTCCGGTCAATCCCTTCGCAACCTTGTCATCGACCAGCAGGTTGAGGAAATGTCGGTCATGGTCGAAGAATACTATACGACCAACCAGTCGTTGGACGGTTTTGTCTATTATTACCTCTCAACCATGCTTCGCAGTGGTGGCGATTCGCCGTTCTTTCAGCCGCCAAGAGACTCCGATCCGGAAGATATCCGTGGCATCCGCGGATTGGTGGATACCGACGGGAAAACCCTTCTGCCAACTCAAAATCTGCCAGTGGGTGTAGTTGTACCGGAGCGTTGGCTGGATGGCGCGCGCGAAGTGGAAGTGGATGGCGTGGCGGTTGCCTGGATCCTGATCGATGAGAAAAGCCTGGAACTCAGCAGATCCGAACAAATGTTCATGGGCCAGGTGAACCTGGCGATTGCCATTGCAGCAGGTGCGGGCATCCTGACCGCTGTCATCACAGGGGTCCTGCTGGCGGCTGGCATCCTTAAACCCATTCGCAAACTGACAGAAGCTTCTGAGCAAATGGCACAGGGGGCTTTGGGTCAGCAGGTGGATGTAAGCTCAAAAGACGAAATCGGACGCCTGAGCGAGAGCTTCAACCGCATGAGCATCGATCTTGCCCGCGCGGACGCGGAACGCAAACGGCTCACAGCGGATATCACCCACGACCTCAGCACGCCGCTTCAGATTGTTTCGGGCTACATCGAAATGTACGAGAATGGCGACGTTAGCCTCAACCCGCAGCAGCTTGGGATCATCAAAGCCGAGCTGGAAAACCTGAAACGACTGGTGGGGGACCTGACAGTGCTCACCCAGGCGGAAGGCGGCGGCGTTGAAATTCTTCTCAGCCCTGTCGCGCCTAACCAACTTCTTGAGCAAATCGCCGAGGCTTTCCAGCCCTTAGCCAACCAACAGGGGGTTGAGTTACGGCTGGATCTGGATCAAACCCCCGTAATGATCAACGCGGACGACGGACGCATGCTGCAAGTGTTCAAAAACCTGATGGAAAACGCCCTGCGTCACACGCCAAATGACGGCACGGTCACGCTCGCCAGCAAAGTTGGTGAGCGGGTTGAATTGAGTGTTGCTGATACGGGCGATGGCATTGCCGCGGAGGACCTACCCCTGATCTTTGAGCGTTTTTACCAGGCCGACAAAGCCCGCACCGGCTCAAAAGGCAAGATGGGTCTCGGGCTGGCGATCTGCAAAGCCCTGGTAGAGTTGCAGGGCGCGTCGATCAGAGCCGAATCTGCCGGCATTGGTCAGGGTACAAAGATAATCGTCACAATCCAAAAAATCTGACAGCGCGCTAAAGAGGCTCCTTCCTTCACCTCAATTTCTTGTGGATGGCTTGAGGTGTGTACGCAATTATCGCGCAAGGGGGCAGTCTTGGATTATCATTGAGCGAATAAAATATCAAAAAAAGGACTATCAATGAGCGAAAATGCCCCCAAATATACCCAATCTGGCTGGAAGCTGACCGAACTATTCGCCAGTTTCACAGACCCGGCAATCAACCAGGCCTATCAAGACCTCGAAGCAAGCACAGAGAAGTTCGTTAGCCAGCGCGAAGAGCTCAAGCCCGAGATCAGCAGCGAGAAATTCCTGCAACTGGTGCGCGATCTGGAAGAGATGAACAAACTTGGCTACCGCCTGTATGGATTCGCCTCTTTGAGTTTTGCAGCCAACACGCAGGATCAAACCGCGCAGATCAACATCGCCCGTTTCCAGCAATTTGAAGCCGAGATGGAGAACCGCAGCTTGTTCTTCAGTTTGTGGTGGAAAGCGCTGGATGACGCGAACGCTGCCCGTTTGCTGGATGCCAGCGGAG
>ENA-UOWO01001274-UOWO01001274.1-activated-sludge-metagenome-genome-assembly--contig:-NODE-1274-length-34128-cov-7.914478_pt1 | contig 34128 bp, 33 predicted proteins | sample MGYA00238148_ERZ761564 | MGnify/ENA primary metagenome ERZ761564 (study PRJEB28885, sample SAMN05720194) | activated sludge metagenome | isolation source: Anaerobic digester | place: USA...
GGGCATGGAAGCCATTTTCCCCTGAAATCAAGGCTTTGCGCTCGATGGGGAGGCGATTGGATGAGTTGCAGGGTATGAAACAGCAGGAACAAAACCGGCTGAAGAGTGGCGTGATAGACCAGGTGGTGATTGAAAGTCTGCAGGAAAACCTGAAGCAGCTGGATGTTCAAATCAAGGCGCTAATGAAGAAGATCCAGGAGCATGTGAACCAGCATCCTGATCTGAGAGAAAAGCAGAGATTGCTGACGAGTATCCCTGGGATAGGCAATCTCACCGCGATCAAGCTGATAGCAGAGATCGGAGATATCAGGGACTTTGAAAGTGCCTCCCAGCTGGCCGCTTATGCCGGGTTGGCTCCCAAACAATTCAGGTCAGGCAGCTCAGTGCATAAGCAGACCCGTATCAGCAAACAAGGACGCAGCGAATTGCGTGCCTGTCTGTATATGCCAGCCGTGGTTGCTTCAGAGCATAACCCAATCGTCATGGATCTAAAAAGACGTATGTTGGCCAGCGGACATGTCATGATGGAGGTGATTGTGGCAGCCATGAAGAAATTGCTGCATCTGGTCTATGGTGTACTGAAGTCTGGCAAGCCGTTTGACCCGGATTATGGCAACCAATTCTGCTAAAACCCTTGACATTCAAGACGGTATCTACGCCCAAGAAAACGGGATAAAAGAGAAAAAACATTATGTAGGCAGAGATTTGTGACCTCAGGTTCAAAAACGGAACCTGACCTACGCAAACACCTTTTGGCGTCAAAATTAAGCCCTTGTAGGGTAGGTTGGCGTCAGGGTATCTTGCCCTGTCTTGACATCGAAATAGCCAACCCACCAAAAACAGCATTCTTCCTTGATGATAGCGTTGATGCTAGATTTGCTTGTGCTGCGGTGGGTTGGCTTTATTACCATCACCTGATTTCCCATTTTTCCTGACGCCAACCCACCCTACGCCCAAGAAAACGGGATAAAAGAGAAAAAGATTAAGTATGCAGAGGTTTGTGATGTCAGGTTCAACCCCATTCGCTTCGTTCAGGGGTAGGCAACGGAACCTGACCTACGCAGACGGGATAAAAGAAAAAAATGAGTAGGCAGAGATTTGTGACGTCAGGTTGAAATGCGCATACTCTTCGAGCACGATGACCTGACCTACGCAGACTTCCTTCGGTGGGTTGGCTTCAAAACCATCGCCTGATTTCCCATTTTTCCTGACGCCAAACCACCCTCCGCCTAAGACAACGGGATAAAAGAGAAAAAGATTATGCAAGCTGAGATTTGTGACGTCAGGTTGAAATGCGCAACCTGACCTACGCAAACACATTGTGGTGACAAAATTTAATCAGGAACCTGACCTGCGCAAATAAATCGCCAGCTGCATACCACTTGTCCCGGTTGACAAACCCCCGTTTGGGGTTTAGACTTAAATTTCAATTATTTGTCTATACGAAACGATGGAGTCATTATGAACGCACAATCTGAAGTCGTTAGCGCACACATACAAGAGAGCACCCTCCTCCAACCTGCGATCCAAGCGTGGAAAATCTACCTTCGCGATCAGGGCAGATCTCATCACACGCTCAAAGCCTTCACTGCCGACCTGGCGCTGCTGGAAAGCTTTTTGCCGACCGATCAGACCATCGGCAAGATCACCACAAAAGACCTTGAAGACTATCTTGGCTGGCTGGAGAAGGACCGCGATGTCCCCTGCAGCCCCAAGACACTCTCCCGCCGGATCACCTCCATCAAGTCGTTTTTCCGCTGGCTGGTAAAGGGCGGCGTGCTTAATTCCGACCCTGCTGAGAAGGTCCTTCAGAAAACCGTGATCAGCCCCCTGCCAACCGTGCTTACCCCTTCCGAATACACTAACGCATTGGATGCCGCAGATGCCCTGCGTACAGCCGCCAATCCTGACCCCCGCCCGTACACATTGATGCTGCTTGTGCTGGAAACCGCCATGAAAAAGGGTGAGTGTTTGAGCTTGATGACTAATCACCTTGAGATTGAAAAACCCGACCAGGCATATATCCACGTGCGTTATGGCCAGACGCGCTACCGCTACAAGGAACGCAAGGTGGAAGTTTCAGCCAACTGGGTGGCTGCTTATCGCGAATACGCAGAAAAGTATCAGATTAAAGACCAGGTTTTTCCCTGGTCACAACGCCGCCTGGAATATCTGCTTGAGGATGTCACCAAGGCCGCAAAAATGGAAAAGCACATTTCCTTTGACATGCTGCGCTGGACAAGTGCTCTTGTTGACCTCACCAACGGCGTCGAGAAAGACAAAATTCGCCAAAAACTTGGCATTTCCAAGGTGCAATGGCGCGAAGTGAGCAACAAACTGCGCAGCCTGGCTGAAGAGAATGGCTATCCCATTCCAGAAGAAACTGCTGAAGGCGGAACAGCCTAATAACCGTTTTTGAATTGAAGAGAATATGACATACACCGTTAAGAACCAACGGAAACACCGGTTTCCATGGGGTTTCCTGCTTGTTGTGGCTGCCCTGATTTTTGTTTTACTGGCAGTGCTGAGCGTTAATGAGATGCGCAAAGGCAATCCCGGCTTCCTGACCAATTTGTGGCAAGCGCCAGAGCGCAACGCGGATGATCCCTTGCTTGCCGACAACCCGGATGCCATCCCGATTCCCAATGAAGTCAAGACCATTCTACTGCTCGGTTCGGATTATCGTCCCGAGTTAGGCTATCGCACAGATGTGATGCTGCTGGTTGGGCTGAATACCCGCACCGACGAGGTGCACCTGATCTCCTTCCCGCGGGATCTGTGGGTGAACGTCCCCGGCTTGGGTGAGGAACGATTAAACACAGCCTTTCCTTACGGTGACTGGGAGTTGCTGAGCGACACTTTTGCCGCAAATTTTGGATTCAGACCCGATCACTACGCCATGGTGGACTTCCAGGGCTTTAAGCATCTGATTGACGTGCTGGATGGCATTGTCGTGACTGTGGGTGAGCATATGGAAGACGAGTGCCACATGAATGATTCGGGCTGGTGTGTGGTGGAGCCGGGTGAAGTGCCGATGGACTCGGACGAAGCGCTCTGGTACGTGCGCGCACGTTTGAATTCATCCGATTTCGACCGCACCCGCCGGGCACAGGAAGTGATCCAGGCAATCGCGAAAAAGGCTTTTCAACCGTCCGAGATCCTGAATTTGGATAATTTCGTGCGGGCAGTTTTCCAAACAGTCAAAACTGACATGCAAGTATCGGATACCATCCTCTATGCTTTACCCGTTAATAAATTCGTTGATATGCAGTTTTCGACCTTTCGGTTGACCCCTGATGACGCAGTGCCAGGCATGACCAACGGCGGAGCTTCTGTGCTTTACCCCAACTATCCCGCCATCCGGGAGAAATTGCTCCAGTTCTACTGGGTCGAGTAGCTATGCCGGCGCATGCAGCTGGAGATGCAGGATTTCACATTCATCTCCAAGCAAACGCCAGGCCTGGGCAATTCGCAACCCAGCTACCCAAAGAATTGATCCCCCACTCAACACCAAGGGCCACCTTGCCCGAGCTGTTTGGGGGATTTTTTGGTTCACGAAGAAGTCGCTTAACTTCTGATGCTTGAGCGCCATGCCCAAAGGAGACCAGCGTTCCCCGGATCGCATCGGGCGAACTTCCAACGGCCATTCAACGTCCAGCGGATTGAGCCAGGCATGCATGGGATGATTTTTGAGTTCATCAGGCAGGGACTTGTACTTGCGGACTTCGACCAATTCTGCTGAAAGCTCCCAACCCGCGTTCAATCTAATTTTGCCACCGCGTTTCAACTTGAGCCCTGAGAGGTCTTTGAGCTGCGGATATTCGGTGTGCTGATGCTGATAGGTCCGCGGGGCAATCACAAATTCACTATCAAAGCAAAAGACCCACAGTTCCCCTGCCAGTGGCGTCTGCGCAGTGCTGCCTGCAATGGCTGTGAGTGCTCTTTCAGCTGCTTCAAAACCAAAATCCCGCACATCTGGTTTCAGTTTGGTAAAAGCCTGCCTGAGAACCAGCCTTTGCAGGCTAAGGTGCAGACCTGAGAAAGCTTCTCTACTAAAAACCAGCCCGTCCTCCTCAGTTCGGACAAGCACTCGCTCAAGCGCTTCATTTCCAAGCGTTTCTAGCAATTGCCGGTCGGCCGAGAGAGTTTGCGCAGTCCGCACGAGCCTCTGCCCAAACCCAGGATTAGTTTTTTCAAGCTGAGGGATCAGTTCGTGCCGCAAGCGGTTGCGGAAGAAACTGGAGTCAGTGTTGCTTTCATCCTCAAGCACTGCCAATCCGTGCGCCTGGCAGTAATCCTGGATTTCCTGCCTGTGGATGCCAAGCATCGGGCGGAAAAGAGGTAATTCTGCCTCGATGGTGGTCAACAAGCTCCTGGGCTGCATGCCAGACAAGCCGCTCAAACCGCTGCCACGCAGGAAGTGCATCAGAACCGTTTCCACCTGGTCGTCTGCGTGGTGCCCCACCACAACCCCCTGAGCTCCGTTTTTGCGCGCGAGATCGAACAAGAAGCGATATCGGCAGATGCGAGCCGCTTCTTCGATGCCAAGTTTGTTTGCCAGCGCGAATTGCCCCACATCTTCCCGATGGCTGAAGAATGGCAAACTGAGGTCAGCAACGCATTTTTTCAAGGCTTCCGCCTGCGAGGCAGAACTCCCGCGCAGAGCGTGGTCCAGATGCCCTACGATGAGTTTAAAGCCGCTCTCCAAAAGGCAGTGAAGCAGACACAAGCTATCGGCTCCCCCGGAAACTCCTACCACCAATGGCAGTTCAGGGTCGACGCCACAATCTTTAACCAGTGTCTGAGAAATATGTTTTGCCAGCATATCCAGATTATAGCATTTGCGTCGTTTTTCCTCGACAGGGCTGTGTTGTTGTATACTTATGCCATGGAATCCGATCCCTTTGTCATCGGTCTGACGGGCAATATTGCTTCTGGTAAAAGCGTCGTCTTGCAATACCTGGCAAACTTGGGCGCACTGGCAATTGATGCAGACCAGGTGGCACAGGAAACCTACCTTCCAGGCAATCCTGCCTATGGGCCTATCCTTGAGCGATTCGGTTCAGATCTCAAATTCAACGATGGGCAAATCAACCGCAGCAAACTCGGACGGATCGTTTTCCGCGATCCTGCCGCCTTGTCCGCGTTGGAAGCGATCATCCATCCCCTGGTTACCCAAAAAATACTTGAACTGAAAGACTCAACCGACCGGTCTGTTGTTGCAATTGAAGCCATAAAGCTTTTTGAGGCAGGCATAGACAAGCATTGTGACACTCGTTGGGCAATCGCCGCCAACGATAACTTACGGCTTGAAAGGTTGATGGAAGACCGCGGTTTGGATGAAGCCGCTGCCCTGCAGCGCATCAAAGCCCAGTCCCCTCAATCTGACAAGATCCGCCAGGCGGATCAAGTCATTTATACCGATGTCAATTTCACACACACGTACAACCAGGTATTTGAGCAATTCTCCGCTCTGGGCTTGTCAGCTTTGGAAGTTTTATCCGCGGATGGCGAGATCCGGCTTAGCCCTCTCAACCCAAAGGATTTTGGAACCGCTTCTGGTTTCATGGAAGAGAAGACAGAACAAACCTGGGAATACGAGGACCTTTATCGCTTGCTCGGGCAACGCACAGTTGTAGCTTTTTACCACGGCGAGGAGTTGCTGCAACTGATGATCTTCCGAATCGAGCAAGGGATGGCTGTGCACCTGGCACACGCGCCTTTTCGGTCCGAACTGCTGCCCTCGAAAGTCAGTTTCCCTCTGTTAAAGAAATACCTTGCAGGTCTGATCGACATGCTGATCGTCACCAAGGAATTCCTCTCGCCTGAGGAAGCAAAACTGTTAGGATTCACATATGGCGACGACCAACCGCCAGTGCATCCGATGGTCTATACCAACTTCCTTCGGAAACATGGTTTGATGCCTGGAGAGGTCTATTTTTCGAAAATCCAAGGATAAAGCAGGAAAAACATAGCGTTACAGGGTATACTTTAACACAGGGAAGGCATTGCGAGTATGCAGGAACTGTGGAGTAATCTTCTATTCATCCTGGAGCGTTTTACATGGTCCAGTATGTTGGATATTGTGCTCGTCACAATCGTTTTTGCGTTCATCCTTTATCTTTTACGCGACACGGAAGCCCAAACCCTGCTGCGCGGAATTTTCCTGATCATCATCCTGGTCACACTGCTGATCTCGCTGCTGGATTTACCGGGTTTTTCGTGGTTGGTCGATACTATCTCCCCTGCTTTAATCTTTGCGATCCCTGTTGTGCTCGCTCCGGAGATCCGGCGGGGGCTTGAACGTATGGGTAACGTCAGCGACCTGGGAGTTTTCAAGCATCGAAGCGCGAAAGCCAGTGAACACCTCGAGCAGACTCTGCAAGCCATTACAGATGCAGTCCTGCAGCTTGCGCAACGCCGGCATGGCGCGCTGATCATCCTTCGGCGCAAGCAGTTTCTGGATAGTTATTACAAAAATGGCGTGTTGATGGACGCCACGGTCACGCCCCAACTTTTGATGCAGATCTTTTACCCCAACACTCCGCTGCATGACGGCGCAGTGATCATTGACGACAATAAGATCAAAGCAGCAGCGTGCGTGATGCCGCTTTCGAGCAGCGGCGTGCTTAACGCGACGGTTGAACGCTCGATGGGGCTGCGCCACCGCGCGGCGCTTGGTATCAGCGAGGTCAGCGACGCTATTGCGGTGGTCGTCTCAGAAGAAACTGGAACAATCTCGATCGCCCATCGGGGACGCCTGATCCGCCGCTTGGATAGCGAACGCCTGTTGAACAATATGCGTGCCTTCATGACCTCCAACGAGGTTTTGAACCGTCAGAAATCATGGCTTTCCTATTTCAAACTGCGCAAGCCTGGGGATGAGGAGGAAACTGATGAAACTTCTACGTAAACTACTCAGCTTCCTGCCCACCTTGCTGACGGCGTTGGTGCTGGCAATCATCGTCTGGGTCTCATCTGTAACCGCCAGTGATCCGAACCAGGTCATCACCTATGAAACTCCGGTCCAGTTGGAGATCCTGGGGCAAAACCCGGACCTGGTGATCACGCACCAGGAGGTGGAAGGGGTCACGGTTACGCTAAGAGCTCCGCGATCAGTGCACACCAAACTGGCTAACGATCCAAGCCTGATCAGCGCAAACATCAACCTTTCAGGCCTGGAAGCCGGCGACCATTCCCTCACCCCAGAAGTGATCGTGGATCTGCGACCGGTGCAAGTGGTGGAGATTTCTCCGGCCTCGGTGGACCTCTCGCTGGAGAAGGTCGCCTCAAAGACCATGCCCATCATCCTGATCCAAACAGGTGGTCTGCCGGTGGGGTATCAGACCCGCAACGCGAGACTGAATCTAAACGAAGCCAAACTGGTGGGACCCGAATCTCTGGTAAAAACCGTGGTCGAAGTGGCTGCCACCATCAACGTCTCTGAGCTGACAACAACCATCAACCGCACGCTGGACCTGAAGCCTCTCAATGATGCCGGGGTTGTGGTGGAGGGAGTGGTGCTCAGCCCGAACCGTGTGGATGTAAGTATTGATGTGGAGCAGCTGGTTGGCTATCGTAACGTTTTTGTCAAGATCGTCACCAGTGGTTCAGTGGCGCAGGGTTACCACCTGACCAGCATCGTGGTGGACCCGCCCACCCTGACTGTTTATGCCGAAAACCCGGACCTGATCCGCGGGATGCCCGCCTTCATTGAGACCGAACCGGTGAATTTAAATGGCGCACAGCAGAGTTTTGAGTCGCGGGTGGGCTTGCAATTACCAGAAGGTATCGTGGTGATCGGCGATCAATCCGTTATGGTTTCTGTGGGGGTTGAGGCAATCTATAATTCAACCCAAATCATCGGCGTGCCGGTTACTGCCATCAACCTGGCTGGCGAACTTCAGGCAAAACTCTCCCCTCAAACTGTGGATGTTTACATCTCAGGACCAATGAACCTGCTCGAAAATATTGGGACGGCTTCGGTCTTTGTCACCCTGGATCTGACAGGCCTAACAGAAGGCACTTATCAGCTATCCCCCAAAGTTGAGCTCGACCGTCCTGAATTGCGGCTTGACTCCACTTTGCCCGGATTAATCGAAGTCGTAATCACGAGATAGAAAAGAACAAACAAATAGGATTTTTATGGACAAACCTGTCATTGTGCTCGTCGGAAGACCCAACGTGGGTAAAAGTACCCTTTTCAACCGCCTGGTGGAGCAGCGCCTCGCCATCATTGATGATGTGCCAGGCACCACGCGCGATCGCCTGGTTGCAGAAGGCAATTGGGCTGGACTTAACTTTTTCGTGGTTGACACGGGCGGTATTGACCCCAGCAAGCAGCGCGACCAGGTTCCTCTTTCGATCGGTTCTGCAGATTTCATTGATGAGATCCGCGCCCAGGTGGAAGTGGCAATCGAGGAAGCCGATGTTGTGGTGTTGGTGGTGGACGCAATTAGTGGCGTGACCCAGGCAGACCGGGAAGTCGCGACGATGCTGCGCAAGCGCCAACGGCAGGTGGAAGGTAAACTGATGCCGCCAATCGTATTAGCAGTCAACAAAGCCGACAGCGAAACTGCCCGTCTGAACGCGCTGGACTTTTACTCGTTGGCGATTGGCGAGCCCTTGGCCATCTCTGCCATCCACGGAACGGGAACTGGCGATCTGTTGGATGAGATTGTAGCGCATTTCCCTGCCCAGGTGGAAGAAGAAGTTGATGAGACAGCCATCAAGGTTGCCATCGTGGGCAAGCCGAATGCTGGCAAGAGCAGCCTGCTAAATAAGATCACTGGTAAAGACCGTGCCATCGTCAGCAACATTCCTGGCACCACGCGCGACGCAATCGACACGCCAGTCACAATTGACGGGCAGGACTACGTGCTGATTGACACCGCCGGCATAAGAAAACGCGGCTCGATCATGCCGGGTGTCGAAAAGTACTCTGTGCTGCGAGCGATGCAGGCGATCGAACGCTGCGACGTGGCTGTGTTGGTCGTAGACGCGACCACCGGCATCACCGCCCAGGATACCCATATTGCGGGCTACATCAATGAGGCTTGGAAGAGCGTGATTTTGGTGGTCAACAAGTGGGACCTGATCGAAAAAGATACCAATACCAGTATGGAATTTGAACGCGAGATCCGCCAGCAGCTGAACTTCCTGCCATATATTCCGATTTTGTTCCTTTCAGCCATGAGCGGTCAGCGTGTGCAGCAGGTGTTACCCTTGGTGAAGCAGATACAACAGGAGCGTCTGCACAAAGTGCCCACCTCCCAGTTGAACCGCATTCTGATCAACGCCCAGGATATGCACCAGTCAACTTCCGGCACTGGTAAACCCTTCCGGATCTACTATGGCACGCAGGTAAAGACTGATCCGCCTACGTTTTTGCTGTACTGCAACGATCCAACCCTGGGTCACTTCACCTACAAGCGCTTCCTGGAGAACCAGATCCGCAAGGAGGTGCCTTTTACTGGTACGCCCATTCAAATCGTTTTGAAGAAGCGTGAACGTAAAAGCGCAGAGGATTAGCCTGGCAGGTTTGGTTTATAATAGCCGGAGTTCAAGCTGCGCGACAGCGTGATAGAATGGATGCTTGTGGAACAAAACGAAACTGAAACCAACATAGTTGAACCAACACCCCAACCTGTCCCAGAGAAGAAAGGGCACGGTTTTTGGCGCGATTTGATTGAAACCATCCTCATGGCGGTGGTGCTATTTTTGCTGCTCAATGCCGCTACTTCGCGTGTTCGGGTTTACAACATCAGCATGCAGCCCACGCTGTATGAAGGCAATCTGCTGGTTGTTAACAAGCTCGCCTATAAACTTGGCGAGCCCAAACACGGTGACATCATTGTCTTTCATTACCAGGGCACAGTCACCGAAGATTACATCAAACGCGTAATCGGCCTGCCAGGAGATACTGTGGAGATTGGTAACGGAATCGTAAAGGTAAATGGACAGGCTATCACCGAACCATATCTTGCTGAGCTTCCTGGATATAATGGCCAGTGGACAGTGCCTGATGGAGAGCTTTTTGTACTGGGAGATAACCGCAACCACTCTTCTGATTCGCATGACTGGGGGTTTGTGCAGCAGGAATGGGTGGTTGGGAAGGCAATTGTTGTATACTGGCCGCTCGACCGCATCCGTGTGCTGCTAAACCCGGATCTGGTCCATGCTGCCCCTTGAGAGCCCAATACCTGAATGAAGCGAACGACTAAAACACTCCCTGAAATTCCTGAAGTATGCCCGCACTGCTACTTCGGCCGGATTCGTCCTGGCAAGCGCAGCTTTGCCGCCCGGACGAATGGCAAGCCTGTGATGGTACCGGACTTTCCTGCATGGATTTGCGATGTTTGTGGATTCACGATTTACGACCCTGCTTCTCTCCTGAACCTGCAGCGCTTGTTGACGAATCCCTCCAAGCCTTATTATCCACACGGTACACCAAAAGTCCCCGAGAACAAACCTGCCAATTCCCAACCCCAAACCGACCAACCCGTTTAGGGTTAAATAACCCGATTAGAAAAGTTTGAATGATCACACATTTTTCGGTGTGATTGTTTACAGGTTTTGAGCAGACACAGGGGGGTAGACAACTATGATTGTTTACACACTATCCAGGGTAATTGTTTACAGTCTTAAGAGCAGACACAGGGGTCTTCCCTAACAAAAGCCACCTCTTCCTCAAACCCCTAGAGGCAGGGGTCACACCCGGTGGTGACCCGTCACCATGGCAGAACCGGGGTTACCCGTCTGGATGACAGACACAGCCCTAACAGGCTGGTGCCCTAGGTTCTGCCGCTACGATCTGAGATGATCTCATTGATTTATCAAAGTGTAAACAATCACCCTGGACAATGTTAAAAAACTCGGTGTCTCGACAAGATCCTCTTCCGATTGTTGACACGTTCTTCTACGAAGCGGAAATTCCGCTGAACTTCGCTCGAATCGCCATCCGTGTATGAACTTCATCAGAAAATGAAATTACCTTTGACTCTGGTCTCTTAGAGTGCTATTATTTTATTGAAATTATTATTCATTTCGAATTTATTCTGCACGTTAAAATGGAGGTTTTATATGAGCGCAATCTTAATTTCACGTATCATCGGCGCAGTTGTACTTGGTATTATTGGAGCCTTCACCAGTCTCCCCATTTTTAATTTTGTTCAGCAGTTTGTTGATGTGCTCACCCTTTCACAAGGTGTGGTAACCGGTCTCACCGCGGTGATATTCGCCGCGTTTGGCTTTTTAATCACTCCTTACATTACGATCAAGCCCTTTCAGACTTTGATCAAACTGTTTACTAAATCTTCAGCCCAGTCATTAATGAGTGGGCTTATTGGTTTGACCATTGGTCTGGTCATCGCGGCCATCATGGCTTATCCGCTTTCCCTGCTTCCGCGACCGCTCGGGCAGATTTTGCCGCTCGTTGGCTTGCTGCTGTTTGGTTATTTGGGTACAGTTTTGTTTGTAACCCGGCGGGAAGATTTCTCGAATCTGCTTAAGAGTATGGGCAATAAGATGCCTGCGCGTGCCAAAGGTGAGAGCGAAAGGCGCGTCTTGGTGGACACCAGCGCAATCATCGATGGGCGCATCTCTGATATCGCCAAAACGGGTTTCCTGGGCGCAACGCTGGTTGTTCCGCGTTTTGTGCTGAATGAGCTGCAGTTCGTCTCTGACTCTGCTGATAGTCTCCGCCGGCAACGTGGACGCCGTGGTTTGGACGTGCTCGGGGAGCTCCAGGAGAACAAAGAAGTGAACGTGGTCATCAGCGACATCGACGTGGAAGGTGTGCGGGAGGTGGATGACCGGTTGGTGCTGCTTGGACGGCAGATGAACTGTCCGATCCTGACCAACGATTTTAACCTCAACCGGGTCGCCGAATTGCAAGGCGTCAAAGTGCTCAATATCAATGACCTTGCCAACGCGGTCAAGGTCATCATCCTGCCTGGGGAAAGCCTGCAGATTGAGGTGATCCAGGAAGGCAAGGAATATAACCAGGGCGTTGGATACCTCGACGATGGCACCATGGTGGTCATCGAAAACGGTCAGCGCTACATCGACAAGCAAATTGAAGTCACCGTCACCAAGATCTTGCAGACTTCTGCCGGGCGGATGATTTTTGCCAAACCTACCCACGAATGAAAGCAGGAAGTGCATTATGACCCTCAAGATTTACAGCACCCTCAGCCGCACCAAGGAGGAGTTCCAAACCCTCGAACCCGGTAAGGTCCGGATGTATGTTTGCGGTCCAACCGTTTATGCTGAATCACACATCGGGCATGCCATGTCCGCCCTGGTGTTTGATATCGTGCGGCGTTATTTGGAATATTCCGGGTATGACGTCAATTTTGTGATGAACTTTACGGATGTGGATGACAAGATCATTAACAAAGCTAACGAGCTTGGGCGCGATCCGTATGAGCTGGCAAATCAATATATTGAGCAATACAAAGCCAATCTTGCCGCGCTGAACGTCAAACCAGCCACCAAGAACCCACGCGCCACGGAAGACATGCCGCAAATCATCGCAATGATCAGCCAGTTGATCCAAAACGAGTCTGCCTACGAGCTGGATGGCGACGTTTACTACGACGTCGAATCCAAACAGGACTACGGCAAGCTTTCCGGTCGCCGGCTGGACACGATGAACGCTGGCTCGCGCGTGCAAGTGGACGAACGCAAAGAGCATCCGATGGATTTTGCCCTCTGGAAGTCAGCCAAACCCGGCGAGCCCGCCTGGGAGAGTCCATGGGGTTTGGGGCGCCCTGGCTGGCACATCGAGTGCTCGGCGATGAATATGACCCACCTGGGCGAACAGATCGACATCCACGGCGGCGGAAACGACCTGATCTTCCCCCACCATGAAAACGAGATTGCCCAAACCGAAGCAATCACCCACAAAACCTTTGCCACCTACTGGATGCACAACGGCATGCTCGGTTTAAAAGCCGAGAAGATGTCCAAATCGCTCGGCAACATGATCACCATCGACCAATTCCTCAGTGAACATCCGGGGGATGTGATGCGCTTATGGGTGCTCAATGGCTCTTACCGCAGCCCCCTTTCCTATAGCGACGAGGTCATTGATCAGACCGAACAGGCTTACCGACGGTTGCTCAACGCTAAAAAAACTGCTCTTCCCGGTGCGACCGGTATGCCGGAAGAAAAGGTAACTGCCTTGAAGAATGCTGCTGAGCAAGCCAGGCAGGCTTTCAGGGAGAGCATGGATGACGACTTCAACACCTCGGCTGCCTTGGCTGCAATCTTCGAACTGTTGCGTAACCTCAACCAGGCACGCAGTGACGGCGCCACAGAGGCACAGCTCTTGCCTGCGAAGCAGGTTTTCAACGAACTGACCGGCGTCCTGGGCCTGCAGCTCGAGGAGCGATCAGGCAGCGCGAATGCTGCAGACCCGTTTATTGACCTTTTGGTCAGTCTGCGGCGGGACCTGCGCGCAGAGAAAAACTGGGCGCTTTCCGACAAACTGCGCAATGAACTGAAAGCACTTGGCGTCGTCCTGGAAGATAGCAAAGACGGCACTACCTGGACCTGGGAGCAACGGTGAAAGAATGGATCACCGGGCGCAACCCGGTCTATGAGACGCTGCGTGCCAAACGCCGGCACGTTTTCCGCCTGATGCTGCTGCGCGGAATGAAATTGGACGGTCACCTGCCCGAAATCCTCAAAATGGCGCAGGAACGCAAGGTACAGGTGTTGGAAGCTCAGCGTCAGCAGTTGGATGCGATTGACGGGCACAACCAGGGTATCGCCCTCGAAGCCAGCGAGTACCCCTACGCCGCGCTTGAGGACCTCTTTGCCAACGCAAAGGCAAGTGGTGAAGCGCCTTTCTTCCTCTTGCTCGACCTTATCCAGGATCCGCAAAACCTTGGATCGTTGTTGCGAACCGCGGAACTGATGGGCGTACATGGGGTGGTTATGCCATCCTCGCAGGCAGCCCAGATCACACCGGGCGTGGTGCACGCCTCTTCCGGCGGCTCGGAACACCTTCTCATTGCACAATACAATCTTGCTCAGGCGATTGACCGCATGAAGGAGCTCAAGGATGTTTGGGTCTATGGGCTGGATGCTTCACCCAAAGCGCGTCCTGTGCATCAATTGCGAATGGATGGCGGTGTGGCGCTGGTGGTTGGCAATGAAGGGGAAGGCTTGCGTGACCTGGTACGCAAGAAGTGCGATAATCTTCTCAGTTTACCGCAATACGGGAAGCTGGACTCGCTCAACGCGGCAGTCGCTGGCTCGATCGCGCTTTTCCTCGCCAGGCAGGCAAGGCAAACAAAATCATAGATCGTAGTTGTTTCTGCCCTCAAAGTAGGTCAGATCCCGCTGTTGGACCTGACATCACAAACGGGTGCCCACGATTAATTTTCCTCTTGTCGGACCAAATAATTGGCGTAGGTCAGGTCCCGCTGTTGGACCTGACATCACAAACACCTGCTACAAGTATTTTTTTGTTTGTTGGAATAAATCATTGGCGTAGGTCAGGTTGCGCAGTTCAACCTGACATCACAAACGGGTGCCCACGAGTAAATTTTCCTCTTGTCGGACCAAATAATTGGCGTAGGTCAGGTTCCGTTTTTGAACCTGACAACAAGAACGCATGCATACCAGTAAGTTTTTCCAATGATAGGATTGAGTAATTCTCGTAGGTCAGGTCCCGCCCTTGGACCTGACATCAAAAAATTCTTGCTCACAAGTTTTTCTGATTGTTGGAATAAATCATTGGTGTAGGTCAGGTTGCGCAGTTTAACCTGACATCACGAACGCTTTATCACATGCTTTTTTCCGTTTATCAGATTGAATAATTGGCGTAGGTCAGGTTGCGTAGTTCAACCTGACATCACGAAAGCTTTATCACATGCTTTTTTCCGTTTGTCAGATTGATTAATTGGCGTAGGTCAGGTCCCGCATTTGAACCTGACATCACAAATGCCTGCTCACGAGAATTTTATCTATCTGTCGGGATGAATGATTGGCGTAGGTCACGTTCCGCCCTTGAACCTGACATCACAAACGCGAGCTGACCCAACCAATTATTCATAAACCGTTTTTGCTGATTCATTTGCGCATTTCACCCCAGCAAATTACACTTCCTTTATGCCAAATTTCATCCGCAATTACATCGCCGGTGGCACCTACTTCTTCACCCTGGTGACATCGAAAAGAACCGGATTTTTCGAAGACAAAAGGTGTGTAGAAGCGTTTTTCTCTTCCTTGCTTAAAGTTCAAAGTTATCACCATTTTGATTTGATCGCTTATTGCATCCTGCCTGATCATATTCATCTCCTGATTACCCTGGCTGAAGGCGACCGTGATTTCTCCTCAAGAATCAAAGAGATTAAGAGAAAGACCACAACCTCAATCCGTAAAATATTGGAAAAACCAAACATTGATATCTGGCAGGGACGTTTTTGGGAACACACCATCAAAGATCAGGATGACTTCCAACATTGTTTCGACTACATTCATTACAACCCGATCAAACATGGCTATTCTGACAACTTTAATTGGGAAAGGTCCAGTTTTTGGAGTTATTACGGTGAAGACGAGCATGCCTCGCTATTGATTGATCCGAATAACTTCCATGAGGGCATGTATGCGTACGGGGAATGAAGGGGCCTATAAAGGTGTTATGAATGAAAAAGGTTGGATGTGCATCGGCAGGCGCGTGTGATGTCAGGTTCAAAAGCGGAACCTGACCTACGCAAATGCTTGGGGTTGTGGATGAAAAGGATTAGGCCCGCATTAGCAGGCGAGGGTGATGTTAGGTTGAACCCCGCATAAAGACGCGGGGCAGGAGCGGAACCTGGCCTACGCAAATGCTTAGGGTTATGGATGAAAAAGGTTGGATGTGCATCGGCAGGCACGTGTGATGTCAGGTTCAAAAGCGGAACCTGACCTACGAAGATTCTTCTTGAAGAAAACGTGAAAGGTGAGCGACTGGAATTACAAGAAAATCACCGTAACCAACCAAAGGCAGACCATCACAAAGCCCATCACCAGCCGGATGCCGGCGGCCAGACCGTAGCCGAAGGCCAGGGCTTTGGTGGCTGCCCAGGCTTTTTCGCGGTCATTATTGAGGCGCCGGTATTCCAAAATGTAAAGGAGCCCCAGAGCTACGGCGATCCCGCCGATCGGGGTCAGGAAGATTCCGCCAATGAGCATACCCAGAAAGCTCACAAGGATCTCCCACCAGGGAACCCCAGCATCACGAGTCTTTTTCGCACCCAGGAGATTGTCCAACAGCGATCCAACAAGCATTAGCAAAGTGTTGATCACAAAAAACGCGATGGTAAGCCCAAATTGAGTTTGCGAATGCCCTTGATTGAAACCTACATAGATCACCCAAACCAGGTGACCCAACCAACTGATGGTCAAACCCGGAAAGAACACCAGGAACAGACCGAAGAAGCCAACGGCGTTCAGCATGCCGCTTAGAACGAGCAGCAAAATCCGGATCCAGTCAGGACTCATTTGATCACCTCAATACCGCCCATGAGCGGCTTCAGAACATCAGGCACCAATATGCTTCCGTCTGCCTGCTGGTAGTTTTCGAGCACGGCAATCAGGGTGCGCGGCAGGCCCAAACCCGATCCGTTCAACGTATTCACAAACTGTAAGGAGGAGCCATCCGCCGGACGGTACTTGATGTTGGCACGCCTCGCCTGGAATTGCCCAATGTTGGAAATGGAGGAGACCTCGAGCCATTCCTGGCAGCCAGGCGCCCAGACTTCCACATCGTAGGTCTTGTGCGAGCCAAAGCTCAGGTCGCCAGTGCACTGCTTGAGGATGCGATAGGTCAGCCCAAGCCCCTCGCAGGTGGCGCAGGCATCCGCAACCATGTTCTCGAGTTCCTGCTCCGCGTTTTCAGGCAGGCAGTACTTGTACATCTCAACTTTGTCGAATTGATGCCCGCGTTTAATGCCGCGGACGTCTCTGCCGGCACTCATTTTTTCACGCCGGAAGCAGGCAGTGTAAGCGGTCAGGTTCATCGGCAGAGCGGTTTCATCGAGGATCTCACCCATCAACATACCTGTCAGTGGCACTTCGGCTGTGGGCACCCACCAGAAATCCTCCTGGTGATCACGGTAAAGATTGTCGGCAAATTTTGGCAGTTGCCCGGAGGCAAACATGACCTCCTCGCGAACCATCCAGGGCGGATAAAACTCCGTATAGCCCTGGCGGATGTGAAGGTCCAGCATCCAGAAGATCAGGGCGCGTTCCAGCCGAGCGCCAGCACCCTTGAGCACATAAAAACGCGTTCCGGAGAGCTTCACGCCAGCTTCGAAATCGATAATGTCCAGGTCAGTGCCCAAATCCCAATGGGGTTTTGGTTCAAAGTCGAACTGTTTGGGGTCACCGATTGTCCGCAGAACCACATTGTGCTTATCATCCGGTCCGATCGGGACATCCGCGTCAGGGATGTTTGGAATGCCAGCCAGAGTGTCGTAAAGCGCTTTTTCCGTTTGCTTAAGGGTCTCGTCCAGCTCGGCGATGTCATCACCAAGAACGCGCATGGCGCTGATCTTGGCTTCACGCTCTTCCTTGCTCTTCATCCTGCCGATTTCCTTGCTGACGGCATTGCGTTCAGCTTTCTTGGTTTCAACGTCGATGATCAGGCGGCGACGCTGCTCATCAAGAGCGATGACATCATCCACGATACTGGAATCCATCTCACGCTTTGCCAGGGCTTCTTTTACAAGCTCGGGATTTTCCCGGAATAATTTGACATCCAACATGCTGACCTCTCTGGTTGCTTCAGAACTTAACATTTCAATTTTACCATTCAGTAGAGATGGTGATGGAGATCAAGTAATCTATCCATCTGTAGATATTTATCAAACAATCAGGGGAGGTAAAGTGAGTTACCCAATGAAGTTTTCAGAAAAACTTTGGCAATCCCATTTGTGAACATCTGGTGGAGTTCAAAAATTCTGGCAAGTGTTAAAGTCAGCGCGTTTTCTTCCCATTTTCAGCTTTATTTACGTTAAGAATTTCTCTTAATTCTTTTTACTGTGTAAAATTCATAGCCTTCTTTTGAAGTGTACGTGATAATTTCCCAACGTGGACTTTCACAAGATTTGATAATTGCCATTGCTTCTTCTTTCGAGTGGGTGGTATTGCTAAGATTGTTCAAATAAATACTAGCTAAACTTAATTTCTGTGATGGTTCTAAATGGCTAAACCCTTTCTCATAGTATTCAGCCGCCTTAATATAATCAACATCAGTTAGTAAACCTGTAAAAAACATATCTCCAACCCTGGCGCAGGCAAAAACGATCCCCGCATCGGCTGCTATCTCCAAGAATTTTTTATATAGCAAAAGATCGATTTTACCTTCATTATCTCGCCTATTTAGGTATTGCCTTGATAATTCAACGTATGTATTAAAAGGTTTTATACTACTTTTAATTCTTTCAATATCTCGGATAATGTTTTCTTCCTCCGCTGCTATAATGAGAGCTTCTTTGTAATCATCTTCAAATTGTGATCGTAGAGAAGCAATCTCGGTTTGATATTTGCGGGCGAAAGAAATTCGATTTTCATCAGACACAACACAATCTGATGCTTTAGCAACAGCGGATAGAAATCTGCTCATGTTACTTAACGAGATGTACGCCCACTGTAGAAGTTCAGAATCGCCCTCATTACCGGTTGCATGGGCATCAATGTTTCTATCCTCCTGAAGATTGTCGAGATACTGGTTTATCTTTTTGAATTTACATCTGCCAAAAGGGCCACCTGTGGGACCTTTTAGAATTGTACTAATGATTGTTGTATCCATATCATCAATTGAATAGTGATCCATCCCTAATAAATGCATTTTGTCCCACGCACCAATATAGCTCCTAGAGTAATCAGACTTCACACCCTTTTGAACTTCATCGTATAGTATTGACTTCCACGTATCATCAGCAAATGTTTCTGCAAAAGCCCTCCGTAAATAGTCCTGTAAAATATGCGCCTGCAACATCTTAATATCAGTTATTCTATTTCTCATTTTCATATTTAATCCTCCTAATAGATGGTAATCCGTTTAATTATTTAATCAGACCGGTTTTGTTGGTTTCAATTGAGATAAAGTCTCCCTAGATTTCATGCTCGTCCGGGTCATATGTATCAATTTCATACTTTAACCTGTAAATATCCGGCCAATGATCCTGACCCATGGCATTTCTCGGAAAATGCTTTATGAGTACTGAGGTGATTGCATCCTCCAGGTCCAATTGAAATTCTTTTTGGTTCTCATACAGCATATCATCAAATTGATGCATTGAAATGTTATGAATAACAAGAATGTACTCTATATACCTATCGTAAAGGATCTTACCGCTATATTTATTCCGTTGTTGCTTCAAAAAATATGGAAAATCTTTTGCTTTCAATTGGGATTTAAGGAAATGAGAAGTTTTTTCATCTTCGACTTTTTCGGTCTGGCGGTGATACCTTCCTGAGAGATAATCAGTGTCAACATCAAGAAATTTTCCAAGTGCCTCCATTAACTCGGGAGATACTACCCCGTCTCTGATTCCTCGTTCAACAGATTTGGACGACCAACCGAAGCGATAGTCTTCCCCAAGTCCCCTAATACTAAACCTTTTAAATTCTAAGGCTTCCATTAAGCATTCTCTGTCTAGTGGAACTTTGCTGATTTTTTTGTTACCCATGTAAGGTCGCTTCCTAGGTGAGGACATTAATTCAAATATTGTCTTTCCACATTCGCATGCGATTGTTGAATCGAGGACATTAATGTCTTATAATAGTATTATAACAAAAAATTACGAAAGGAAACGTACTATGAATTTTTTAGATTATCCTGCTAATAAAATCAAAACAAGTAATATCGATCCAAATGAAGGTATATTTGAGAATGCTATTATTCTTTTACCTATCATTACTCCAATAGTGTGTGAGGTAATAGAAAAGCTAATGAGTTTAGCTCACGATGCAATGGAGCACCAATATGACATAAAAGTAAAAGTGGGACCAGTTGATATTTTACTTAGCAAAAATAACTAGTCGAAGTGGAAGAGAAATGAAAAAACTTTCGGAATATGATTGGTACTGTGATGAATGTTATGAATACTTGAATAGCCAGCTAGGATTTGATGCCTATTGCGGTTATTGGACATGTTCGAATTGTGGTAATTCGAATAAAATCGGGAAGAGTGAAATCATATTTGATAATCTTGAAGAAATTTACCATGATCACAAAGAGGATAGAATTCCGGTAGGTTGTTCTGCTTGTGGTGGACCATACCCAAACTGCAAGACCAGTTGCAATTTATTTGATGAGTAATCAGTAAGCCAATTGTACTGATGAGGTTAACAGGATGAAAGTCAATCCGCCCGAATCTCTTAGCTAAAGAGCTCGATTGGTGACAATAGAGCTTAGTCAAATAAAACGGACTTGCCGTTCTGATTCATCTGGGTGAGAATAGCTTTAATGTTCCTGCTTGTTGAACAGGGTGCTCACTGTAGTTTTATTTCTTGCAGATGTTTAACGTTGGAGCTCCATTGCGCAATAGGCTCCTCACCTCCTGAATTCCATTTTGGACAAGTAATGGTTTTCAGGTTTCTTGCTTTCATCATCAAATATTGATGTAAATATTCATGAGGTCAATGATTGTGCTCGGTCAAAAGATCATAACAATCATTAGGGAAGCCCAATCTACTTTCTTTCTAACCCTATTACCCAAAACAGCTATAATATAGCCCATGAAATACGCGAAGATACTCTTGTTGGTGTGCCTTGCTGTGCTGATTGCTCTGCCATTCGGCAGAATTTCAGCGCAGGATCCTACGCCAAACACCTATGGCATCCTGACCTCCACGCCCCAGCCGGACGGATCCATTTATCACATCGTCCAACCTGGCGAGAGCCTATGGGTGATTTCCGCTGCTTATGGCATCCCGGGCAGTGAGATCATGGTGCTCAACGGCAACAGCGCCGAAGCAAACGAAGTCTATATCAACGATGTACTGCTCATCCGTCGGGCAAACACCCCCATCCCAACCAGCAACTTCACGGCTACCCCTATCCCCAGAACCCCTCAGCCAACGATTTTCATGCCAAGCAGAACCCCAATCCCAACCAAGACCCCACTGCCCACTGCAACCCCCACGCTGCCGCCTTCCACCACACAGCTGCTCTTCGGAGACAGCCAAAAGGTGGGGCTGACAATGACCGTAATCAGTGGAGTGGGCTTGCTGCTCGTAATCGTCTTTGGCTTCCTCAAGAAACCGCGTTAGCCTCACAATCGCATGTCAACTGACCAGCGCATCGTCATTCTCGCCGATACCCATGTTGGAGATCGCACACCGGCAATTGATCCTGCACTGCTGCGTGCGATCGCAGCCGAGCTGCCAGACCGCATCTTCCATGCCGGGGATGTCTGCAAGCCCGAGGCAATTGAACGATTATCCCAAATAGCCCCGACTGACGCTGTCCAGGGCAACCGCGACTGGTTCATGGGGTATCGCCTGCCGTTGGAATGCCATCACCAAATCAATGGCGTCAAGCTCACGCTCGCGCATGGGCACATCAGCATCTGGCAGTGGTTCCTGAATTACGTGGTGCTCTTTTTGTTCGGGACAATGAGTGGACATTGCAAATTCCAGGCAAAACTCGCCAAAAAGTATCCTGACGCGGATGTGATCATCTACGGGCACATCCACGTTCGTCATGATGAGGTCATGGATGGCATCCACTTTGTGAACCCGGGAGTCAGCTATCCGGAACGGCGCAATCAGTACAAATCCCAGTATGCGGTCCTGACGATCACCAGCCAGGGAGAAGTGCGGGCAGAATTCAAATCCGTCCAACCAGACCCGCCAGCATCGGTATAATTGAAGCATGCCTGGCGAAATATTGAGCTCTCCCAAAAACCCTAATATCCAACTGGCGCGCAGCCTGCTTGAACAAAGCAAAGCCCGCCGTAAGCATAATGCCTTTGTGGCGGAAGGCGCGCGCGTGTTGGAAGATGGGCTGACTTCAGCTGTGCCTTTGCGCTTTATGCTTTACAAGACCAGCCTCACACCCCGTGCCAAAGCCCTGCTTGAGCAGATCAAGCCTGACCAACCTGCTTTTGAGGTGGAAAACAAGCTGTTTGACAGCCTGAGCGATACCGAATCTTCCCAGGGCATTTTGGGCGTTTTTGACATCCCGGACCATGCCCAACCTACCAGACCCGGCTTTGTGGTGATCCTTGACCAGCTGCGGGACCCCGGCAACCTGGGCACCATTCTGCGCTCGGCAGAAGCGGCTGGCGTGCAGGCAATTTGCCTGCCCCTTGGCACCACGGATGTCTGGGCGCCAAAGGTTGTGCGCTCCGCGATGGGCGCGCATTTTAGGCTGCCGCTGTTGCAGTGGCCTTGGGAAGCAATCACCTCGTACGTGGAAGGGCTGACCGTTTTCCATGCGGACATGGACGGTAAGGAGAGCCTTTGGCAGGCGGATTTCCGCGGACGCACCGCGCTGCTGATCGGCGGTGAAGCAGAAGGTATCAGCCCGGAGGGGCGAGGTTTGGCGACCCACAGCGTGCGTATTCCGATGGCTGGGAAGACCGAATCGCTCAACGCTGCGGTTTCTGCAAGCATTTTGATGTTCGAGGTGCTGCGCCAGCGCAGCCAGGAAGTTTGACTATGAAAATTCGCTCCATCACGGTCTTTTGCGAACCTGGCTACCCGGTAAACCGGCTACTGCTGCAGCAGGTCGGGATCTTTGCTACCCACGCGAGAAAATTGTATGAAGAGGCCGGCTTTGAGGTGCAATCCCTGCGCCTGGCAACCCCGCCTTTTGGTCAATTTGTGGCACCGATCGACCTGCCAGATGCTGTGCAGAGTTACGCCATCGAAGCGCATGCGGATGGATTTGAGTATATTTCGCTTGGTCCTGCCAGCTCCGACCCCACCGAGTGGGCTGCAATCCCGGGCGCGTTGAAGCGCAGCAATCGGGTTTTCCTCTCCGGCTCGCTAACAACCCAACAAGGCGAGCTTGACCTGGCGAATGCCGCCCGCTGCGCTGAAACGATCGTGGCGCTTTCGAAACTGGAGCCGGACGGTTTCGCGAATTTGCGTTTTTGCGCGTTGGCAAACGTGCCGGCCTGCACGCCGTTTTTCCCCGCTGCCTACGCGCAGCGTGAGCAACCGGCTTTCGCGCTCGCCCTCGAGGCTGCAGATTTGGCACTCACCTGTTTTAGTCAAGCCAAAAGTCTGCAGGAAGCCCGGCAATGCCTGATCGATACCATCAATGAAAATGCGGCAAGGCTGGAAGCGGTTGGCGAAAAGTTGGAAAAAATGTACGGTTACCTGTTCAAAGGGCTGGATTTCACCCTTGCGCCGCACCCGGATCAAACCGCTTCCATCGGAAGTGCTATCGAAGCCCTGGGATTACCGGCGTTTGGACCGCATGGCAGCTTATTTGCCAGTACATTTCTGACCAGCAGCCTGCAGCAAGCGCAGTATCGCAAAATCGGTTTCAACGGCTTGATGCTGCCAGTGCTTGAGGACAGCACGCTCGCGCTACGCGCGGCTGAAGGTAGCCTGAGTTTGACGGAACTACTGATGTTCTCAGCTGTCTGCGGGGCTGGATTGGACGTCATCCCCCTTCCCGGCGACACCTCCCCTGAAGAGATCTACCCCATCCTGCTGGATCTTGGCGCGCTGGCTTTGCGGCTCAACAAGCCTCTCACTGCCCGACTGATGCCTGTGCCAGGCAAGCAAGCGGGAGATCCGACCACCTTCGACTTTGGCTACTTTGCCAATAGCCGCGTGATGCCTTTGCAGTCGCAAAAGCTTTCAGGGTTAATGCTTGGAAGTGAGAAGATAAAGCTGCCGCAGCGAGAAGATCAGGGCTGAATTTCGCGCACTTGTTTGTAATTGACGATCACGAGGTTGCTGTCGCAGTTGCCAGTAATGTTCAGATAGGTCAGGGCTGATAACGCTTCACCGTTCGCGTCAAATAGCTGGATGGTGATGCCGCTTTCCCTGATGCGCTGGTTGTCAATCACGAAACCAAAACCAGATTCCCCATACACTGGCAAATCCCCTGACACGCTGGTCTGTTCAACCAGGCTGCCCCCGTAAGTGCCGCCAAGTTTGACTGTATAATCGAAGACCGGGGCTTCACGCAGGTCCAGGACTTCGCCGCCAATGAAGAGATACTCCTCGCAGTCGTATTGAGGGAAGAGCATATCGTTCGGGTTCCCGCTTGGGGTGCCCCTGATCACAAAAGGCATAGGCTTTTCAGTTGGCGTGGGCGTAAACGTCAGGGTTGGCTCAGGGGTGAAAGTGGCAGTTGGCTCCAGAGTTTGAGTTTGGGTGGGAGTTAAGCTTACACTCTGGACAGTCGTAATTTCAACAGTTGCAGAAGGTTCTTTCGTTTGTGCTACCGGGAGATTGGTGGCAGTTGGTTTCGCTTCCAGTGGGTTGGGCAGGATGCCCAGCAGCATCAATAAAACCACCAGCACCAAAGCCAACAGCAAGACGCCAGCTCCGATGCTGCCGCAGCCGGTAGATTTCTTGGGTTGTTCCATTGGCACTGCCATCGGGCGGGCAGGAGGAGTGGATCGGCGGGCTGGAGGGCGGTTTCGGTTGCTCACGGGATCTGGAAAACTATCTGTGAATTGGCGATTGCTGTGCTGAGCCAATCCTGGAGGGCTTTGGTCTGCAAGGCAATGCGCGCGTCGGTGGTGAGAGGATGGGCAGACTCGTGGGCCTGCACCTCGATGATGTGGTAGCCGATTTCAGATTGGATGATCTCTGAGCGAGCGCCAACTTCAAGGCTGAAAGCGGCGGCTTCGACTTCCGGGTAGAGCAGGTACCCGCGCGGGAACCATCCCAGCTCGCCGCCGGATTCGGGGCTGTATTCCCAGGCAAGTTCTCCAAAGTCGCTGCCGCTGTTGAGGCCTATGAGTGCACGCTGAGCGCCTTCGGAAGTCAGGGCGAAGATCTGCCTTGCCCGCACCTGCTCGACTGCGTCGGGGATGGTGGCGGAGATCTGGTCGCGCTGCCAGGCCGCTTCCGAGGCGAGCGTAAGCGCCATGCGGAACTCATTGTCGTCGTAGTGGTTATTGGTCATCCAGTCGGTGAAGGCACTCCCCGGGCCCAATCCGGCGACTAAGCCGTCAATTTTCGCTTGCAAATCTGCTTCGCCAAGAGTAAAGCCGTTTTTGCGAGCTTCCTGCGACAGCATTTGCTGCTCGATCAGAAAATTGATGACGGTCTGACTGATCGCTGCGTCATCGGGTCTTACCGGCTGGTCAGCGAGCGAGTCGCGGTAGCGCCAGACTTCATTGATGAAGTAACTCAGCGGGATGGCTTCTCCGTTGACGAGTGCCGCTGCGGGAATTGCTGTGGGGGTGGGCTCAAGAGTGACAGTGGCTGTGCTGACGACAACGGTTGGGACGATCGGCTGAGGGCTGGGGTTGACGGGCGGGGTTTGTGTCTTTTCGCAGCCGGCAGACAAAAGAAGCGCCGTGGTTAGAACCACCAGCGCGATAAATTTTACAGGTTTACGTAGAAACATGCGCTTATTATACTCATTCTTGGTTTAAGGTTTAGAGAATGGTCGTGTATTGTAGCCACGCCAGCGCCCTTTTTATGTGATCGTGCCGGCGTCCCCGCCGAGCACGGTATCTGACCGAAAGGTCTCCTGATTCTTGTAACAAAGGATGAAGCCTACGGCTAATTCGTGTGAACGGTCAGAGACCGGCACAATCAGGATGTGCGATTGCGCCAGCGTCTCGTTTTTATGATCGTGCCGGCGTCTTGTTTATATGATCGTGCCGGCGTCCCCGCCGAGCACGGTATCTGACCGAAAGGTCTCCTGATTCTTGTAACAAAGGATGAAGCCTACGGCTAATTCGTGTGAACGGTCAGAGACCGGCACAATCAGGATGTGCGATTGCGCCAGCGTCTCGTATTTATGATCGTACCGGCGTCTTGTTTATGTGATCGTGCCGGAGTCCCCGCCGAGCACGGGATTTGACCGCCAGGTCTCCCTGTGCCATTTCCAAAAAATTCCCCTTCACAACAATTTCCTAAAACATCTTCCTCATATACACCAAAGCATTTCATGGTTTTTTCGCTAAATGGTATACTTGACAAAAGCGGGTTGCACCGTTTAATATGCTATTAATTGAACTTTGTTGACTGACAAAGGAAGGAATTCTAAACATGGCACAAAAAAAATCTCAGAGCCTGCTTTCTTCTTATCGTAAGAAATCGCGCAAGAACAGCAGCAAAGCGCTATTGCTTGTGTTGGTTGCTGTTCTGGTTATCGCCGGACTGGTTATGCTGGCTTTGTGGGCAACTGGCAATCTCGGCGGCGGCGGACTGCAACTCTTCGCGACCGATACCCCCACCCCCACCCTGACCCTGACCCCAACTCCGGTTACGCCAACCATCACCTCAACTGTCACACCGACCATCACCGAAACGCCAACCCCGTCGTTGACACCCACGCTGGATGGACCTTTTGATTACGTAGTTCAGGAAGACGACTATTACTGCGCGCAGATCGCAGAGAAGTTTGGCGCGGACCTGGAAGTGTTCTTATCGATCAACCCGGATTACGTTACTGGCGGGAACTGTTACATCAAAGCTGGTGACATCGTCAAGGTGCCTGCCCCCTGGCAGCGCATGCCCACTTCAACCCCAGTTCCAACCGATATTCGCCCGGGCACAGTTGTTGACTACTTGGTCGAAGCTGGTGCCAATCTCGAATCGGTTGCCCTGTTCTTCCGCTCAACACCTGAACGGATCATCGCCGAAACCAACCGGTACCGCACAGCCGAAGGCATTGAGACGCTGCTGAGTGAGACGACACCGCTGTATATTGGTGAATTGCTCAAAGTGCCGGTCAACATCGCGACACCGATACCCTCAGCGACTACCACACGCACGTTGACCCCTTCGCCTACACCCTAGTCCAAAAAAAAAGAATCAAAAACGGATGCGGAAATAAACCGCATCCGTTTTTTGTTGTGTTGCCAGACTATTCCGCGTCCACTTTTTGATCCTCTTCATTCGGATCGTAGTTGAGCCAGTCAGTCTCAGGCAGCAGGTGATAATACCTGGAGGTTTCAATATCATACTCGAGGAAAATTGTGATCAAAACACGCAGCAGGATGATAACAAACAGCGTCAGGAGTTCATTAAAGCGGGGAGAAATCCCCAGGCTCAGGATGTCCGCAGCCATGGCAAATTCCAATGCAAGACTCAAGCGATGCCCCATTCTCAGACGAATGCTCTCAGAAGAACGGATTTGAACCAGGTAATCCTTGTTAAACAATCGTTTCACATACGAAAACAGCCCCTGAACTGCAGACGTGACAATCACAATAACCGAAGCAATCTCGCAGCCCAAAACAGCATAGCTAACAATCGTTTCAATAAGTTGGCTATGGGGTGTCGTTCGATCTGAATAGGTCGAACCCCTGGCAAGATACAGGGCGACAATCAAAGCAACAATCAGGATCGCCGGCATGACGATCTTGCTTAATGAGGCTGCTTGAGCTTCCTTTTGCGAATTGGAATGGTGATGATTTTCCTTCATAATTCTTTCTCCGTAAGTTTCTTTACTTGATATTCACCAGCCGCCCATTGTCTACTGCAGACTGGAACAAAGCATCGATGACAACCAAATTGTTGATAGCGTCAGATAGTGGGAATCGAGGGACATCCTTGCTGACAGCCACGTTGTAGAAATGTTCCAACATGTGTTTATAGTCGTTTTCGGCGCGGAAATTGATGCGTTTGCTTTCCTTACCAGCCACATTCAACAACGCGCTGGTGCCCTCGCTGACAAGCAAGAAGGGTTTTTCGATGTGGATCGAACCCGCAGAGCCAACTACACGCAGGAATTGAGAACTGTCAGCATTGAATGAAACCATGAACTGTCCAAAAACCTGGTCACCAAAGTCGAGGGTGGCAACTGTCTGCAAATCCACTCCTGACTTGCTCATTTGGCAGAGTGCCTGCACACTGGCTGGCTCACGTCCAACCAGCAGCCTTTGTAGATTGATACTATAACAGCCCAAATCATACAACGCGCCCCCGCCGAGATCTGGCGCAAGGCGGATGTCATCCGGGTTACTGAGCGTAAAGCTGAAACCTGACTGAACGAGCCGAACTTTCCCAATCGTCCCGGAGCGAACTATCTCATGGATCTTCTCAAAGCGGCTACTGTAACGGTACATGAAGCCTTCCATTAGCACTACGGAATGCTCGAGAGCGGTGCTTATCATCAGCTGGGCTTCGTTCGCGTTGAGGGCGAAAGGCTTTTCAACCAAGACATGTTTACCTGCCTGCATTGCCTTAATCGCCCAGGGAGCGTGTTCGCTGTTTGGCAGCGGAATGTAAACAGCCTGGACGTTACTGTCCGAAAGCAGATCTTCGTAATTGCCATACGCACGCGGGATCTCAAAAGGCGCGGCGAATTCCTGCGCGCGGGTCAGGTCGCGGCTGGCAACTGCAATGACCGGGGTGTGTTTCATACTCAACAAAGCTGGAATGACCGCTCTTTCCGCGATCCTGGCAGTTCCAAGAATTCCCCAGTTCAATTCCGGCTTGCGGAACAAGTTGCCCGCTATGGGCTTTGATGATAAGATATCCATAAGACCTCAATTCTTCAACTGCGCGATGCTATTTGTAAACATTATATACTGGATTCGTGCAGTTTTTTTTACCTAAATTGATCACTTTTGGCTAAGGAGAAAAAATGCCCTCACTCGAAGTAATTCAACAACTACAGGAAAAAATTCAATCTCAACGCGAACAGATCATCCGCTTTATGCGCGAGATTTGCGCTATCCCCAGCATGGAATCCAACATCGAAGACGTCGGCAAGCGCATCGCAGCAGAAATGAATACCCTGCATTTTGACGAAGTTCGGTTCGACAAAATGGGAAACATTATGGGGCGGATTGGCACGGGCGAGAAGGTGATCGTGTTTGACTCTCACATCGACACGGTCGGCATTGGCGACCCGCATGAGTGGAAGTGGGATCCTTTTGAAGGCAAGGTTGAAGATGGCGTGCTGTATGCCCGCGGCGCCTGCGACGAGAAGGGCTCAACCCCCGGCATGGTCTATGGCCTGGCTGCTGCCCGGGACCTGGGTTTGCTTGAAGGCTGGACTGCCTGGTATTTTGGGAATATGGAAGAGTGGTGCGATGGCATCGCCCCTAACACCTTCGTGGAAGTTGACCCAAAGATCCGACCAGACTTTGTGGTGATCGGTGAGCCGACGAAGATGAACGTCTACCGCGGTCACAAAGGTCGCATCGAGCTAAAAGTGACAGCCAAAGGTGTTTCGGCACATGCCGCCAGCAATCATGTTGGCATCAATGCCATCTATTTGCTGCTGCCTGTCATCGCAGGCATCCGCGATCTGGAGCCACAGCTCGGGGATGATCCGTTCCTCGGGAATGGAAAAATTACCGTTTCAGATATGGTTGTCAAGACCCCCAGCATCAACGCGGTTCCTGATGAAGCTGTCATTTACATCGACCGTCGCATGACATTTGGCGAGACCCAGGAAGGTGCAATTGCCCAGGTGGAAGCCCTGATCCCGGATGAAAGTAAGGACCGGGTGAAGGTGGAAGCCCTGTTCTATGACGTGCCTTCGTATACTGGATTCGTATTCCCGGTGGACAAGTATTTCCCCGCCTGGGCGATCCCAGAAGAGCACGCGCTGGTGCAGGCTGGGCTCGAAACCCGCCGGTTGATTGGGCTGGACGATGCCTCTGCAGGAAAATGGGCTTTCAGCACCAATGGCATTTATTGGGCAGGCAAGGCTGGCATCCCCTCGATTGGCTTCGGTCCTGGCGACGAAGTGACCGCGCACACAGTCCACGACAGCGTCAGGCTGGATGATGTGGTCAAGGCAGCGGAGTTTTACGCTTTGGTTGCGAGCTTGATCAAGTAAGATTTTTTCCAAAAACCTCTTAAACGGATGGGCTATACCCCATCCGTTTTTTTATTCAATAAAACTTCGGCGAAGGGACCAAGCCCTCTTTGTACTAAAGAACTTCGTAAGGATGGGCATATATAACATAAGATTTTTTCATGTTCCATTATAAAAAAGAGATGTTTGTGTAGGTCAGGTTCCGCAGTTGAACCTGACATAATTAGCACGTGGTAACAATGGTTTTAATTTAGAATTCAGGGTTTTGCTGTATTAATTACGCCAATGGACGCAAAATCAAAGGACTGACACGGGCAAAGGTTCGAAATGTCAGGTTGAAAATCGCAACCTGACCTACGCGCTCCAGTGTATAAATCATATTTCCATATTCGAATTTGGCGTGGTTTTGTTTCATTGTTTGGCAATATTAACACTAATTATGTGTCAGATTGGGAAGCTGCTCTTTCAGTCCAAAACAAAACTGTCTACAATCAATTTCTTGTAGTCAAAGTGGAACTTGCTGGGTATAATCAAGAAAAGATTACTCAAGGAGATAAACAATGCAAACCTTTTTACATGGTCGTGACTTGATTGGCGATCTGGACTTCTCGAAGGAAGAAGTCGAAACCGTTCTGGACGTCGCCTGGGACCTCAAGCGCAAACGAGCCCTCAACGAACCCCATCCCTACCTGCGCGATAAAGTGCTGGCAATGCTGTTCTTCTTCAGCAGCACCCGCACCCGCGGCTCCTTCGAAGCTGGCATGGCTCAACTTGGTGGGCACGGCGCTTTCATCGAGAGCAAAACCACCCAGATTTCGCACGGCGATACCGCCAAGGAGATCGGCGAGATTTATGGCCGCTATTTTGACGGCATCGCCATCCGCCATTGCGACTGGGGAATCGGCAATTCCTATCTCAACGAAGTCGCCAGGAACTGCCGCGTGCCTATCCTGAATATGCAGTGCGACGTTTATCACCCCTTCCAGTGCCTTGCTGACCTGATGACCATCATGGAAAAGAAAGGCCGCGATCTGAAGCGCAAGAAGATCGTTGTCTCCTGGGCTTATGCCGCCTCTTATCTCAAACCAATCTCCGTGCCGCAATCGCTCATCCTCCAGATGCCTCGTTTCGGCATGGATGTCACCCTCTCCTATCCCAAGGAATTCCTGCTGATGCCCGAGATCGAGCAGCAGGCAGCTGATGAAGCTAAAAAATGGGGTACGTCCTTTGAGATCGTGCACGACATGGACGAAGGCATGAAGGATGCCGACATTATCTATGCCAAGAGCTGGGGACCACTGCTGACCACGGCTGATGCTGTAGATGGAAAGAAACTCCAGGATTCTTACACCGATTGGATCATGGATCAGCGCCGGTTAAAACTCGCCAAGAGCGATGCGATCTACATGCACCCCCTGCCAGCTGATCGCAACATCGAAGTGACCGACGAAGTCATCGACGGACCCAATTCCGTGGTTTATGATGAAGCCGAGAACCGCCTGCACGCGCAAAAAGCGGTCATGGCGCTGACAATGGGCTAAGCCCTGCCAAATAAACTACCACCGGGAAGCTGTAGCTTCCCGGTTTCTTTTTCAGTTGTGCCACTAATTCATGTAAAATACATGCATACATATAATCCAGGCATCCCAGGAAAGGGGCTCAGCGGTGAACAAATTAGTGCTTTTTATAGTCAATGTGGCGATTGGGCTAACCCTGGCTATCCAGGTTCTAATCCATCCAACGCTTGAGGCTTCCGCCAGAACGATGTATTTGGTCGCCGTGGTTATCTTCATCAACTGGGCAATTTTCACCTGGCTTGCGTACTCCTCGGCGATGAAGGAGAAACAACTCTCGTCTGCATCCAAACCTTCGGTTGAGTTGCCAAAGGACGATACCAACAAGCGCAGAAAATCCTTGCTTGACGTGATGACCGTCATGTACCTGGTGATCATCCTGCTGGCGCAAATCAGCCTGAATGTGCTTGTCTTCCTGGAAATGACTGATCCCACATACGTGGTTTGGATAATCCTGGGAGCAATTCTTCTGCCGCTCACGGTTGCATGGATCGCAAACCGGACAATCAACAGATCGGGAAAAGTGAGATGAGATGGCAACATCCAAAGAATACATAGACTACGTGCTCGAGTGCCTGGGGCATATTGAAGGTATCGACGCGCGGAAGATGTTCGGGGATTATGGCCTTTACATGTTCAACCGTGTGATGGGATTTGTGTGCGATGACACGGTATTTCTCAAAATCATGCCCGGCAGCACGCGCGTTCTCGGTGAGGATGCGCCTACGGGCGAGGCATACACGGGGTCAAAACCCTATTACATGATTGAAGATTTGGAAGATAACGACAAAATGGCGCTGCTCTTTCGCTCTCTTTACGAAGACGTGCCCGAACCAAAACCTAAAAAACCACGCAGAGGGAAAGTTGCCTGACGTTTCCACGGGAGGGATCTGATGAAAGCTGACACACTTGACGTTATTATGTTTGTGATCCAACTGCTCAGCCTGATCGCGTTGGTTGTGTACGTGATCAAGACGGCAGAAGTAGCACAGGGCACCTGGAAATCCGCCCAGGCAATGGACCGCAGCGTGGCGGAGATGGTGGAGGATCGCGATCAACAGATCGCCCCGTATGTGGTGGTGTATTTTGATCACCAGACCGACTCGCCGATCTTTGACCTGGTCATCAAGAACACCGGTCGCACAGCCGCACGGGATGTTGAGATTTGTTTTGATCCAGAGCTCCAAACCTCGCTCAAAAACTACAATATTGAGAAATTAGCCTTCATTCACCAGCCAATTCCGACCCTACCTCCCGATTATGAGATCCGGGCTTCCGTGGATGTGATCGATAACGCACTGAAATCGGACACCCTGCCCAAGCAATACCTCGTGAAGGTCACCTACGCTGGTGGCATCAAATCTGAACGGCGCGAGGCTGAATATATCCTCGACCTTAATGTTTTTGAAGGGATTCTCGAGACCCACACGCGCAGCCTGACTGACTTGACAAAAGCGATTGAAAAAATCTCAGATAAGCTTGACGAACTCGCCAAGATTACCAGTGACAGCGTTAAACCTTTTTAGGGATTAGTCAACCAGGTGGGCGCCGTTTGCTGGCTCCCCAACCAACACGCTTTTAACCCCCGGCAGCTCCACTAAAGCCTTTTGGAGCCATTCTAATTCGTTCTTCAAGGCAAGCACGTGCACGTTTGGCCCGGCATCGACCGTCGCGCAGACGGCATGACCTTGTTTTCGCCAGTGCCAGACCTGCCAGAGCAGCACTTCGGTGGCTGGCTCCCAGTAAACCAACGGCGGATTGCTTGTGCGCATCACAGCGTGCATATAGTTTGAGTCTAGTTCGACAACCTCGGCAAAGCGCGTGAAATCCCGCGCGAGTAGTGCCTCGCGGCAGGTTTTGAGGCGTTCCGGGGCGTCCAGCACACGCTGCGCGTTGAGGGGAGAAGTGTGCGCAAGTTTGTGCCCGGCGCTGGAGCCGATCGGCTTGTGTGCCTGGCTGATCACAGCAACCGCGTCCACCAGGTCCCAGTGGTCCTTGGGTGCAATGCTGATAGCATATGAACTGGCATCATCTTCGCCAGACAGCCATTCCGCAAATCCATCCGGGATGGAACGACAGGCCGAGCCGGAGCCCAGCCTGGCTAGGCGAGAAAGGTCTTTTTGGTGTAAATCCAAGCCAGCGGCTTTGCTGGCAGCCAGGGCAAGCGCTGCAAAAGCGGAGGCTGAAGAGGCGATGCCGGCACCGGTGGGGAAGTTATTCGACGACAAAACCCGGGCGTGATGGTTTACGTTAGCGAGCTGGCGAACCTGGGCCAGAAATTGGCTGACCCGCTGCAGGCTTGCACCAGCTTGCAATTCGCCGTTCAGCTCGAAAATATCCTGCTCAAGAGCCGCGTCGAATTGGACTGTCGTCCGGCTTTCCATGCCGCTAAGGTTCATCGAGATTGAGCCGTTCAGCGGCAGGCGCAGGGCGTCATCGCGGTTGCCCCAGTATTTGATGAAGGCAATGTTGGGATGGGCAATGGCGGTGCATTCGGGGTGCATATTGTTCTCCAATATGAATTATAGTTGGTTCCTGGCGGAGTGCGCAAAAGAAGCGCATTCCGCCCTTGTATATTAAGACACAGAAAAGCATGATAATTGATTAGCATCGATCAGG
>ENA-UOWO01001278-UOWO01001278.1-activated-sludge-metagenome-genome-assembly--contig:-NODE-1278-length-34089-cov-8.147646_pt1 | contig 34089 bp, 33 predicted proteins | sample MGYA00238148_ERZ761564 | MGnify/ENA primary metagenome ERZ761564 (study PRJEB28885, sample SAMN05720194) | activated sludge metagenome | isolation source: Anaerobic digester | place: USA...
ACACAACGTAGCACACTCTTTCCCTACACGACGCTCTTCCGATCTTGATGTTCATGATGCCGATGCCGCCCACCAGCAGGCTGACCGCGGCCACTGCACCGAGCAGACTGGTCAACACTCCCATGGTGCCCGACAGGGTCTCGGCCAGTTGCTGGGTGTCGAAGATGTTGAAGTTGTCGTCGTCGGCCTCGGCCAGCTTGCGGCGCTCGCGCAGCAGATCGCGCAGGCCGGCCTTCAGGGGACCGCTGTCGCTGCCCTCTTCCATCGACACCAGCAGCGTGTTCACCTTGCGGTTGCCGGTGACCCGCCGTTGCAACGTGTTGAGCGGGAGCACCACCGCGTCGTCCTGGTCGCCCATGCCCCCCTGCCCCTTGGCAGCCAGGATGCCGATCACGGTGCACGAGAACTGCTTGACCCGCACCTGCTCGCCCAGGCCGGTCTGGCCCGCCGATCCGCCGAACAGCTCGCGACGCACGGTCTCGCCGATGACGCAGGTGGCCGAGCCGGCCACCTGTTCGTCATGGGCGAAGATGCGGCCACTCGCCAGCTTCCAGTTGCTGGTGTCGAACCAGTCGTTGGTGCTGCCATAGACGGTGGTGACCCAGTTGCGTCCGTTGGCCACGACGGTCGCGCTCGTCGTGCCCTGCGGGACGGCAGTCGCCACGCCGCCGATCTGCGAGACGATCGCTTCGGCGTCCGCCTCGGTGAACTGCGGCACGCTGCCGCCTCCACCCCCGAACCCCCGCTGACCCGGACGCACCATCAGCAGGTTGGTACCGAGGCTGGAAATCTGCATCTGGATCGATTGCGTGGCGCCCTGGCCCAGCGTGACCATCGTGATGACCGCACTGACACCGATGACGATGCCCAGGATGGTCAGGAACGAGCGCAGCAGGTTGCGCTGAACCGAGCCCAACGCCAGCATGAAGACATTGAAAAGCATCAGGTGCTCTCGGTCGCAGCCAGCTCGGCGGGTGCTGCTGTCACGGGATTCGGGTTGGGCTCATCCCTGGAGATGCCACCGTCGACGAAATGCACCATGCGGCGCGCATAGGCGGCCATGTCGGGCTCGTGCGTGACCATCAGCACGGTGATGCCGTGATCGCGGTTCAGCGCCAGCAGCAGCCCCATGATCTCGTGGCTGCGACGTGTGTCGAGATTGCCCGTGGGCTCGTCGGCCAGGACCACGGCCGGTTCGGTGACGATGGCCCGCGCTATGGCCACGCGCTGCTGCTGGCCGCCCGACAGCTGCGCCGGCGTGTGGTCTTCCCAGCCGCCCAGACCCACCGATTGCAGCGCGCGGGTCGCGGCAGTGCGTCGGGCAGCGGCACCGTCGCCCCTGTAGAGCAGCGGCAGCTCCACGTTCTCCTGCGCCGACGTGCGCGCCAGCAGGTTGAATCCCTGGAATACAAAACCGAGATAGCGCCTTCGAAGCCGCGCCCGCTGGTCGCGTGAGAGCGACTCGACATGCGTTTGCCTGAACAGGTACTGTCCCGACGTCGGCGTGTCGAGACAGCCGAGGATGTTCATGGCGGTGGATTTTCCCGACCCGCTCGGACCCATGATGGCGACGAACTCTCCGGCGGCGATGTCGATGTCGATGCCTTTCAGTGCCATCAGTTCGCTGGCGCCGCTGCCGTAGCGCCGGGTCACGCCGCGCAACTGGATGAGCGGCTCGCTCACGAGTCGTTGCCCGCGAGGTGAACGGCGGGCCCCCGCTGCAGGACTCTCACGGCGCCGCCTTCTTCTGGTCGGTGATGACGAGCATGCCCACTTGCAGGTCGCCACCGGTGATCTCGGTCTGCCGCCCGTCGCTGATGCCCGGTGTCACCGCCACTGAAACTGGCGGGCCTTTGCCATCCTTCGGGAGCACCCACACCTGCTTCGCCGCGGACGTGCTGGCGCCTGCCGCTGCCGATCGGCGCGTGTTGCTTCCGGGCATCCGTGGCGTCAGGCTCGACATCACACCGCCCTTGGCCTTGTTGTCGCTGGCGGGCGCGGTGGGGGTGAAGCGCAGCGACGTGTTGGGCACCAGCAGCACGTCACTGCGCTTGGTCGCGATGATGGAGGCCGTGGCCGTCATGCCCGGGCGCAGGCTGAGGTCGCCGTTATCGACGTCCAGGTAGGTCAGGTAGGTGACGACGTTGTCGGTGATCGTCGATCCGAAGCCGACCCGGGTGATGCGGGCCGGGAACTGCCGGCTCGCGTACGCGCTGACCGTGAAGGTGGCGTCCTGTCCCACCTTGACCGCACCCACGTCCGCCTCGTCCACGTACACCCACAGCCTGAGCCTGGCCAGATCCTCGGCCAGCGTGAACAGCGTCACCGCCTGCAGCGACGCGGCCACGGCGTTTCCCGGATCCACGGTGCGGGTGAGCACCACGCCATCTGCCGGCGCGCTGATCGAGGCCTTCGAGAAATTGATCTGGTCGGTGGACAGCGCGGCTCGGGCATCGTTGACACCTGCTTGGGCACTCGCGTCGTCGGCGACGGCGCGCGCGAGCGTTGCGCGCCCGGTATCGAGTTCCGCTTTCGAGGGAACCTGACCACCCGACAGGATCGCCACGTCCTCCAGCCGCTTCAGGCCGGCTGCGGCTTCACGGATCGTGGCGGTGGTCTGGGCGACCTTGGCGATCGACGCCGCCAGGGCGGCCTGCGAGCGCAGGATCTGGTCGCGCAGCTTGGAGGTGTCCAGCACCACCAGCACCTGTCCCTTCTTCACGGTGTCGTTGACATCGACGTTGACCTTGAGCACCGTGCCGGAGAGTTCGCTGCCGATGTTGATCGACCGCGTCGGCTGGATCGTTCCGTTGGCCGTGACCGTCAGCGTGAGGTTGCCGCGCGTCACGGCCTGCGTGGTGTAGCTTGGTGCCGTGCCCGCCGCCCGGGACGCCCACCACCACCAGGCTGCGCCCGTGGCGAGAACGACCGCCGCAACGATCGCCCACGTCACGGGACGGCGGTACCAGACCCGCGCGGTGGGCTCCGCCAGCAAGGTCTTCAGATCGGTCTGGGCATCGGACGCCGCTGCCGGGGGCGGGTTCGTCGTGTCGGCAGGCTGCGCTGTATTCATGGTCTTGAGGTTCGTTGTGTCCTCGTGCTGGAAGCAAGCGCGTCATCGTCTCGATCGTCGCGCCAGCCTCCGCCCAGGGACGTGAACAGGCGCACCTGATCCGCGCCGATGTCGGCCGTGGCGCTGGCCACGCTGTCCTGAGCACTGAACTGGGTGCGCTGCGTTTCGAGCACGACCTGGAAATCGACGAGCCCGCTGCTGAATCGCTGCCGCGCCAGCGTGGCAGCCCGGGCAGCCGCGTCGGAAGCACTGCTCAGGCTGACCAGCCGCTGCCGATCGCCGCGCAAGGCGACGAGCGCGTCCTCCACGTCCTTCAGTGCTGCAAGCACGGTGGCCTGGTAGGCCACACGAGCCTGCTCGTAGGCCGCTTCCTGCGCCCGCACCTGAGCACGCGCGGAGCCGGCGTCGAAGAGCGGGCCGGTCACGCTGGCCAGCAGGCTGCTGACGACCGAAGAGCCGTTGGCCAGCGAGCCCAGCGTGGCGGCATTCCAGCCGAAGGATCCGCCCAGCGCGAAGCCGGGAAAGCGGCCCGCATCGGCCTGCGCGACGCGGGCCCAGGCCGCGCGGACCTGCGACTCGGCGGCGCGAACGTCCGCCCGCTGCCGCAGCGTCTCGGCTGGAATGGCCAGCGCCAGCTCCTCCGCTGCTCGCGGTATCGGCGCAGATTCGTCCAGCGTTGCAAACAGCGGAGACCGGGTCGCAGGAGGCTCGCCGAGGAGCACGGCCAGTGCATGGCGCGTCTGCTCGATGCTGGTCTGCAGAGCGGGCAGCAGCGCAGCGGTCTGCTCTGCGGCGGCTCGCGCCTGCTCCGCCTCGAGCACGGTGACCAGCCCGGCCTGCTGGCGCCACTGCGTGATCTGCCAGGTCTCGCGCTGACTGGCGAGGTTGTCGCGCGCGATGCCCAGGCGGGCCTGCGCGGTGCGCAGCAGCAGGTAGTTCAGGCCCACCTCTGCTGCCACGGCCACCTGCATGTCGCCCAGGTCCGCGGCGGTGGCATCCAGCGTGGCACGGCTCGCCTCGAGGGCACTCCGATTGGCGCCGAACACGTCAGGCACCCAGCTGGCATCCAGACCGGCCTGGAAGCTGCTGCCCGCGCTGTGTCCGCCTGCCGTGCCGTGTTGCACCGAAGCCGAGTAGCCGATCCCGGGCCACAGCGCGGCGGAAGCCAGGTCGCGCAGAGCCCGAGCCTGCCGCAGGGCCGACTGGGCGCTGCGGATGCTGGTGTTGGCCTGCTGCGACTGCGTCACGAGTGCGTCGAGGGTGGGGTCGTCGAAGCGCTGCCACCAGCTGGAAAGCGACGTGGGTGACGTCGCGCCGGAAGTCTCCGACCCGGCGGGCAGGGTCCAGCGCGTCGGCACGGTCATTGTCCCGAGCCCGCTGGAATCAGCGGGCGGCAGTCGCAAGGCGCAGCCCGGCAGTACCGCGAGCAGCAGGATCGTCGCGGTGGACCAGGCCACGGCTGTGCGGGCGAAGGGCTGCAGCAGGAGACGCGTGCGATGTATCAAGGCAGCAGGGCGCAGCTCAACGACCGTGCCCGAAAGAATCGATCACCGAACCGGGTCCGCGGTCGATTCGATCGTTGAAGCACCCGGTTGGGGTGCGCTTTCCGGCACCGCGCTGGCTCGAAGCTGTCGCAGGTCGCCGATGCATCGCATCAGGGTCGCTCGCAGTTGCTCGGCCCGGTGTGGCTCGGCGAGCGTCGAGCGCGCGTCTGGCGCAACATCGATGATGGTCGACATGCTCTCGACGATCGCGTCGAACATGACGCACCAGAGTTCGGGGTCCGGGCCAGGAAGCCTCTGGGCGCCTGCCGGATTGCCGGGGCGGATCTGCGATGACGGGGACGCGTTGGTGCCGAGCCCTGCGGGCGCCGTGTCCAGTCGCAACATGGCGCCATGGCTGCGCTGTCGCTGCGAGCGGCGCTGCAGGGTGTACGCACCTGCGGCCATTTCCCGCTGTGCGGGTGGAACCAAGACGATCAGTCCTGCATGCATCGGTCTGGGGCTTTGCGTCATTTTCTGGATCCCTGTTTCAGTCGCGGGCCTCGGGGTGCGAGCAGAAACCCACCGGGGCTGACACCGAATTTGCGCCACGCAGCCCGGGTCATCTGTGCGCTGCCACACACAGCCGCTGGCGGCCCTTGACGCGCGTCAAGGGCGAAGAAGCCACCGCGCCGCGGTCAAGTCAACCTGGCTGCAGGCGCAGGGCTCACAGCCAATAGTCCCAGAGCTTGCCCAGCCACTCCTGGAGCCGGAACTGCAGTGGCCGACGCCGCCATTCTTCGAGCGTGATCGCTTCGGATGCCGCCAGGTCGCTCTCGAACATCGCCTGCAACTGCCCGCCGAAGTCGGCCCCGAGCACCACGGCATTGAGCTCGTGGTTGTGCACGAAGCTGCGCCAGTCGAGGTTGGTCGACCCGACCGTGGCCCACACGCCGTCGATCAGTGCAGTCTTCGAATGCAGGATGACGCCTCTGCGTTCGTGGATCTTCACCCCGGCGCGCAGGAGCCGCTCGTAGGAAGCGCGTCCCGCATGGAAAACGAGCCAGGCATCGGACTGGCTTGGGAGGATCAGCGTCACGTCGACGCCGCGGGCAGCCGCGGCTTCGAGCTCGGCCAGCAGGCGCGGGTCGGGCGCGAAATAGGCGTTGGTCAGGCGCACGCTGGTTTCTGCACTGGCAATGGCGGAAATCAGCGTCGCATAGATCGTGCTGACCGCTTCATCGGGTGAGCTTCCGATGGCGCGCACCACCTCCCGCCCTGCGCTCACGGCAGGTGGAAAGTAGGCGCGCGGCGCCAGGGAAGGCCCGCGCTGCGCGGTCCAGGTGGCGAGGAACAGCGACTGAAGTTCGGCAACCACCGGCCCCTCGAGTTGCAGGTCGGTGTCTCGCCAGGCCGGGCTGCCAGCCGGCCGGGCGCGCATCCCTTGGCTGAAGGATCCGCCGGAATAGACGCTGCTGATGTTGATGCCGCCCAGGAAAGCCGTGCGCCCGTCCACGATCAGCAGCTTGCGGTGGTCGCGCTGGTTCAGCTCCCACTCCTTGCGCGCCATCAACGGATTGAGCGGATTGAACTCGAGCACCTGGATGCCCGCGTCCCTGAGCTGCTGGAAAAAGGCCGCCGGCGTTCCGAGCGTGCCGAAGCTGTCCCGTATCAGATTGACCTGGACGCCATCGCGCTGCCTGTCGATCAATGCCCGGGCAAAGCGCCGCCCGACATCGTCGTCGTCCAGGATGTAGGTCTCCATGTTGATGTGATCGCGTGCGCCCACGATGGCCGCCAGCATCGCCGCGTACGTGGCTGGTCCGTCCTGCAGCAGAAGCACCCGGTTCCCCGTGGTCAGCGGACTGCCGACGATGGCCTGCTCGCGTGCCAGGTGGTGGTCGAAGATGCCTGTCTCCTCGACACCGCGGCTCAGCCGCTGCAGGATGGCCTTGCTGCGCGAAGGCGACAGGTTCCCTTGCGCCCCTTGCAGATGCAGCACGGTCGCCGGCCCGAGGCCTGGGTCGGGTGCGACGGCTGGCGAACTGCTGCAACCAGCCAGGCCGAGCACGCAGGCCGTCCAGACATGCCTATACCGATACCGCGGAGGGGCTGCGCCAGCGTGCTGGCCAGCGTCGGAAAGGCGGGGCATGAGTCTCCTGGATGCGCAGTGATTGCTTCGGACCCAGTGTCCTCCTCGTCGGGAAACGGCTGTGTTCGGCACCGCACGGAAGCCGAAGCGCCTGCGGCGTAGCCTCCTGACAAGCCGATCGATGCTTTCTTTGGTCAAGGCTGCGGGCCCTGCAGCGCAGACCCTGCATGGACGCCCCAACCCCCAAGTCGGAAGAGGAAAAGAAATGAATGCAATCAGGATGTTGGGTATCGCTCTGATCCTGTCCGGCGCGCTCGGGCTGGCCTACGGCAGCTTCAGCTGGACCAAGGAAACCCACGAGGCCAAGGTGGGCCCCATCGAGCTGTCGCTGAGCGAGCAGCAGACGGTCAATGTTCCGGTCTGGGCCGGACTCGGCGCGATCGTGGTGGGCGGCGCCTTGCTGCTGCTGGCTGGCAAGCGCACCTAGCAGTCAGGTCGCTTCGCAGCGAGCGCGAATCCTTTCGCGCGACATCACTGGAGAACGGAAATGCGTCAACTGATCATCGGAATCTGGCTGCTTTGCTGCGCGGTGACCTCGGCCACTGCCCAGGTCAGCGTGGGCCTCGGCATCAATCTGCCCGGAGTCAGCATCGGCATCAACCTGCCCGCTTACCCGGATCTCGTGCGGGTGCCTGGTTACCCGGTCTACTACGCCCCAGGCCTGCAATCCAATTTCTTCTTCTACGACGGCATGTACTGGGTGTACGAGGACGACAACTGGTACGCAAGCTCCTGGTACAACGGCCCGTGGGGGCTGGTGGGCCCGCAGAGCGTTCCGCTCTTCGTGCTGCGCATCCCGGTGCGCTACTACCGATCGCCCCCTTCCTACTTCCACGATTGGCGCGCGGACGCTCCTCCCCGCTGGGGTGAGCACTGGGGCAACGACTGGGAACGGCAACGTCGAGGATGGGACCAGTGGAACCACCGCTCCGCCCCGCGGCCGGCACCGCTGCCGGCCTACCAGCGGAAGTACTCGGGAGACCGGTATCCGCAGCAGATCGATCGCCAACAGCAGCTTCGCGGTCAGAACTACCGCTACCAGCCGCGTGATACTGCCGTCCGTCAACACGAAGGGCAGCAGCAACAACGACAGAAGGAGCGGCAGGCGCAGCGACCTCCGCAACAGAAGCAACCAGCTGCGCCGCCACCCGCGCAGCGCGAGGAGAAGCCAGCGCCAGCAGTGAGAGGCACGAGGCCCTCGGATTTCGAGCGCGGAAGCCCGCCGACCCGGTCGGAAAAGGCTGTCGAGAGGCCGGCGCAGCGCCCGGCCGCTCCCGAGCAGCGCAGTCCGGCGAGGCCGCCCCAGCAGCAGCAACAGCCGCCACGAACCGAGCGCGCCCCTGAACAGCGCGAGCAGCGTGCACCCGGGCCCGGTCAGCGGGACCCTTCTCGTCGCGAGGAGCAGCCGCGACAGGAGCCGAGCCGCGGCCAGGGCCCAGGACAGGGTCAGGGTCAGGGCAATGACCGCGAACGAGGTGAAGGTCGCGGCCGTTAGCCCGCCAGCACCGCCTCTTCGAGAGGCTTCCAGGAGTCGCGGCGGCCTGCGATCTCCGATGCTCGTCAATCGTCAGGAGACGGCGCCATCACCAAACGCTCGCTGGCACTGTCCAGGGTCTACGGCTTGCTCGAGCCGGGACCGGTGGTGCTGCTCACCACGACGCACAAGGGCACTCCCGACGTCATGACGATGTCCTGGCACACGATGATGGAGTTCGAGCCGCCACTGGTGGGCTGCGTGGTCAGCCGGAACGACTTCAGTTTCGCCGCACTGAAGTCGTCCCGGCAGTGCGCCATCAACATCCCGACGGCGGACCTCGCACCGCAGGTCGTGGGTTGCGGCAACACCACGGGGCAGCGGCTGGACAAGTTCAAGGCCTTCGGGCTGACGCCGGTGCCCGCCACCGTGGTCGCGCCGCCGCTGATCGACGAGTGCTACGCCAACCTCGAGTGCCGCGTGGTCGACACGCGGCTGATGAACCGATACGACTTCTTCGTGCTCGAAGTCGTCAAGGCCTGGATCGACCCCGCCTGCAAATCACCGAGAACGTTGCACCACCGGGGCCGAGGGCGCTTCATGGTCGCCGGGGAGACGATCAAGCTGGCATCGAGGATGAAGTGATCGGGGCACCTCGGCACGCTCTTGTGTCCGGTCACATCGGTCCGACGGCGGGGGTGTCCCGGCTGCTGGCCATGGTCGCGCTCGCCTTGGGGCTGTGCGGCCATGCAGCCGTCGTGCAAGCCGGGGGGCAACCCTCGAGTGCGAGCACCGCCACGCGGCTGCACGCCACACGCGCCGAATTGCAGCCGCGGTTGCGAACCAGCTCCTTCGGTGAACCGCTGGTGCTGATCTCCCGGGAACTGCCCGGGCGGATGGAAGGCGATGCCTATGCCGATGTGGATCATCCGTTCGCCGCGGTCGGCGACGCCTTCCGCACCGCGACCGGCATCTGCGAACTGCTCTTCATGCACCTGAATGTTCGTTCCTGCACGCCGTCTGCCGGAGCAGGCGGCGACCGCCTGACGCTGGTCGCCGGACCGAAGCGATCCACCGGAATATCCATGCAGGACAGCATCAGCTACACCATGCGCACCGAGGTTGCCGACGCCACCCACCTGCGCGTGACGCTGAGCGCCGCACAGGGACCGTGGTCCACGCATGATTACCTGATGGTCTTCGAGGCGGTGCCTGTCGACGCCGCTCACAGCTTCGTGCACTTCGGCTATTCCTATGCCTACGGCGCGCTGGCGAGGATGGCGATGGGCTCGTACCTGGCGACGGCCGGCCGCTCGAAGATCGGTTTCACCGTCGAAGGAACGGACGCCGATGGTCGGCCGAAGTACGTCCAGGGCGTGCGCGCCGCCATCGAGCGCAACGTCATGCGCTACTACCTCGCGCTCCAGGCACGCTTCAGCATCACCACGGGCTCGGCGGAAGAACGCAGCCAGGCGCGGCTGCGCGCCTGGTTCGCCCTCACGGAACGCCACGCGGCGCAGCTGCACGAGTACGACATCGACGAGTACCTGCAGGAAAAGCGTCGCGACCTCGCCCGCATGGCGCCCGGGACGTGATGGACAGCATCCCGGCACCCGAGCAGCGACACGGCAGCGCAACGCACGTGCTCGCACTGAACAGCGGTTCCTCGTCGCTGAAATTCGGCCTGTATCGCGTGGGCCCCACCCGGATCGACCGGCTGGTCACAGGGGCCGCCGAGATGATCGGCGACGCGGCCGCCGTGATCCATGCAGAGAACACACTGGGCCAGGGCCCGCTGCGCGAAGCCATCCCGATGGACGATCAGCGTGCAGCGATCATCCGCATCGGCCAGCTGCTCTCGGACCTCGAAGCCCCCGCGCCCGATGCGATCGGCCACCGCGTCGTGCATGGCGGGCCTCAGCTGCGTGAGCATTGCCTGATCGACGAGGCGGTGCTGCAACTGCTCGAAGCCTCAACGGCCTTCGCGCCGCTGCACACGCCGGCCGCGCTCGCGCTGATCCGTTTCGCCGCCCGGCATTTCCCGGGATTGCCGCAGGTGGCCTGCCTGGACACCACCTTCCACGCCCGCATGCCGTCGGTGGCGAGCACCCTGCCGCTGCCCGCGGAACTTCGTTCGGCAGGCATCCAGCGCTACGGATTTCATGGCCTGTCCTGCGAATCGATCGTCGGGCAACTGGCCGGTACGATGCCTGATCGACTGATCATTGCCCACCTGGGAAATGGCGCGAGCATCACGGCGGTCAAGCACGGCACGTCGATCGACACGAGCATGGGCATGACACCCACGGGCGGGCTCATCATGGGCACGCGCAGCGGCAATCTCGACCCGGGGGTGCTCGTCTACCTGATGCGCGACATGAGGCTGGACTGCGCGGGAATCGAGAACCTGGTCGATCACCGCAGCGGTCTGCTGGGCATCTCCGGGATCAGCGGCGACATGCGCTCGCTGCACGAGGCTGCGGCGGAGAGCGCCGATGCACGCCTCGCCATCGAGATGTTCAGTTATGCGGCAGCCAAGGAAATCGGCGCCATGGGCACCGTGCTGAACGGGGCGGACATGATCGTCTTCACCGGAGGCATTGGCGAGCACGATGGGCTGGTGCGTGCCGCCATCTGCGCTCGTCTGTCCGGTCTGGGGGTCGAGCTCGACGAGGGCCGCAATCGGCTGGGCCGGGGCTCGATCGGTCGCGCTGGATCGCGGTGCGAGGTGCAGGTCCTGGCCTCGCAGGAGGACGAGCAGATCGCCCGGCACGCCTGGTCGCTGTGCCGCGGCGCCGCGAAGTCAACAGGCCGGGCACACGCTGGATCGGGCTGAACGACTAAACGACCTGACGATAGTTGCTGCGGCCGTAGTGCCGATGCAGGCTCAGGTCCTGCTCGTTGCTCCAGTCCACGGTCGCGTCGTAGGCCGGTGCGCTCCTGATCGATTCGAGGTCGAGGGCGACCGATACGCTGCGTTCTGCCCAATGCACCCCCTGGATCCACGGCGGTGCGATCAGCACCTTGTGACCGATCCACCAGTTGCTGGTGTCGACGATCAGAAAGCGGATGGCCCATGTCTCGTCATCCACGAGGAAGCCTGCGACGTGACCGATGTCGCCGTCGGTGGCGTGGATGCCATAGCCAAGGATGGCATTGCAGCTGCGCAGGTGCGGGTCGTCGTTGCTGTGGCGGGCCTTCTCGTCGCGCAGGCCGGCTTCCAGCTCACGTTCGCGCCCTGCCCGATCGTCTTCCTGATGGGCATGGCCGGGTGCCATGGACTGGGGGTGCCTGCCATCGCCCCAGAGGCCGGCCCCACCCCAGTAGTGCGGGTAGCCGTAGTGGCCCAGGACCTGCTCTTCGTTCTGCCGGGATACCGGCTTGTCGGTGTCGATGTCCGGGCTGTTTCTCACCTGCTTGCGGGTCAGCGACACCGGCAGCGACTGCGCCAGCCAGTGAGGCTGGTGAACGGAGATGGGAGAGATCAGCACCTTGCGGCTCGACAGCCAGGATCCGGTGTCCACGACGAAGTAGCGAATGGCCCAGGCATCGTCGTCGAAGTAGACATCGGTGACCGGACCGATCTCGCCGTCGCTGGCGCTGATCGCGTAGGTCTCGAGGTCTTTCACGTTGCGCAACATCGCAGGCATTCCTTTCAGTGTGCGGGCCGGCTTGCATCGGGTCTGACGCGATGGCGGCATGGGTGAGTGAGCAAAGTCCGTGTGTATGGAAGCGGCACCCATCGCAGTTCGAGTTCCGCGGTGAAGTTCTGTCGAAGGGACTGTCTGTGCAGTCTGCGGGCGCCGTCTGTTCGTTGCCGTACGACGAAGCGCAGATGCCCCGTTGCTTGATGAGCCACCCGGGTCGCGCCTGGCCGCGCCGTGTTCCCCAGCGCACAGACCCGCTGCCGCGGCAGGCCTATGTTCGACTCGACCGCGTTGCACCTGCGATGCGAGCCTTCGAACAACGGAAGTACGAACGATGAAGACCGAAACGCTGTCCCCCGATCTGCTGCGCAGGCTGGACGCCTACTGGCGGGCTGCGAACTACCTGTCGGTGGGACAGCTCTACCTCTACGACAACCCGTTGCTGCGCGAGCCGCTGACGATGGCGCACATCAAGCCGCTGCTGGTGGGCCACTGGGGCACGGTGCCCGGACAGAACTTCATCTATGCGCACCTGAACCGCGCGATCCGCAAGTACGACCTGAACATGTTCTACGTGTCGGGACCGGGACACGGCGGTGCAGCGCTGGTGGCCAACGTCTACCTCGAGGGCACCTGGAGCGAGGTTTATCCAGGCGTCACGCAGGACCTGGACGGCATGAAGAAGCTGTTCAAGCAGTTCTCGTTTCCAGGCGGCATCTCCAGCCACGTGGCGCCGACGACGCCGGGATCGATCAACGAAGGAGGCGAACTGGGGTACTCGCTCAGCCACGCCTTCGGTGCAGTCTTCGACAACCCCGACCTGATCGTCGCCTGCGTGGTCGGTGACGGCGAGGCAGAGACCGGCCCGCTGGCCGCCTCGTGGCATGCGAACAAGCTGCTCGATCCGGTCAACGACGGCGCGGTGCTGCCCATACTGCACCTCAACGGCTTCAAGATCAGCAACCCGACGCTGCTGGCCCGCATCGGCCGAGAGGAACTGGAGCAGTACTTCCTGGGTTGCGGATGGGCTCCGATCTTCGTGGAGGGAGACGACCCCGCAACGATGCATCAGCTGATGGCCGCGGCGACCGATCAGGCGATCGAACAGATCCTGCAGATCCAGGACGTCGCACGCAACAAGAATGTGCGCACGCGATCCCGCTGGCCGCTCATCGTGCTCAGGTCCCCCAAGGGCTGGACAGGACCGCAGGAAGTCGATGGCCTGCAGATCGAGAACACGTTCCGTTCACACCAGATGCCGCTGCTGGTCAGCCCCGATCTGCCCGGACACGTGAAACTGCTCGAGGCCTGGATGAAGAGCTACAGGCCGCAGGAACTGTTCGACGAAAGTGGCCGGCTGATGCCGGAACTCGCCGAGCTGGCGCCGGCCGGTGAGCGCCGCATGGGCGCCAACCCGCACGCCAATGGCGGCCTGTTGCTGCGCGAACTGCAGGTGCCCGATTTCCGCGAATACGCGTTTCCCGTCGCCGCGCCCGGAAACTCCGAAGCTCATGACACGGGGGTGCTCGGCTCCTTCCTGCGCGATGTGCTGCGGATGAACCGCAACCAACGCAACTTCCGAATCTTCGGACCCGACGAGACCGTTTCCAACCTGCTCGGCGCAGTCTTCGAAGCGACGAGCCGCCAGTGGGATGCCGAGAGGCTGGCCAACGACGAGTTCCTGCAGACCGACGGCCTGGTGGTGGACTCGATGCTCAGCGAGCACCAGTGCCAGGGCTGGCTCGAAGGCTACCTGCTGACCGGCCGGCACGGCCTGTTCAACAGCTACGAGGCGTTCATCCGAATCGTCGACTCCATGTTCAGCCAGCACGCGAAATGGCTGAAGGTGACGCGCGAACTGCCGTGGCGCCGCCCGATCGCCTCGCTGAACTACCTGCTCGCCTCGCACGTCTGGCAGCAGGACCACAACGGATTCACGCACCAGGACCCGGGCTTCATCGATCACGTGGTCAGCAAGAAGGCCGACATCGTGCGCGTGTACCTGCCGCCGGACGCCAACTGCCTGCTGTCGGTGACCGACCACTGCCTGCGCAGCCGCAACTACGTCAACGTCGTGATTGCGAGCAAGCACGCGCGGCCTCAATGGCTGACGATCGACGAGGCCGTCGCGCACTGCACCGCAGGCATCGGCATGTGGACGTGGGCGGGCAACGACCAGGAAGCGAATCCGGACATCGTGATGGCGTGCTGCGGCGATACGCCGACACTCGAGATCCTGGCGGCCACGGCCATGCTGCGCGAGCACCTGCCCGAGCTGAAGGTGCGCGTCGTCAACGTCGTCGACCTGATGAAGCTGCAACCGGCCCACGAGCACCCGCACGGGCTGGACGAAGCCGATTTCGACTCGCTGTTCACGGCTGACCGCCCCGTCATCTTTGCCTTCCACGGCTACCCGTCGCTGGTGCATCGGCTGACTCACGGTCGTGCCAACCGCAACCTGCACGTGCACGGCTACCAGGAGGAAGGAACCATCACCACACCGTTCGACATGCGGGTTCAGAACGAGCTCGACCGCTTCCATCTGGTGCAGCACGCGGTCGACTGCCTGCCGCAACTGGGCAGCCGTGGTGCCCACCTGAAGCAGATGACCCGGGACAAGCTGATCGAGCACAAGCACTACATCGAGCAGCATGGCCAGGACCTGCCCGAAATCCGCAACTGGAAGTGAAGCCAGCTTCCGCACTGATGCGCCACCGCCGGCTTCTACCTGTCACAGCACCCTTCATCCAGCGCAAAGGCAAACCAGAATGTCCAGGATCGAGCAACTCGAAATGAATGCGCGTCGCGAGCAACTGAGCGCAGACGTGAAGGAGCTCGTCGAGAGGTACCGCTCCATCTTCAGTTGGGATGTGCCGGAGGTCGATGAAGCGCTTTCGGACCGGCTGATCCTGGGTGCGTTGCGGCTCGCGATCGATGACATCGAAACGGGCTTGCCGGACGGACCGCTGCATTGAATGGCGAGCACGGCATCGCCCCGGAATCGACACCGGGTGCCGCGCTGAGCATCTACTTCATCCGGCACGCCGAAACCGCGTGGTCGCTGTCCGGGCAGCACACAGGCCGCACCGACCTGCCCCTGACGCCGAGGGGCGAATCGATGGCGTGCCATCTGGCGCCAGCGCTGAAGGACATCCCCTTCTCCCTGGTGCTGACCAGCCCGCGGCTGCGGGCACGAACGACCTGTCGACTTGCTGGGCTCGCAGGTTCGGGAAGCAGCGCTGCCCGCGCCGAGCCGATGCTGGCCGAGTGGGATTACGGCGACTTCGAGGGCCTGTGCACCGACGAGATCCGGCAACTGCAGCCTGGGTGGGATATCTGGCGGGACGGCTGCCCGGGAGGCGAACTGCCCGCCGAAACCGGCGCTCGCGCCGACGCGCTGCTGGAGCAGCTGTGCGGCCTCACCGGCAACGTGGCGCTCTTCTCTCACGGCCAGTTCGGGCGGGTGCTGGCCGCCCGCTGGATCGGGTTGCCGGTCTTCGAGGGGCGCCATTTCGCCATCGATCCGGCGTCGATCGGCATCCTCGGATTCGAGAATGCTCACCCCGAGCGGCGGGTCATCTCGATGTGGAACGCCAGGGCCGCTGATCAGCCGGTGCCCGTCGATGCACGAGCAACTGCACCGGTCATCGACGCGCGGATCGACTGAAGTCGGGGCCGCTCGCAGCAATGCCTGCGTCGGTCATCGACTCGTGGGTCCTGGTTGCTATCGGGCCGCGGTCTTCTCGCGGATGCGCGACAGCATCGCGTGCCATGAATCGGCGAAGCTGTCGACGCCTTCGCGCTGCAGCCTCTGGGCCAGCGCATCGTCGTCCACGCCCTCGCGCCTGAATTCCTCGAGCACGGCGTCGGCATACCCTCCATCGGCCGGCATCACCGCGCCGACCTGGCCATGATCCGCGAAGGCCAGCAGCAGCATTTCCGGCAGCGTGATGACGGTGTCGGGGGCCGCCAGGGACTGCACGTACAAGGTGTCGGGCGCTGAAGCATCCTTGGTCGCGGTGCTCGCCCAGAGGAGTCGCTGGGGCCGGGCGCCTGCTGCTGCAAGACGGCGCCATCGATCCGAGGCCAGCAGTTCGCGGTAGGCGCGGTAGGTTCGCATCGCGATGGCGACGCCGAGCCGGTTGTGAAACGGCGGGGAGATCTCTTCCTTGACGCCCGCATCCCATCGGCTGACAAACAGCGATGCAACCGAGGCGACTCCGAGGTCGAGACGGGCAGCCAGGCGCCTTTCCAGGGCACGCATGTAGGCGTGCGCCGCGGCGAGGTAGTGCTCGGTCGAGAACAGGAGCGTCACATTGACCGGAACCCCGTCAAAGATGGCCTCCTCGACCGCGCTGACGCCCTCCGCGGTACCCGGGATCTTGATGAACAGGTTCGGCCGCGCCGCACGCTCGTGGAGCGCCGACGCGGCCTGGATGGTGCGCGCGGTGTTGTGCGCAAGCAGCGGCGAGACTTCGAGCGAGACCCAGCCCTCCGCGCCCTCGCTGGCGTCGAAGATCGGCCGGAAAAGATCTGCGGCCTGTGTCACATCTTCGATGGCCAGTTCGAAGAACAGCTCCTCGATCGCCATGCCCTTTGCATCGAGCGCGCGTATGGAGGCATCGTAGGCATCGCCTGCCAGGGCCAGCCCGAAGATCGTCGGGTTCGACGTCAGGCCCGTGATGGACAGTTCGGCGATGTATCTCTGAAGCGTGCCGCTGCGCAACAGCGGCCGGCTGATGTGATCCAGCCACAGTTGCTGTCCCAGGTCGTTCAACTGGCGGGTGGGTTCATTCATGGGGAGTACTCCGCCTTCCTCGTTCAAGCCGTTGCAACGAATCGGTCCGCACGAGCCGCGGCCAGCACGTCAGGCAGGTTTGCTTCGAGCCGTTCGATCGGGCTGTGGCCCTCGAGCCAGCTGTTTGGCTGCACGAACCAGATCGCCATGGCCCAGCCATCGAAGGCATCGCCGAGTTCGGCGATGACGCGCCGAGGAGCGGTAGCAAGGGACGGCCCGGACTTGTCGAGCTGGAACATCGGCAGCCACCAGTCGTGGTGCCACTGGAAGCGAAACAGCTGGTGGTCGTCGACCAGCTCGTCGATGCGGCGAGCACGGTCAGACACCGAGGCCCCGCCGACAGCCAGACAGTGTGATCGCGAGATGCCCCCGTGCGGTCGGTAAGCGGACTGCAGGGCAATGAAGGCACGATCCCGGGGCGATGGGTCGACACCGCCGAATTCGGAACCTGCGCCGGGCAGAGCGCGTCCCCCGGCGGATGCCTGAACCGTGCGGCTGCCGACACCCGTCAGCGTGTCATGCATGACGGTGCCGAAATGCGTGAACGTGGGCTGAAAGTGGTGTGCATGCGGGCTCTCCTTGCCCGAGCATCCGACACCTCGCAGGATCCCGTCTGTTCGATGCCGCACACCGCAACGCGTCAGTCTGCGATGGTTCCGGTTACTACCGCATGGAGGTCAGGCCACTGCGCCGAACAGTGCTCCGGCGCCGGCAGTGACGGCCATGGCGACGGCGCCCCAGAACGCGACACGCCATGTCCCGGTCCACACGCGCGCTCCCCCGAGCTGCGCCGAGACGGCGCCGAGACCGGCCAGGAAGCCCAGCGACGCCAGCGTGACCCAGACGATCAGGTGTTGCGGTGCCGCCGTGACCACCACGCCGATGGGCAGCACCGCGCCGACAGCGAAGCTCGCCGCCGAAGCAAGCGCCGCCTGAATCGGACGTGCGGCGGTGGTCTCCGAGAGTCCCAGCTCGTCGCGCGCATGTGCGCCGAGTGCATCGTGGGCCATCAACTCGGCTGCTACCTGGTCTGCGAGCGGCCGATCGAGTCCGCGGCTGACGTAGATCCCGGCCAGCTCCCTGCGCTCGCCGACGGGGTCCTTCGTCAGCTCGGCCTGCTCCCGTGCGAGGTCTGCGCTTTCGGTGTCTGCCTGGGAGTGGACCGAAACGAACTCACCCGCCGCCATCGACATGGCTCCGGCGATCAAGCCCGAGACACTGGTCATCAGGATCGTCCGGTGGTCGGCGCCCGCGGCCGCCACGCCCAGCACCAGGCTGGCCGTCGAAACGATGCCATCGTTCGCACCGAGGACGGCGGCGCGCAACCAGCCGATGCGGTCACTGCGATGGTTCTCGCCATGACGCCCCGCCGCTTTTGTGAAGCTGCGCTTTCCGTGATCAGCGCGGTGCGAATGGGTTGTGTCGAGCGTCATGCGGGTTCTCCTTTCGTAGTGACCGGACGCCTGGCGCACGCCAGCCGCAGAGAGGCCCACAGGGCGGGCTTGTCTGCAGCTCTGCAACCGCGTTGTGCCGTCTTGGTCAGAGGGCCAGGGCCTCCCGGGTCAGGGCCCAGGCCTGCCCGAGCTTGACGCCGCGAGCGTGATACACGCTCTTCACATGCTTGACCCGGGCTTCGATCTTCGCCTGGACCTCACCCCTGGACTGGCTCAGCTGCGCCTTGATCACATCGCCCTTGGCTTCGGCTTCCTGCTTCAGCATTTCGACACGCTGCTTCGCACGATGCACCAGGCCGTCCAGACGGCTCTTCGCATGCGTGAGCGTGGACTGCAATTTTTCCTTGGCCGCGCCACTGGCATATCCGGCCTCGGCCTCGAGCTCCTCGATTTCTGACCGGAACGCCGAGATGTCGTGGTCGAACTGAGCTTCGGCCACTTCGGTGCGTGTGCGCCTGAACACGCGCCCCCCGGCCGCCTCGATTGCCGCATCGACTGGATTGACCCACTCCTCCTCGACCTCGGCCACCAGGGCCACCTTGCCAGGCCGGAGCGACTTCTCTGTCTCCTCGATGAAGTCCAGGCCCACACCCGCCACCCAGAAATCACGGACCGCTCCGGCGACGGCCCCTGTCACCGCACCGACGGCGACGCCGATCGGACCACCAAGCAGCCCGATCAGGCTGCCGACCGCGAGACCCGCACCCGTTCCGGTGGCACCCTCATTCATGCTCTTCTTGACGCTGACCGCACCCTTGTCATCCTTCGCGATGACGCCGGCGGCATAGAGCGTGATGTCGCCGTCGGCGTGCAGCTTGCGCAGCGCTTGCAGGCCGGCTTCCGCAGCCGTTTCGTTGTCGAAGATCGATACCAACATCTTGTTCATTTCACATCCAGTTCTGCTTGACCAAAGAAACACACGCGCGGCTGGGTTCAGCTGGCGGCCGTGTCAATCGACTTCCGAAGACGCGCCGTGGCGGCACTGACACCGGCCTCGAATTCCTTCCAGCGAGCCGCGGTGGCCTGCTTCATCTCAGTGAGCTTCGCCTCGGCCGACTTCACATCGACCTGGAGTGCTGAGATCTGCAGATCGATGCGGGCCTTGGCATCGGTGGCGGCGGCGCCGGCCTTCTTCTCGAGCTCTGACACCTTCGCCTTGCCCTTCGCGATGTCGCGGTCTGCCGCGGCCACGAAGCGGTCACGGCTCGCACTGTTGTCTGCGTAGGTGAATTCAGGCAACGACTTGATCAGTTCCTTGGTCGCACCGGGCATCACGAGCTTCCCGCCACGGTCCTGGATCTGCGTGACGGGAATCGCCACGTCATGACGACCGATACCGATGAAGCCGCCGGCGCCGACGATGACGTACGACACGTTCTTGTCGGGCGCGATGATCAGATCCTCGATCTGGCCGACCTTCTCTCCGGTCTCGTTGTGGATGGTCTTGCCCATCAGCGTCTTCTTGACGCTCCAGCCCATGGCGATCTGCGTCGATTCGATGATGCTGGTGTCGATGGTGGTGGTCCCGCCAGCCACCTGGGCCCAGAGCGGTGCCGGAGCACAGAACGTGGCGGCAACTGCCAGCATGGCCAGAGCCTGACTGCGAATGTTCTTCTTCATGATCTGGTTCCTTGTGTGTTGATGCCACCAGGGAATTGGTGGCAGAGACCTGTCAGCTCGGGTTGTAGGGTTCGTGCTGCGCCCCGTCTGTTCGACAGCGCACGCGAATGGCCGAGTCCCTCGGGCCGCGCACGCTCAATACACGCGCTCAAAGGCTTGGCGAATTCATCGTCGTTTCTTCGGGCTCAACGGGCTGCTCGACCCGACTGCCGCCCCAGCGCGGAAGCACTCGCCTCATGGCTCTTGTCAGCACCCCCAGCGCTGAGCCGCTGATGCCTCCGCGCTCACGCACGGGCCGCGCGATTCGGTCGGTCTTCGATGCGGCAGGCGGTGGAAGCATGGGTCAGTGTGGGCTTGCAAGCCGACCTGGTTCCGTTCGGTGTCGCACCCAATTCCCACTTTCGCCTCTGCCTCGCTGGCCTCGATGTGCCTGAGCCTGCCAGACAGGGCGATGAGCGAGCACGCGAATCCGAGGCGCGTGCGCTGACGCACAGACCATCCTGCCTCGACAGAGCACCGTCAATGCCCTCCCCCACCATTCGGAAAGACCACATGAAGACCGACTCGCAACTTCAGCAGGACGTGACGGCAGAACTCAAGTGGGAGCCCTCGGTCCACGCGGCGCGCATCGGTGTCGAAGTCCAGGATGGCGTCGTGACGCTTTCCGGTCAGGTCGATTCGTATGCGGAGAAGTGGAGCGCAGAGCGTGCTGCGCAACGTGTTTCCGGAGTCAATGCCATGGCTGTCGAGTTGAAGGTGGAGCTCACGGGCTTGAGCAAGCGCACCGATGCAGACATCGGGCGCGCGGTCGAGAACGTCCTGGAATGGACTTCGTCGTTGCCCCCCGGCGCCGTCAAGGTGATGGTCGAAGGCGGGTGGGTCACGCTCACCGGAAACGTGGACTGGAAGTACCAGAAACAGACCGCTGCGGACAGCGTCCGCAATCTCATGGGCGTGACGGGGGTGAGCGATCAGATAGCCGTCAGACCGCCGGTTTCCTCGATCGCGGTCATGTCAGACATCGAGTCCGCCCTGACCCGTGCCGCGATCGCGGACGCCGGGAAGATATCCGTCGCGGTGCATGGATGCGATGTGACGCTGTCAGGCACGGTGCACAACTGGGCCGAACGGGAGACCGCGACCAACTCCGCATGGGGCACGCCTGGCGTGCGCAACGTCGTCGACATGATGACGCTCGCGCGTTGAGCGTTCATCCGTCCATCGCGGCTGGAAAGTTCCGGCGGCATCGGCGATGCCACTTGACATGTCACTGCACCCGAATGGATACTGTACATATAAACAGTATCCAGAAAGGTCAGAGCGATGGACGGCAGGCACCGACAGTTCTATCAACCCAAGCCCGTGCCACGGATTCCGGTGTGGGTTCGGCGTCTGATTCAGTGGCTGTGAGGTCGATGGATGCCTCCCGCAGGCACGATCTCTGAGTTCATGTGTTGGATTTCAAATGATTCGTATCCTATTGATATGAATTGAAATTCAGATCCTTTTTACACCTGATTTGTCACCAGAGAGAAACCATGCCGAGACAAACGAGAAAGGCGGCCACCTGGCCGCCTTTGCACGTGCGAATGGTCGATTTCAGCCAGTCGCCTGTCTGATTGCCACCTCGACCCTCCGTGCCTTGGGGTCTTCTCCGGACACATTGGCTTCGGCAGAGCGAGGTCTTTCGAGCACGGCCCGGTCGGTGCCGATGCCGCGCGCCTTCAGCAGGTCGAGCACTGCCAAAGCCCGCTGCTTGGCCAGTTCCTGGTTCTGCTTCACGTTGCCCGCTGCCGAATGGAAGCCCGATATCACCGCCTTCGCAGAACTGCTTCCGGACAGTCCTTGAGTCAGCACTTCCAGCGATTTCGCAGCCTCCTCAGTCAGCGCGGAGGAACCGACAGCAAAGAACACCGTCGCCGATTCAGCTGTTGCATTCGCAGCGACTGGCGCAGACGCACCGAGTGCCGGCCTCTGTGCTGCAAGTTCGGGGTGATCCTTGAGCATGCTCACGCCATACATCGGCTTGAACGCACCCTGGTGGCAGGTGGAGCAGTTGGCTTTGGCAACGTCTCCAGTTGGGCCCAACCGGTTCGGTGGAAAGAGTTTCTCGATCGGCTCCATGTGCTGCGTGTTCAGATCGCGAACCATCCGGATGCCGTACCAGGCCGTCACTCGTTGAGGTGGGCTTTCTGCCCAGTTGGCGAATGACCGGCTGTTGTGGCAGTAGGTGCAATTCACGCCGAGGGATGTCGACATGTGCGTCATCAGGCTGTACGTCCATTCGGCCTGCTTGATGGAGTGGCGATTTCCGGTGGGCAGCGCCGTCGTTCCATTGACTCGGATGTCTTCGCTGCCCAGCAGCAAGGGCGTGAACGGGTCGACTGGGAGCGACGACTTGTTGGCGACCACCGACACGGTGTTCTGTCCGGCCTTGTCGCCGATCAATGCGTCGGTACGAGCCTCGTGCGGAGCCTTGAACCACACGTTCTGCGGGATGTTGTTGCCCCGGTGGCAGGTGTAGCAGGTCACTCCGGTGGCCGCGACGTGTGATTTGTAGTCGCTGTTGATCTTGCGCGTCATCTGCAACATCTTTCGCGCGACTTGCTTGGTGTAGTTCTCGTCCGAAGCAAAGTTCTGCGCGTTGTGGCAGTAGGTGCAACCCTGTTCAGGCGCAACCCATGCCGTCATCGCCACCATGAGCCGGGAGAACTCACCGACCGTCAGGTCGTTGAGCACCTGCACGTTCTGGTAGATCTGCGCAGCAGGAGGGCCGCCCGGCGTGGCCGCGGCTATGGGTGCCGGAACCTCGTTGAGCTTGGCCTGTGTAGCCAGTGTGCGCGGGTTATAGATCTCGGCCATGCCCGTGCCGCGGTAGCCGTGCTGCACCACCTCGATCGGAGGTCGCTCGCAGCCCGACAGGAGCGCGGCTACGGACAGCAGCACCAGATTCAGCAGGATCGTGCTGAGCTTGTTCATGGCTTGACTCCCTGGAGCGTGGCGGGATCGATCACAGGGGCCCAGACGGGCGGGTACATCGGTGCGACGTGGTGCTTGACGGCCCACAGGTACCAGTTGTCCACCACCGTGCCTGTGAGCAGGATGCCGATGCCACCGGTCAGCGGCGTCAGCACGGCGAACCACCAGGCCCAACGGTGGATGGATTCCATCGTGGCGTTGAAGCCCATCGTCCAGCGCCAGAACAGCGCTGCGCGCTCCGAAGCCGTTCCGCGGTCGGTGATCTGCTCGATCTCGCGCTCACCGCCGAACCTGCTGACAGCCAGGATGGTCGCGCCGTGCATGGCGAACAGCAGCGTCGATCCATAGAGGAACGCAATCGACAGCATGTGGAACGGGTTGTAGAAAAGGTTTCCGTATCGGATCGAGAACGCCGCGGTCCAGTCCAGATGCGGAAAGATGCCGAACGGCACGGCCTCGCCCCAGCTGCCCATCAGGATCGGCCGGATGAAGCCCAGCACCAGGAACAGCCAGATGGCTGCGAGAAAGGCCCATGCGACGTGCGTACCCAGCCCGAGTTGGCGTGCGCGGCGGTAGGTTCGCGCGAACCACAGGAATACCGAACAAGTCGTCAGGAATCCTGCAAGCAGCCACCAGCCCCCCTGGTTCATCGACTGCGGGATGGCCAGTCCGTTCTGCGGCGGTGGAGGTTCCAGGCCCAGCCAGAACAACTGGCGAACGAACTGGATCGGGTTCCAGTCGACCGAGGCCAGCATGTTGAAGCCGATGATGTTGAACGCCAGCATCCCCAGCATCAGCGAAGCCACGCCGAGGCTGCCCAGATAGACAGGACCGATCTGCGCGTTGCCGATGCGCCCGAGCAGGTGAACGATCAGCGGCTCATCGCCGGTTCGGGGGGCGTTGCCATGTGGCAGTTCGATTCCGTGATGGATCGGCCCGACGGCCTGAACGCTCGTGAATATGTTTTGATACTCAGCCATGAGTTGTCTCCTTGTGCCGCCGCATCAGTGCCAGATGGGAAGGTTCAACCACCAGCCCCACCACTCGGGCCAGCCCCGGGTCCAGAACGGACCGCTGATCACGATGCACACGGCGCTCCAGAAAACAGCCGACAAGGCCAGGAAAAGACCAAGGCGGTGGATGCCGAGCGTGCCGATCGAGTAACCGATGGCGTCCCGGAAGAACGTGTCTTCATGCTCGGGTGACTTCACCACCTCGCCCTTCTTCGGGTTGGTGGATGACAGGACCAGCGCTCCGTGCAGCGACAACGCGAACGTCGTCGTGAAAAAGAAGCTGATCGCCAGCATGTGTGCCGGGTTGTAATGGAAATGGAGATATTGATAACCTGTATTCGAAACCCAGTCGAGGTGGCTCAGTATTCCATAAGGAAAACCGTGACCCCATGCGCCCATGAGCACCGGCCGAATAACCACAAGCGTGACATAAGCGAATATGGCGAAAGAGAAAGCGATCGGCACATGGAGCCCGATCCCAAGCTTTCTGCAGATCTCGACTTCCCGCAATGCCCACGAACTGAATGCGCCTATCGCACAGACCGTGATCAGTTGCCACAACCCGCCTTCACGCAACGGCGCAAATCCCAGTCCATATTTCAGGTCGGGTGGTGCGATATTGATCTGCCATACATTCCAGGTCCCCCCCAGTGCCGCACCCCAAAGTATCAGTGCGGTTCCGAGAGCGGCAAAGAATATCGTCGTGACGCCGAAGAATCCGACGTAGAACGGCCCCACCCAGAAGTCGAAGAGGTCTCCTCCAACCAGGGTTCCACCGCGTATGCGGTACTTTCTTTCAAAACTGAGCGTGGCCATAAGCGACTCCTCGGAGCCCCCGGCGATACCTGGTTGCCAAGGGCTGAAATCTGTCTGGAAGACGAGGCCGGGAAGATTCCCGGGCCTCGCCTACCGCGGGCGCAAGCCCTTTGCTTTTATTTCGCGACGGGCGAGGTGACCCCGGCCGGCAGCGCAGCGTGCTGCGCTTGCGAGGCCTTGGCTCGTGCGTTCGGTCCGTCGATCCAGTTGAAGGTCGACGTGCTCAACAGCACCAAGTGAATCATCACTGCCAATCCGAACAGGAAAATACCTTGCACGACCATCGCACGCAGCGGGTCGAACAATCGCCAGATTCTCCACATGATCAATCTCCTAAAGTAAATGCGACATAAAGGTGTACACAGCACCCTTTACCCCGCCTATCAATGATTTCTCAGCTTCAGCTCCCGGCAACCAGGAACGCCACTGCCATGTCATCACTTGCGCGAACACGGCGATCAGCAAAAACAAGCAGAAACCCACTGCAAATATCGCAAGATAGACTTTCGAATCCTTTTTCAATATCTGCTGCAAAGTGAGATTCGTTGATTCAGCCATAGCATTCCCCTTCCGGGATTCAGTTCAAAGCCAAGGACGCCAAGCCCATACCAGGAAGTGCGCTACCACGGCAACTGCCGTGAATCCGATAAAGCCTTGCACCCAGAATCTGTGAAACTCCTGTGCCTCTTCATCGGTCAGGCCTGATATGGAGCCTTTTCTTTCAGCCATAGGATTTACTCCTTAAGGACGGCCAAACGGCCGGTACCGCGCAGAGCCCGCGCGATCGAGGCAGCCGCGGCACCACGCCACGACATACTGTGTGTTCAGCCGTTGGCTGAACGAATTGATTGCTTGCATACGGGCACGAGGTGTCATGCCGGTTCTCCCTGGCGCATCGCCTCGCGCGACTGCAGGACGCGGGCTGCCGTGACACGTTCCTCGCCTGCCCGGCGTGCGTCTCGTTCGGCCCGATCGCGAAGCCGCTTGGCCGCCGAGATCTGCACCAGCACGGGTTCGGTCTGGACGTACTCGTCCAGCAACTCCTGTGCATCGAGATCCCACGGGCTCGGCGCCTGTCCGTCGACACGCGCCAGGGTCGGCTCGACGCGATCAAGATCGGTGCCCAGCGGCAGGATGTGGAACAGCGCGTCGAACAGCGCGTTGCAGAGTTCCTGGACGATGTAGGTCGCGCCCGAGTAGCCCATGAAAGGCGTGCCGGTGTGGCGGCGGATGATCGGCAGCGGGAACGAGGCCGGTATGAAGTTCGCCTTCATCATCGAACCTCCGCCGCATTCGGCGAGGTAGATGCGCTCGTTGTAGCTGCCGTACATGACCAGCGGGGTCTTGTCCTTCACCAGCTGGCGGACCTCTTCGTTGTTCGTCTTGGCACCGGGCAGTCGCGAGATGGCGAACTGACAGGGCAGTCCCATCTCGTCTTCGAGAAAGTGACGGATGCCTCGGGTGTAGGTGTCATTGGCCACCACGGCGAAGCTCGCCGTTCCGAAGAAATCCTGTGTCACCGAGCGCCAGAGGTCCCAGATCGGCTTGATGGTCGTGTGCTTCTCGCGCTCGATGAACGGCTCCGGATCCAGCCCCAGCAGTTCACCGAGCTTGCGCAGGAACTTCGTCGTGCTGTGCAGTCCGATCGGTGCCTGCAGATAGGGGCGGTCGAGGGCCTCGCAGAGCATGCGACCGAACTCGCGGTACATGCAGATGTTCACGTCGGCTTCGACCAGCCGCGACACATCGGCCAGGTGGCTGCCGAGCGGGAAGGTCATGTTGACTTCGGCGCCGATGCCCTGGACCAGCCGCCGGATCTCTGCCAGATCGCTCGGGCAGTTGAAGGTGCCGTAGCAGGGGCCGATGATGTTGACGCGCGGCTTCTCGCCGGCCGGCCGCTCTGCATAAGGTTTGCGCGCCGGCACCTTCTTCATGCCGTACTCGCTCCACAGCCAGAACATCGCGCGGTTGGCGCACTGCCACTGGTCTTCGTCGATCGTGCGCGGCAGGAAGCGCTGGATGTTGGTGCCCGACGGCGTGACGCCGCCACCGATCATCTCGGCGATCGAGCCAGTGACCACCACCGACGGCAAGTCGGGGTCGAGCGCCGCATGCGCCCGCCGCATCGAGCCTTCGGTTCCTTCACGCCCGAGCTGCTCTTCGGCCAGTCCGGTGACGACGATCGGAAGTTCGTGGGGTGGCAGCGCGTCGGTGTAGTGCAGCACCGAAGTCACCGGCAGGTTCTCGCAACCGACCGGACCATCGATGACGACTTGCAGACCCTTGATGGCCGTGAAGACGTACACGGCGCCCCAGTAGCCACCCGCGCGATCGTGATCGAGGACCAGCATCAGATCATCTCCTCGGCCTTGCGCTTGCGGGCGAGCTTCTCGGCCTGCCGGCGCTGATCGGCCTTGAATTCCGGGCGATCCGTTGGAACACCGTTCGAGGGTTCCCAGACACCGGACGAGTGGCCCTCGCCGACTTCGCCGAAGAATTCCTTCATCTGCTCGAAGCGTGCCTTGTTCCCTATGGCTGCATTGATGACCGTTGCGAGCGAACCTGCACCGGCCGGGCCCATCAAGGGACGGGCCGAGATCAGGTTGGTGAAGTACAGCGCAGGAATGCTCTGGGCCTTGGCAGCCTGCACGACAGGGGTTGTGCCGATGGCCAGATCGGGCTGGAATTCGGCCATCGCAGCCAGATCCTGTTCCAGCGAAGCGCGGAAGCGGACCTGCACGCCCTTCGACTCCAGCCACTGCAGGTCTGCCTCGTTCCAGGCGGTACGCGGGCAAGCGCTTCCGACGTAGCGTAGATCGGCGCCGCTTTCGACCAGCAGCCTGCCGACGAGCAACTCGGAACCCTCGTAGCCACTGAGCGTGATGCGCCCCTTGATCGGAGTCTTGGCCAGGGCGCCACGAATGGCCGGCAAGAAGCGGTTCTTGGCCGCATCGATATTCGCCTGCGAGGTGTTGGTGGCCTGACCGATGGCCTGCAGCCACGCTTCGGTTCCGTCGTGACCGACAGGCGCCGATCCCACGATGGGCCGCCCCGCGGCTTCGAATTCGCGGATGCTCGCGGTGTAGAAAGGGTGGATCGCAGCGACCGCAGTGCAGTCGAGCGCGGCATACAGCTCGCGCCACTCGCGGGTCGGCACGACAGGGCCGGATGCCAGCCCCATCGGTTCCAGCATCATGCCGATGATCACCGGATCGGCCGGGAAGACCTCGCCAAGCAGCGCGATCGTCGGCTTGTCGGAGCGGCCGTTGCGCGGCGCCTGAACCGGTCCTGCCTGCACCTCGCCACGGGCGTACTTCAGCATCGCGCCAGCCAGCACATCCTTGGCTTCGGCGTGAGTCGGAACACCGAAGCCAGGCACGTCGATGCCGATGATGCGTACGCCGTTGATCTCCTTGGGCAGGATCTGCAGCGGCACGCCGCTGGCCGTCGGAACGCACAGGTTGATGATGACGATGGCGTCGTACTTCGCCGGGTCGGCCTCCTTGTGGACAGCCTCGCGGATGTCCTCGAAGAGTTTGCCGGTGACCAGCGATTCACTGTTGAACGGCACGTAGCCGACGCTGCGCTTCGCACCGTAGAAATGCGAGGTGAAGGTCAGGCCGTAGACACAGCAGGCCGAGCCCGAGAGGATCGTCGCAGTGCGACGCATGCGCAGGCCGACTCGCAACGAACCGAATGCCGGGCACATGCTCTGTGGCTGGTCGTGCGGGCCGGCTTTCGGGTCTTTCGGATAGTCCTTCGCGTACTGGGCCAGCACCTCCGACTTGCCGGCCGACTTCGCCGCGGCCAGCAATTGATCGCCACCGGCGTGGCATCCCATGCCGTCGCCCTCCAGCGTCGTCGACGAGACACCCGGCGCGGTGGGCGGCGTGGCGCTCGCCGAGTTGGCTGCAACGATCGGGATGGTCTTGGACATGGTGCGGGGCCGGTCAGATTTCGTCGTAGACGACTTCGAGCGTTGCCTTCTTGCTCTCGGTTTTGCCGCACATGTCGAACTGCGTTGCAGGTTCGAGCACCACGTCGCGGCCGACCGATGCGGCAGAGAACAACCCGAGCAGTTCGTCCTGCGACATCGGCTTCGGACGCATCGGCAGCGAGGTGCCGACGTTCTCGGCGAGCTGGGCAAACATCGGACCCCATTCGGAGTCAGGTCGGCCGATGATTTCGTAGCTGGCGCTCTTGCGGCGGATGTCGTCGTTGGCCGGGATCGTCGACAGCACCGGAATGCCGACGTGCTCGGCAAAGGCCTTGGCCTCGCCGGTGCCGTCGTCGCGGTTGATCACCATGCCTGCCACGCCGACGTTGCCGCCGAGCTTGCGGAAGTACTCGACCGCACTGCACACGTTGTTGGCGACGTAAAGCGACTGCAGGTCGTTGCTGGCGACGACGATGACCTTCTGGCACATGTCGCGGGCGATCGGCAGGCCGAAGCCGCCGCACACCACGTCGCCCAGGAAGTCGAGCAGCACGTAGTCGAAGCCCCAGTCGTGGAAGCCCAGCTTCTCCAGCGTCTCGAAGCCGTGGATGATGCCGCGCCCGCCGCAGCCGCGGCCGACCTCGGGGCCGCCGAGTTCCATCGCGTAGACGCCGTCGCGCTTGAAGCAGACGTCGCCGATGGCCACCGCCTCGCCGGCCAGCTTCTTCTTGCAGCTGGTCTCGATGATGGTCGGGCAGGCCTTGCCGCCGAACAGCAGGCTGGTGGTGTCGCTCTTCGGGTCGCAGCCGATCAGCAGCACCTTCTTGCCCTGCTGGGCCATCATGTAGCTGAGGTTGGCCAGCGTGAAGCTCTTGCCGATGCCGCCCTTCCCATAGATCGCGATGATCTGGGTTTCCTTGGTCACCGGTCCCGTGGCCACTGCAGGAGGTTCGACGGAAGCCTCGTGACGCAGGTCTTTCATCATGATGGTCACTGGGGCGTCCCTGACAGGGCTCAGCGTCGATGGAGCAGTACTCATGAACAGGACCTCCAGTCCAAAATCATCTTCAGGCATGCCGGGTCGCTGAATGCCGTGCGGTAGGCGGTATCGGCCTGCGCTGCTTCAGATCGATGTGTGATCAGCCCGTCCAGCGACAGGCGGCCCGACTCGGCCAGGTCCTTCACCGCCACGAGATCGCTGGGCAGCCATTGCGCTGCGATGCGGATGCGCGCTTCGCGCATGAAAGCTGGCGGGAACACGAAGGAAAGTGGCTCGTCGTAGAAGCCGGCGAGCACCACTTCGCCGCCCGGGGCCAGCCTTGAAATGAGCGTGTCGAGCAGCGAGGAATCACCGCTGACGTCGCAGATGCAGCTGTAGTTGCGGCGCGTGTCCTCGGCAGGATCGATCACCGCATAACCGGCGGCTCCTTCGCGACGGGCTGGATTGGTTTCCCAGACCGTGGGGGAGCTGCCGGCAACGACCGCGAGACGGGCGATCATGCGGCCCAGCACTCCGTGCCCGACGATCAGATCGGGCTGCTTCAAGCCCGCCATCGAATGCGCGTGGTAGCCCGTGGCCGCTAGGGCCAGCAGAACGCCCTGCTCGGCCAGATGCTCGGCAAACGGGATCGTGCGGGCTCCTGGCAGGACGACGTGCGCGGCGGCGCCGCCGAACAGTCCTCGCACATCGCCGAAGCATTTGGCGCCCGGCACGAAGACACGCTCGCCGACGCTGCGGCCCGACATCGAGCCGGCTTTCGCGACGCGCCCGACGGATTCGTAACCCGGGACCAGCGGGTAGCCCATCCCCGGGAAAGCTGGCATGCGCCCGGACCAGAGCAGGCGCTCGGTGCCCGTGCTGATGCCACTCCACTCGATATCGACCGTCACATCCTCATCTGTCGCTTCGGAGAGGTCGAGGCGACTGAGCACGAGTTGCTCCGGGCGCTCGAGTACCACGGCCATCGTGTTCAACTCCGACCTCCGGCGCACGACAGAAGCGCCCTATGGCAACACTGGTGTGGGACAAGCTTCAGGTTCATCTACCGATCACTCCGACTGTGGGTGTAATGTTAAGCTGACATTTCATACTGTCAATTTACATTTACATTGATTCGCCGAGGGTTTACACGCGGCCCGCACTTGCCACGATGACTTGGGTCTGGAGCGGCATGGGATTTCGAAGCAGCCGAACGTCGCCGAAACCGGCCGCGGTCAGCAGCTCCGTGAGCTGAGAGGCACTGCGCGACCTCCCCTTTCCCATGGCCAGAAGATAGAAGCCGAAGTACGCATCGCCCATCGCCTCGGCGCCACGCGTGCCAGCCATGGGCTCGGTCAACAGCAAGGTTCCGCCGTCTGGCATCGCCCGGCGAACGGCTTTCAGGATCTGCAGGGCGCGGGCATCGTCGTGATCGAAGATCACCCGCACCAGGCTGATCACATCGCATCCGGCGGGCAACGGGTCGCTGAAGAAACTCCCGCCAGCGACTGTCGTGCGACCCGCCAGACCTTGTTCGGCGAATCGCACCCGTGCACGTTCGGCCACTGCCGGCAAATCGAAAAGTACAAGCTGCAGGTGTGGCGCGCGCTGGGCCACAGCAGAAAGGAACGTGCCTTCGCCACCACCCACATCGAGCAAGCGCCGGTGCTTGTCGAATGAATAGGCGTCGAGCACCTCGTCGGACACCAAGGTCTGCGAAGCGGACATCAGGGCTGAATACGGCGACACCCGCCCGGCATCCAGTGAACCGGGCGCATCGGCTGCCGCGTAGGGCCAGTAACTTGCAAGGGCGGAAGTCCTCGCCTCACCCCGCAGCAGTGCCACAGGATCTGCCAGATCGACGTACAAATCGGCATGGTGCTCGACCATGGAGGCGATGGCCGCATCTCCCACGAGTGGCGCACCGAGCGGTCCGAGCCCGAAACGACCCCGACTGCGCTCCTCGACCAGATCCAGCGACACCGCCGCACGCAACAGTCGCAGCGCGGCATCCTCGGAGAGCCCGAGCTGCGGCGCCAAAGCCGACAAGGTCTGGGGCTCCTGCGCCAGCATGTCGAACAATCGCAGACGGACGCAGGCCAGCAGCACCTGCGAATACACGAACCCGGCCACCAGATCGAACAGCCCGCGCGCACGTCTCTGCGCTATCGGGCGTGTCAACGGGAAGGCCGCCGCCCAGCGCCGGAAACGCCGGCTTCCGACCAAACCGTCACGCCAGCTGAACCAGCGGTCTTTCAGTCGGTCGAGCAAGGACGGGTCCGGTTCCAGCAACGCCTGCGGCTCGGACCTGCCGAACGCGCTCATGCTGCGACGCGAACCACTTCCTCTGCCATCGCCTTGGGAACGAGCCGCTCGGCCTCGAATCGGACCAGCGCACGCATCTGGACCGCACCCGGGCACGGTGGAATGGCTTCAATGGCGGCAGCGACCAGGCGATCGAAATGATGGATGGCGCCCTCCAGCCCCAGTTCCCGCGCTGCACTGGGGCGACACAGCGCGACATCCTGGCCGGTGGGCTTGCCCAGCGAAAGCGGATCGGAAGCCACGTCGCGGATGTCGTCTGCCACCTGGTACGCCTCTCCCAGCCATTCGCCGAGCGCTCGCCAGGGTGCCGAATCGGCACCTGCAGCCTGCGCGCCAGCGATGGTGGCGGCGGCGAACAACGAACCGGTCTTGGCGCGCTGGTAGTCCGCAAGCGACACCCGAGGCTCGCACTCCCAGGCCTGCCCGGCCACGATTCCATGCGGCATGCCCGTGGCGCGCCCGATGGTCCGCAGCAGCATCGGCAGGCGAAGCGGTGATTTCGTGGCGGCAGCGCCCAGCGTCTGGAAGGCCAGAACGATCAACGCGTCGCCAGCCAGCACCGCCAGGCTTTCACCAAAGGCGAAATGAACGGACGCCCTGCCCCGACGTGTCGGGGCGTCGTCGAAGCACGGCAGGTCGTCATGAACCAGCGAGGCGCAGTGCAGCAACTCGATCGCGGTGGCCGTGGCTTCCGACAACAGCGGATCGTCGTCGCCGCAGGCTTGAGCCACGGCAAGGCACAACTGGGGCCGAATGCGGGCTCCCCCGGGGAAAACGGCATGCCGTATCGCACCGGCCAGCTTGGGCGGGCAGCCCTCTTCCTCTCCAGACGCGATGGCCGCAGCCAGAGATTGTTCGATGCGTGTGATGGGCTTCATTCCGGACTCCGGCTGTGCCTGCTGGCGGGTGGCTCGACTGGCAGGATGTAAACCGAGCCTGTCAAGATAATGTGTCAACTAATGTAGACACACGTAAACACTCCGTCAACAGCACAGGCCCGGTGTCGCCCCCGGTCCGTCGAACCGAATCAACCCGAAGGCTGAACCTCCAGGCGACCATGGGCCGCAGAAAGCGTTTCTGAGAGCAAGGCCGTAGCCGCGTAGATGGCGTTGATGACGGGCGTCGGCATCCCCGTGATACGGCCGAGTTCCACCACGCTGCCGACCAAGGCCTCCAACTCCAGTGCACGCCCCAGTTCCACATCGCGCAGCATCGAGGTCTTGTGGGCGCCGACCGCTGCTGCCCCGGCCAGGCGTTGCTCGAGCGAGATCTTGAAAACGACCCCGAGCCGCTCGGCCACGCCCTGAGCCTCGAGCATCATGTCGGCGGCCAACCCGCGGGCCAGCGGATGGCGGCAGATCCCTTCCAGCGTCGCGTGCGTCAACGCACTGATGGGATTGAAGCTGAGGTTGCCCCACAACTTGATCCAGATCTCGGCGCGGATGTCCCTGCTGACCGGCGCCTTGAATCCGGCCCGCATCAAAACCTGCGAAATCGCCTCGACGCGCTGGGTGCGCGTGCCATCGAGCTCACCCAGCGTGAAGCGATTGCCCTCGATCACCCGAACCACACCCGGTTCGACCAGTTCGGCGGCCGGGTAGACCACGCTGCCGATCACGCGATCGGTCTCGATGTGCCGAGCGATGACGCCACCGGGATCGACACTGGTCAAGCCGAGTCCCTCGTACGGGCCCGCGAGCCGATGGAAGTACCACCAGGGCACCCCATTGATCATCGTCACGACGACCGTTTCCGGCCCGAACAACGCGCGCAGCTGCGGCAGCACCTGATGCACCTGATGCGCCTTCAGTGTCAGCAGCACCACATCCTGCAGGCCGGCATCGGCCGGGTCCCGCACCGCGCGAACGCCGTGTGCGTGCTTCACGATGCCGTCCTCGAGGATGAGTCGGAAGCCTCGCTCGTTGATGGCAGCCAGGTTCTCGTTGCGTGCAATGAAGGTGACTTCCTCACCCGACAGCGCGAGCCTTGCACCCAGGTAACCGCCGATCGCTCCGGCACCAACCACCGCCATCTTCATGATGTGTCCCGTCCTGCCCGTGGGCTCAACCGAGCCCCAGCCGCTGCGCCAGACCGATGCGCTGCAACTTGCCGGTGGCGCCTTTCGGAAGCTCATCCATGAAGAGGATCTTCCTCGGTACCTTGTAGTCGGCAAGGCGCTGGGAAACGAAAGCCTGCAGTTCTCGTTCCGTGGCAGGAACTCCCTCCTTCAACACGACGACAGCAGCCACTTCCTCGCCCAGCTTGGGATGCGGCACGCCGAAGCAGACCACCTGGGCCACCGCGGGGTGGTCCATCAGGATCTCGTCGACCTCGCGCGGGC
>ENA-UOWO01001280-UOWO01001280.1-activated-sludge-metagenome-genome-assembly--contig:-NODE-1280-length-34061-cov-9.335323_pt1 | contig 34061 bp, 31 predicted proteins | sample MGYA00238148_ERZ761564 | MGnify/ENA primary metagenome ERZ761564 (study PRJEB28885, sample SAMN05720194) | activated sludge metagenome | isolation source: Anaerobic digester | place: USA...
ACGTACCCGAGCGCTACTGGAACCTCGGCATCCGCATCGAGGACGATGCGGTGGTCACCGACAGTGCCAGGGGTTGCGAACTGATCAGCCGCGACGCGCCAGTCGATCCGCTCGAGATCGAGGCCTTGATGCGCGGCTGAAGCGCGCCAGGCGCCTCCAGGACGACCGGCACTACGATCAAGCCCCGCACGGAAACCGCCTGCGAAAGTCCCGCCGTGAACACGACCCCGCATCCGCAAGATGAAGCCGCTCCTTTGATCGATCGTGCGATCCGCCTGGCCGTGGTCGGCGCCGGACCGGTCGGACTGTCGCTGGCCATACAGGCGGCTCGCGCACTGCCCCGCGCCCAGATCAGCGTGTTCGATGCGCGTGCGATCGACGCCGATATATCGGCCGACCCGCGCACCCTGGCACTGTCGCTCGGCAGCGTGCAACTGCTCCAGCGCCTGGGGGCGTGGCAAGACGGGATGGGGCAACCCATCACCGAAGTCCATGTGTCGCAGCAGGCGCCTTCCTTCGGCGGGCTGCTGGGGCGCTGGATGGGCGAGCCGCAGGTGCGCATCCGGGCTGCAGAGATGGACGTGCCGATGCTCGGTGCGGTGCTGTCGTACGGCACGGTGACAGCGGCCTTGCAACAGGTCTGGATGGAGGCTTGCAAGGCCGGGCCGCAACGCCTGATCACTCGGTTCTCGACGCCGGTCAGGTCGCTGAAGCCGGTGGAGCCGGCAGACGGTGCGTCGAGCCCGGGCGGCGTCGAGGTCGATGCCGACATCGCGGAGACATTCGATCTGGCGGTGATCGCCGAAGGCGGCGTCTTCGCCGAGCAGGAGCGCAAGCCTGTCACGCGCGACTACGGGCAGGTCGCCTGGGTCGGCCGCGTGACACTGGACGGCGCACGCGGTGGCGTCGCCTACGAGCGCTTCACCCGCCACGGGCCGGCTGCGCTGCTGCCCTTGGGACCGGATCAGGCCGCGCTGGTCTGGTGCGTCGATGCGGGCGACGACCCGGTGGCCGAGCTGACCGACGTGCAGCGCTGCTGTGTCCTGAACACGATCTTCCCGCCGGAGGCCGGCCGCATCACCTCGGTTTCGCCGCTCAAGCGCTTTCAGCTGGGTCTGAATGCGGAGCGCACGCTGACAGGCGGCGTGGAGCGCGACGGGCATCGCGAGCCAGGCCGCGTCGTGCGCATAGGCAATGCCGCGCAGACCCTGCACCCGGTGGCCGGCCAGGGGCTGAATCTCGGCCTGCGAGATGCCCATGTGCTGGTGCGAGAGCTGGTGAGATCGAACGATGTCGACCAGGCCCTGCGCCGCCTGGACCGCAAGCGCGCGCCGGACCGCTGGTCGACGATCGCGGCCACCGATTTTCTGGCCCGCAGCTTCACCTGGGAATGGCCGGGCGCGAGCGGGGCGCGAGGGTTGGGACTGGCGGCGCTGCAGACCCTGTCACCGCTGAAGTCCGCGCTGACCCGGCAGATGATGTTCGGGCGACGCTAGGGAATCAGGCCACCATCGCCGATTCCCGCAACCGCTCGCAGCCGGTCCACAGGTCGTCACCTCGAAATGCGCTCTCGACCAGAGGTGCCAGGCGGCGGGTGTTGCAGCGCAGTACCACCTGCTTGACCGACGAGATCTGCGACGGGTGCATCGAAAAATTACGCAGACCCATCGCCAGCAGGACTTCGGTGAATGCGGTGTCTCCTGCCATCTCGCCGCAAACGCTGACATCCTTGCCAGCCAGGCGCGCATGGTGGATCACGCCCTCGATCAGCTTGAGCACCGCAGGGTGCCACGGGTCGTAGAGATGAGCCACCGATTCGTCGCCCCGGTCGATGGCGAGCGTGTACTGGATCAGGTCGTTGGTACCGAGTGAAACGAAGTCGAACAGCTTCAGCAGGCTGGGCATCACCAGCGCCGCCGCGGGTACCTCGATCATTGCTCCGACCTCGACATCGACGAACGGCTTGCCGGCATCCACGAGTTGCTGCTTGGCCCTCGCGATCGCGTCCAGCGTCTGCATTGCCTCACCGACATGGGCCAGCATCGGCACCAGCAGCTTCACCTTGCCGAAGGCACTCGCACGCAGGATCGCACGGAGCTGCTGGCGGAACATGGCCGGCTCCGACAGGCTCCAGCGGATCGCACGCAGGCCCAGCGCCGGGTTCAGCGCATGCTCGTGACGCAACTCGTTGACAGACATCCGGTCGAGCGGCTTGTCGGCACCGACGTCGACCGTGCGTATGGTCACCGGCAACCCGTTCATCGCCAGCACGGCCGCGCGATAGGCCTCGAACTGCTCGTCCTCGCCGGGAAGCTCGCCGGCACGGTTCATGAACAGGAATTCGCTGCGGAAGAGCCCCACCCCGACCGCACCCGCCGCCACAGCCGCAGCGGCATCGCCGGGAAGTTCGATGTTGGCCATCAGCTCGATGCGCTCGCCGTCCAGGGTGACCGCGGGCGTGTGCCGCAGGCGGGACAGCCGCTGCTGGGCGAGTTCGCACTCGCGCTGCCTGAACCGGTATTCCTCCAGCACGATGTCCGAAGGGTTCACGATGACCAGACCGGCATCGCCGTCGACCACGACCAGGTCGTCCTGCCGGATCACCCGACTGCCCTCCCGGGCCCCGACCACCGCCGGGATGTCCAGACTGCGCGCCACGATGGCGGTGTGCGAAGTCTTGCCGCCCACGTCGGTCACGAATCCCGCAAACACCGTGCGCTTGAAATGCAGCATGTCGGCCGGCGCGATGTCATTGGCCACCATCACCAGCGGTTCACTGTGCGGTGTCCCGCCTTGGGTCGGCGTGGCCGCATCCGTCAGCAGGGATGCGCTGCCCCGGGCCATCGCGCGCAGCATGCGCTCAACCACCTGCTCGACATCGGCCTTCCGCTCGCGCAGGTAGTCGTCTTCCATCTCGTCGAACTGGCGCGCCAACACTTCGAGCTGCGCGGAAAGCGCCCATTCGGCGTTGTAGTGGCGCTCACGGATCCACTGCTTGGTCGCTATTGCCAGCGTCTCGTCGTTGAGCAGCATCAGGTGCACGTCCAGCAGCGCGGACAGCTCAGCAGGCGCATCGCCCGGGATGTCACGCTGCAGTGCGCTGAGCTCGGAAGCCACGGCATCCCGCGCCGACCGCAGGCGCTCGATCTCGGGGGCGACATCGGCATCCCGGATGAAGTAATGCGCCACATCGACACGGCTGGACGAGATCAGCACCGCGCGGCCAATGGCCACACCGCGCGACACCGGCAACCCGAACAACTGGAAACTCATGGGCCATCCTAGCAGCGGGAGATGCCGTGAACGCCCCGGGTTGTCACGGGAGACAGGTTGTTCCGCGCAGTGCGGGACGGGCTTATTCGCCTTCGCCGAACTTGTCGTGGATCAGGCCTGCCAGCGCGTCGACGGCCGCCTGCTCGTCGTCACCCGAAGCATCGATCTGGACCTCGGTACCCATTCCGGCCGCCAGCATCATCACGCCCATGATGCTTTTCGCGTTGACCCGACGATCGCCACGGCTGATGAAGATGTCGCTGCGGAATCCGCCGGCCAGTTTGGTGAGCTTGGCAGACGCTCGCGCGTGCAGGCCGAGCTTATTGCTGATGGTGATGCTGGTTTGGATCATGTGAGCCGGGCTTGTAGGTCTGGTTCTGCGGCCTGGAGATGGACACCTGCATGACGCCCTGGGTCGCACCGGCGACCGCGCGCGCCACGACCGCATCAAGTGATTCATGGCAGTAGCACAGCGAACGCCAGAGCATGGGCACGTTGACGCCGGTGACGACCTTCACCTGTCCGGGTTCCGCCAGACCCGCCAGGCGCTGCGCCACGTTGCAGGGGGTTGCGCCGAACACGTCGGTGAGGATCAGCGCCTCCGGGTTGCGGACACGGGCCAGCAGTTCACGCGCCAGATGCTCGATCTGCTCCAGAGGCATGTCGGGCGGCACATCGAGCACCTCGAGTGGCGCGGCGCAATCCGGAAACGTGTGCCCAGCCACCGACTTCAACGCAGAAGCCAGCGGAGCGTGCGCAATGATCAACAGTCCGGGCATGGCATTCCATTATCGATGCTTCGGAAATCCATCAACGCTCCAGCGAGCGGTCTTGCCGACCGGGACGGTGCGAAAACCACAGTACAGACCTGGAAGGGACGCGCCGGGTTGACATATGGCGCTCGGCGCGGGGCGGTACCCGGGACGTGCGGGCACCGATCGCCACTCGCGAGCCCACCACGATCACGGCAGGCAATGCAATTGCATCGCTTCGAAGAGGGCATCGGTCCTTGCGCGCGATCCGGCCGCAGGAGCCGCGGTCAGCCTCGCGCGAGCCGGGTGGCTGGGGTGTGACTTTTTCACCCCCTGCTTCCAGGGCCCCGGCAGGAAAGTACTCTGGCGTGGTGCGCATCGCTCGGGAACACTTCGTGCTCGCACCCCGTTCGACCACCCAGCAAGCATCGGGCAGAGTGCTTCGCTCGCTGCTTTCGAGAAAGGCAGCGACGCCGGCGACAAACCGGGCCGTTGCAGGCATCGAACAGGCAGAAACCACATGGGCTCCATTGAAACCGTCGGCAAATCCGCTTCTGCATCTGGACTGCCGATCCCTGCAGGCCAGGGCGAAGAGCGCTGGCGGCAGGTGATCGCGGAGCTGGGTGCCGAAATCGCCCATCCGCTGACGGCTGCGCTGGAGCGCATCCAGGCGCTGATATCGAGCGGCCGGATCGATCGCAGCGGTCTGCGCTCACTGCGCGACGAGATCGAAGCGGCTCGCCAGGTCGGCATGACGGCCCAGTTGCTGGCTAGGTTTGCCAATGCGCGCATGCAGCAGTCCCGGGAACGCGTGGCACTGGCCGATTCACTGCAGACGGTGCTGACCCACCGCAAGCGCGAAACCGAAGCCCGAGGCATCGAACTGCAGCCGGTCCTGAATCCGGTGGATGTGATCGTTGATGCCTCCCTGGCGTTCAGCCTGCTGAACACGTTGCTCGACTGGGCCATGGTTCACGCGCGCTCTCGCATCGAGTTCACGATCGAGCTTCAAAGCTGGAAGTCCCGGGCCAGGCTGAACTGCCGATTCGAGTTGCCTTCTGCGCAGGAAACCGCCGATGGCGCCGACGCTCCGGCGCAGCCCGCGCTCGATTCGCTGACCTGGCGACTGCTCGAGCAGACCGCGGCCACGATGAACCTGGGGTTATCTCGTCAGGTGGCAGACGGCGCAGTGACGGTGCAGATCGAGTTCACCGCAGCGGCAAGATCCGAGATCGACGGCATCACGATGGTCGACCTGGACGAGGGATTCGACAGCACGATGAACTCGAAGCCGCTGGCGGGCAGCCATGTCGTCGTCGTGGCCTCGCGCCGCGAAGTGCGAGCGCGTGTTCGCGACGCTCTGCGCGACATGGGGCTTCTCGTCGACATGGTCGGTTCGATCGACGAGGCGGCCGACTTCTGCAGGGACGGCCTGCCTCACGCGATCATCATCGAGGGCATCCTGCGTGGCGACCGCTGCGAACGGTTCTGCGCGGAGATCCGCGCCGAGGTCCCTGGATTCCCCTTCATCGACATCATCGAGCAAGGCCGCGAATTCAATGTCTCGGATGCCGAACGCGGCGAACGGGCGCGCGTCGGTCAGGACGCGATCGAGGCAGCTCTGCCGTCGGTGCTGATGTTCGAACTCTCGAAGACCCTGTAGCTTCGCCCGTCCCGTCGCCACCGGCCGATCCCGGCGGCCCTTGCCCCTACTTGAGCGAGCCGAAGACCTTCTTCAGGATGTCGCTGCCGGTGCCCAGCGGGTCCTTGCGGATCTTGCGCTCTTCCTCGGCGATCATCAGGTAAAGGCCGTCGAGGGCCTTGCCGGTGACGTATTGCTGGATGTTGGCGTCCTTCTTGTCGACCAAACCCAGGCCCGCCACCTTGCCAGCCACCGCGTTGTACTTTTCGGCCAGCGACACCTTCTCGGTGGCCTGGGTCACGATGGGCAGGAACTTGACTCCCAGTGGCTCGCGCGTCTTCTGGGCGAAGAAATCCGTCACCGAGTTGTCGCCGCCGGACAGGATGCGAGCGCCGTCCTCGACGCTCATCGACTTCACCGCGCCGAGCAGCAGTTCCTTGGCTTCGGGCACGGCGGCCTCGGCGGCGCGATTCATCGCGGTCACCAGTTCATCGACACGCTTGCCCTGGCCCGTGGCCTTCAGCAGCTTGGCGCCATCCTTCAGGAAGCCGGGCAACGCAATCTTGACTTTTGGATTGCCCAGGAATCCATCGGGCTTGCCGAGCAGCGAAACAGCGGCTTCGGCGCCGCGCTCGAGCGCGGCGCGGATGCCGGACGAGGCATCGGCATCGCTCAGCACCGAAGCGGCGTGGGCCGCCGGGGCGATTCCAACGCTGCAAAGGCTGACGCCCGACAACAGACCGCTGGTGAAACTTCTGCGTTGCATGGATGACTCCTGACAGTTGATCTGACGCTCAGCGCGGGAGCGCGTCGGCGACACCCGCAGCATGGGCCTGCTGGTCGGCGTGGTAGCTGCTGCGCACCATCGCACCGACGGCAGCATGGGTGAATCCCATCTTCAGGGCTTCGACCTCGAACATCTTGAAGGTGTCCGGGTGGACGTACCGGCGCACCGGCAGGTGGTGACCGCTCGGTGCCAGGTACTGGCCGATGGTCAGCATGTCGATGTCATGCTCGCGCATGTCGCGCATCACCTGCAGAATTTCCTCGTCGGTCTCGCCGAGGCCCACCATCACGCCGCTCTTGGTCGGAACCTCGGGGTGCATCGCCTTGAACTTCTTCAGCAAGTTCAGGCTGAATGCGTAGTCGCTGCCCGGCCGCGCCTCCTTGTACAGCCGTGGTGCGGTTTCCAGGTTGTGGTTCATGACATCGGGCGGCGCGGCCTTCAGGATTTCCAGCGCACGATCGTCGCGGCCGCGGAAATCGGGCACCAGCACCTCGATGCGCGTCGCAGGCGACAAGGCTCGCGTCTGGCGAATGCAGTCGACGAAGTGCCCCGCACCGCCATCACGGAGATCGTCGCGGTCGACGCTGGTGATCACGACGTACTGCAACTTGAGCGCCGCGATCGTTCTCGCGAGGTTGAGCGGCTCGTTGGCGTCCAACGGGTCGGGACGCCCGTGGCCGACGTCACAGAACGGACACCGACGGGTGCACTTGTCGCCCATGATCATGAAGGTCGCTGTGCCTTTGCCGAAGCATTCACCGATGTTCGGACAAGAAGCCTCTTCGCAGACGGTGTGCAGCTGCTGCTCGCGCAGGATCTGCTTGATCTCGTAGAACCGGGTGCTGGGTGAACCGGCCTTGACCCGGATCCAGTCGGGCTTCTTCAGCGCTTCCGCCGGCACGATCTTGATCGGGATGCGCGACGTCTTCGCCTGTGATTTCTGCTTGGCGCTGGCGTCGTATGCGGACGCATCGGAGGCAACAGGGCTCACGGAATCGCTGGACATCGCGGACTTTCAAAGGGAGGGGGCTGCTCGCAGCGCAGGCTGCCGGTGGGGTCAGGGGGTGAAATGCTCGGCCAACCGGGCGCCCAACTGACGCGACACCGACGCTACGTCGGCGTGCACACCCAGTGTAGCCAGATCGACCGTCGCCAACCCCGGGTAACCGCAGGGGTTGATGCGCTGGTAGGGACTCAGGTCCATCGCCACGTTCAGCGCGACACCGTGGTAGGCGTGATGACGACTCACCTTGATGCCCAGCGCGGCGATCTTTCCGAGACCGCGGAACGGGTCCGGAGCAGCGACGCCCCGACGCTCGCCCGGCGGCACGGACTCCAACGCAGCGTGACCGCCGGGATCCTCGAGCCGGACATAGATCCCCGGTGCGCCAGGCACCCGGTGGCCAGTGACACCGTAGCTTTCGAGTGTCTTGATCACGCAATGCTCGATGCGATAGACATACTCCTTGACGTAGATGCCCAGGCGCTTCAAGTCGATCAGGGGGTAGGCCACGACCTGGCCGGGGCCGTGATACGTCACCTGCCCGCCGCGGTTGGTCTGGATCACCGGAATGTCGCCCGGATCAAGCAGGTGCTCGGGCTTGCCAGCAAGCCCCTGCGTGTACACCGGCAGGTGTTCGCACAGCCAGATCTCATCGGGCGTCGGCAGAAGTGCAGCGTTCCGTAACTCGACGCAGGCGCGCATCGCCTCGATCGTCTCGGCGGCGTCGACCAGGCCCAGACAGGCCAGTGTGGGTGCAGTCATCGATTGCGTGCGGCCCTACAGAACCACCTTGACCAGGGGATGCGAGCTCAACGCTCGGTAGAGGTCGTCGAGTTGCACGCGGCTGGTCGCGGTGACCGTCACGGTGAGGCCCAGATACTTGCTGCCGGAGCTGGAGCGCTTCTCGATGGACTGCGGGTCGAAGGCCGGATCGAATTGCCGCACGACCTCCAGGACCGCCTCGGTGAAACCATCGACATTGCCACCCATCACCTTGATCGGAAACTGCGCGGGGTACTCGATCAGCGATGGCTCGCGCGGGATGTCCTGCATGGTCGGGATCGTCACAGCCGCTGCGCAGCCTTGGCACGCTGATAGGCCGCGTAGAGCTTCGCATACACCGGGCCGGGCTTGCCGCGTCCGACGCCATGTCCCACCGATTCGCCGTCGAGCATCGTCACAGGCAGCACCTCCTTGCTGGCCGAACTGAGCATCAGCTCGTCAGCTGCAACCACCTCACCTTCCGGGATCGGCCGCAGGTTGAAGGCGATGCCGACGTCATCGCAGAGTTCACGGATCAGCTCGTATCGCACGCCCTCGAGCACATGCTCGCTCGCGGGGGGACCCAGCACGGCACCTTCATGCACCACCCACACGTTGCACGATGCCGCCTCGGTGAGGAATCCGTCGCGGAACAGGATGGTCTCGACGGCACCGTGGTCGGCCGAGATCTGCCGCGCCAGCACGTTGCCCAGCAGCGAGATGCTCTTGATGTCGCCGCGCTCCCAGCGGAAATCGCGCGCAGTCACGCAGGCGACGCCGCGGTGGCGCTGCTCGGCGCTGGGTTGCTTCAACGCACTGACCATGATGAAGACCGTCGGTTCGATGTCGGTCGGCATCACGTGGTCGCGCGGCGCCACTCCTCGCGTCACCTGGATGTAGATCAACTGATCCTCGGCGACGTGGGACTCGATCAGTCGGCGGCAGCGAGCCAGCCACTCCGCAGCCGTATGCGGATTGGCGATACGCACCTTGGCCAGGCTGCGCTCGAGACGCGCCATGTGCTCTTCGAAACGGAACAGACCCCGCCCGTAGACCGGCACCACTTCGTAGACACCATCACCGAACAGGAACCCGCGGTCGAGCACCGACACCTTCGCCTGGTTCAGCGGGGTGTAGTTGCCATCGAGGTAGCAAAGCGTGTCGGGAAGGTTGGGCATTTCAGGTCCTCAAGATGCCGTCGCGCGACATCCGCAGGTTACTTGATCCAAAGCCGGAGCGCGTCCCACGCCCGGCCGAAAACCCCGGCGGCTTCCACGGGCTGCAGCACCACGAGCGGGACCTCGGTGACCGCCGTGCCCGCAGCGGTCGACACCTTGATGGTGCCCACGCGCTGACCCTGAAGCAACGGCGCGACCAGCGGGTCGGTGCGCTCGATCTTGGTCTGCAGCTTGCCGCCTTCTCCCCTGGGCATGGTCACGAACAGCGCGCCATTGGCGCCGAGTTGCGCCTGGTCGGTCTGTCCCTTCCAGACCGGCACCGTCGCCACCGCCTTGTTCACCTCGAACAGGCGCACGGTCTCGAAAGCCTGATACCCCCAGTTGAGCAATTTCTGGCTTTCGTTGGCTCGAGCCTCCATCGACACGGTGTTGAGCACCACGCTGAGCAGGCGACGCGGACCGCCTCCGTTGCCGCCGGCGCCGAGGTTCGGAAACTCGCGCTGCGCGCTGGCGATCAGGCAGTAGCCCGCCGCATCGGTGTAGCCGGTCTTCATGCCGTCGACGCTCGGATCACGTCGCAGCAGCAGGTTGCGGTTGGGCTGCGTGATGTTGTTGTAGCGGAACTCCTTCATGGAGTAGTACGCGTACTCCTTCGGGAAGTCGCGGATGATGTGCGAAGCAATGACCGACAGGTCTCGTGCCGTGCTCCTGTGGCCGGGCTCGGTGAGGCCGGTGACATTCTTGAACGCGGTGTTCTTCAGGCCCCAGGCCTGCGACTGCCGGTTCATCATCGCGACGAACTGGTCGAGCGTGCCACCGACCGCCTCGGCCAGCGCCACCGAGGCGTCATTGCCAGACTGGACGATCATGCCCCGGAGCAGTTCGTCCACGGTCGGCGTCATCGTGGTGTCTATGAACATCAGCGAGCCGCCGCCCTTGCGCTCTTCCCAGGCTCGCATCGATATCGACAACTTCTGGTCGAGCGCCAGCTTCTTGTCGCGCAGCGCGGCGAAGACCACGTAGGCCGTCATCAGCTTGGTCAGCGAGGCCGGATCGGAGGGCGCATCGGCATCGCGCTCCGCCAGCGTCTGGTTGCTGGTCAGGTCGACCAGCAGGTAGCTGCGTGCCGCGACCTCGGGAGGCTGGGGCATCTGAGCCTGCGCCGTCGAGAGCGCGAACACGCCAGCGATCAAGAGCAGCCCGGCGGAGAACGAACGGGACAGGGAACGGAGGGAAAAATTCATCGATGGATCAACCAGAGGAAAGAATAGGAACGGGAGCGGCGGGCTGGACGGACTCAGCTCATCGAGGCGCCAGCTGCAGTTGCTGCACCACGACGGTCTTCAGCCAACCGAGCTGCCCGTGAAAGAAGTGGCCGACGCCGGGGAGCACGATCACGGGCAGGGACTGCGGCCGCGCCCAGTCCAGCGTCGCGGAGAGCGGAACCACTTCGTCGCTCTCCCCGTGGATGACCACTGTGTCGGCAGGCACGGCAGGGATGCACTGCTTTTGCGTCGACGGGCCGACCAGAACCAGCCGCAGCGGACGCTGCGCTTCAGGCAGACGCGAGGCGGCCTCAGCCGCCACGTAGGCCCCGAAGGAGAACCCGGCAAGCAGCAGCGGCTGACCCGCGATCCGATGTCGTTCGATGACTGCCAGCGCATCGTCGACCTCGCCTCGGCCCTCGTCCCACGCGCCTGCGGATTTTCCGACGCCGCGAAAGTTGAACCGCACCGTGGCCCAGCCCAGTTGCAGCAGCGCGCGAGCGAGCGTCTGCACCACCTTGTTGTCCATCGTGCCGCCGAATTGCGGATGGGGATGGCATACCACCGCCACACCGATGGCCGGCGTGGCCGGCATGTCGAGCGCGCACTGCAGGCTGCCAGCCGGGCCATCGACCTGTGCGGACTGGGTCTGTGAGTTCATGGAGCGCCCGACGACGGCGCCCGCGCCAGGCTGGCTGTCACTTGCCAACGGAGGGCGGGATCAGCAAGCGTTCGACCACCTGCCCGTTCTTCAGGTGGGAATCGACGATCTCGTCGATGTCGTCGTTGTCGACAAACGTGTACCAGACGGCTTCCGGATAAACCACCAGAACCGGCCCGCCGGAACAGCGGTCGAGGCAACCTGCCTTGTTCACCCGGACCTGACCCGGCCCCGACAAGCCAGCCTCCTTGACGCGCGACTTGCAACGATCGAAGCCGGCCTGTGCGCCCTGTCTGGCGCAGGACTCCTCGCCCGCATCGCGCTGGTTCAAGCAGAAGAAAACATGCCGATTGAAATAGCTCATTCCGCATTCTACGAAGCCACCCGCGTCGCCAGCCGTCCGTCAGGTATCGAAATGCAGCCGCCGCAGGGGAAGCACGCGTGGCGCGCCCGTCAGTCCTCGTCACGCGCAGCGATGCGACCCAGCAGATAGGCCATTGCCGCGTAGGGCCACAGCCACCCGACCCACTGCGCGGCGCCGTGGAATCGGATGAAACGCCCTTGCTCCCAGGCCTGCAGGCTCTGGGCAAAGTAAACGTCTTCGGATGCCTGGGAGATCAGCGACACCAGAGCGGTCAACGCCATCAGGCCCAGTGCAGCCGAGGCCCTGCGCGGCACCCAGGCCAACAGCAGCGAAGCCAGGGCACCCGCGCCGAGCCCCGCCACGGCCGTGGAGGAAAGCCAGGCCGTGGCGTGGTCGGGGCCGAAATTGAGCGCCGTCGACAAAGTCGTCGCGCCCACGCCCGCACCCGCCACACCCAATGCGATCACGCTGCGCCGCCATCCCGAGCGGCACACCGTGAACGCGAGCAGGCTGGGTGCGATCAGCCCCAGTGCGATGGCGCAAAACTCGCCGGCCGGAGGCAGTCCCGGACCGAACCACTGTGCCTCCAGGATGTTGCGGCTCCATTCGGCAAGCGGCGTTTGATCCAGCCAGCCAGCAAGCGTGTCCTGGAGCCGCGACAGCACCTGACCCACGCCGAACGGCAGCGCGCTCGGGAACAGCAGGCCGATCGGCCACAGCACCAGCAGGGTCAGTCCGCCGGCACTTTGCGGCACGAACCACCGGTCGCGCAGGCGCTGCCAGCGGTCGAGCAGACCGACCACGTGCATCAGCGCGCCCAGCACGGCGCCCGCTGCGGCGCCCAGCGTGTTGAAAGCCAGATCGACATTCGACGGCACGCGCGACGGCAGGCCGTTCTGCACCATTTCCATCAGGAGCGACGCCGCAGCAGCACTCAGTACGGCGCGCAGAAAAGCGCCTCCGGCGTTTCGCCCCGTGCGCACCTGGGCCGCAAACACCAGCAAACCGAGCGGCAGGTATCCCAGGAGATTCGATACCAGATCGAAGCCCGTCCAGTACCGCGGCCAAGGCAGCGTCAGGAACGCCAGGGGCCAGACCGTCGGCCATCGCCAACCGGCAAACGGATACAGGCTCGCGTAGGCGATCAGACCCGCATACAACCATGCCAGCAGCCAGGCCGAACTTCGGTGTCGCGCCATCGGTGCTCCGGCAACGCTGACGTCAGCCTGCGGTCAAAACGGCTTGACCACCACCAGCACCACGATGACGATCAGCAGGATCACCGGCAACTCGTTGAACACGCGGAACCAGCGATCGCTGCGCTGGTTGGCGAACTGCTCGAACTGCCGCAACAGCCCGCGGCACATGTGGTGATAACCGACCACCAGGACCACCAGCGCGATCTTGGCGTGCAGCCAGCCGCCAGCGCCTGTTCTCCAGTAGGCGAGCCACAGCCAGATTCCCAGCCCCAGAGCCGGAACCATCAGCAGGCTGGTGAACCGGTAGAGCTTGCGCGCCATCAGCAGCAGCCGTTCCCGCTCGGCATGGCTGTCGGCCGGCACCATCGCCAGATTCACGAAGATCCGTGGCAGATAGAACAGGCCCGCGAACCAGGCCGAGACAAACACGATGTGGAAGGCTTTGATCCAGAGCATCGACGGATTATCGCCACGCGGGAACTATCCAGTCATCACGCGCTGCAGCATCGGTGTACACGCCCGACAGCGTGCGTCTATGATCCGCCGCACCTCGTTCGTGGGCGGAAAGTGCCTGTTGTCGGGCACCGAACGCACACGTCGATTCCTGTCCACACATCTCTGCGTTTCGTCGTGAACACACCTCCTGCGTACCCCACAAGCCGCCCGCGGCGCCTGCGTAAAGACGAGTTCAGCCGTGCGATGGTGCGCGAGCACCGTCTCCATCCGAGCGATCTGATCCTGCCGGTCTTCGTCACCGAGGGCCACGACCGCGCGCAGGATGTCGCTTCGATGCCTGGAGTCCGGCGTCTCACGCTGGATCGCCTGCTGTTGGTGGCCGAGGACTGCGTGAACCTGGGCATTCCGGCGATCGCGCTGTTTCCGGTGATCGAGACGGCGCTGAAGACCGAGGATGGCAGGGAGGCGCTGAACCCGGCAGGCCTGGTGCCGAGGGTGGTGCGCGAGCTGAAGCGCCGGTTCCCCGAACTGGGCGTGATCACCGATGTGGCGCTCGATCCGTACACCAGCCACGGCCAGGACGGACTGCTCGACGCCGCCGGCTATATCGTCAACGACCCCACGGTGGACGTGTTGCGGCAGCAGGCCCTGGTGCATGCCGAGGCGGGCGTGGACATCGTCGCGCCGAGCGACATGATGGACGGGCGCATCGGCGTGATCCGGCAGGCGCTCGAATCCGGCGGCCACGTCCACACCAAGATCATGGCCTACAGCGCCAAGTACGCGAGTGCGTTCTATGGTCCGTTCCGCGATGCAGTCGGCTCGGCAGGCAACCTCGGCAAGAGCAACAAGAAGGTCTACCAGATGGACCCCGCGAACACCGACGAGGCGCTGCGCGAGGTCGCCCTCGACATCGCCGAAGGCGCCGACATGGTGATGGTCAAGCCGGGCATGCCCTACCTCGACATCGTGCGCCGCGTGAAGGACGAGTTCCACGTGCCGACCTTCGCCTACCAGGTCAGTGGCGAATACGCGATGCTGAAGGCGGCCTCTGCCAACGGCTGGCTCGACCACGACGCGGTGATGATGGAGAGTCTGCTGGCATTCAAGCGGGCGGGCGCCGATGGTGTGCTGACGTACTTCGCACTCGACGCGGCGCGCCTGATGCAGGCCGGTTGAAACCGGAGCCGGGCCGGCGATGCGCGTCTTCCACATCCAGGGCGACCAGTTCACCGAACTCGAGACGCTGCCGGAGAAATTGCCCCCGGCGGGCTACCTGTGGGTGGGCAGCGCGCGGCGCGAGTTCGAAGTGCAATCCTCGGTGCTGCAGGCCGCACTGCAGGGCTGGACCGGCGGACAGCTGGTCGACCTGCACATCTCCGATCTGCTGAACAACCAGCTGCCGTCGCACTTCGACTACACCTCCTGGTACGACGTGCTCGTGTTCCGGCGACTGGCCGCCGGCGAAGGCAGCGCGCCGATGTTCCTGGACGACAGCAAGGGCACCCTGGCCACCGCCCGGGCTGCGCTGGCTGCCATCGACACCAGCCCGGTCGGATTCGCGCTGTTCGACCGCGTGCTGCTGACAGTGCATCCGACCGATTGCCAGGTGCGCGAGTTCTTTGCCAACCGCCTGCAGCAGCAGGCGCTGCCCGCAGGAAGTGACGCACGCATGCTCGAAGGTCGCAACGCTGCGCGCCTGCCCGCCAGCGCCGCCGACCTGATGCTGCGCATGGTCAATCACATGGTCGACAGCTACCTCGAACTGCGACGGCTGCTGACCAAGCAGCTGACCTACCTGCAGCAGGAACTGTTCAACCCGCGCAGCCGTTTCGACAACTGGCAGATGCTGCTGGAGTCACGCAACGCGCTGCACCTGCTGGAGGACACCTGCGAGGACCAGCGCAGCGCGATCACCGAATGGATCGATGCGCTCGACGAGTGGCCGACGGACGCCGACAAGAACGCACGGCGTGAGCGCGAGTTGCTGCGCGTGCGCTCGCGCGACGTGCTGGAACACATCGAGCGGGTGCTGAGCCATGTTCGACGACTCGAGTCGTCGGCTGAAACCGCAGTGCAGATGCACTTCTCGGCGCAGAGCAACCGCACCAACGACATCATGCGCACCCTGACCGTGCTGACCGCCATCTTCATGCCGCTGAACCTGGTGACGGGGTTCTTCGGCATGAACTTCGAGGGCCTGCCGCTGATCCACAGCATGTCCGGCTTCTGGGCCGTCTTCATGGCGATGCTGGTGCTCGGCATCGGCCTGAGCGTGTTCTTCTGGCGCAAGCGTTACCTCGGCTCGAAGCACTGAGCCGATAGCACGTTCCGCACGTCAGTCGGCGTAGGGATCAGCGAATCCGAGGGCGACCATCACGGCGCTTTCACGCGACTCCATGCGCTCGGCATCGTCGTCGCTTTCGTGGTCGTGGCCTTGAGCATGCAGCGCGCCGTGCACCAGCAGGTGGGCGTAATGGGCCTCGACGGGCAGCGACTGCGCCCTGGCTTCAGCCTCCACCACGTCGGCGCACAGCACCAGATCGGCATGCACCTGCGGCGCATGGCTGTAGTCGAAGGTCAGCACGTTGGTCGCGTAGTCCTTGCCGCGGAATTCGCGGTTCAGCGCCCGCGCTTCCTCGCTCCCGACGATGCGCACGGTGATGTCGGCCGGCGCGTCCAGCGCGGCACGTATCCAGCGCGCCACCCGATGGCGCGGCAGATGGCAGCGGTGCGCGCGGGGCAGGTCCTCGCGCGCGAACTGCAGAGACAGGGCCAAGGTCGGACGACTCACGGTCTCAGACAGTGTCCGCGCGCGATGCCTCGTAGGCATCGACGATGCGCGCGACCAGCGGGTGGCGCACCACATCGGCCGAGCTGAAGCGGGTCGTCGCGACCCCGCGCACCCGCCTGAGCACACGCTCGGCGTCGATGAGACCGCTCATCTGGCCGCGCGGCAGGTCGATCTGGCTGACGTCGCCTGTGACCACGCACTTGCTGCCGAAGCCGATGCGAGTCAGGAACATCTTCATCTGCTCGGGTGTCGTGTTCTGTGCCTCGTCGAGGATCACGAACGCGTTGTTGAGCGTGCGCCCGCGCATGAAGGCGAGCGGTGCCACTTCGATGATTCCCTTTTCGAAGGCGCGAGTCACCTTGTCGGTGCCCATCAGGTCGTAAAGCGCATCGTAGAGCGGGCGCAGGTACGGGTCGACCTTCTGCGCCAGATCGCCGGGCAGGAAACCCAGCCGCTCGCCGGCCTCGACCGCCGGACGGGTCAGGACGATGCGCTGGACACTGCTGCGTTCGAGCGCGTCGATCGCGCAGGCCACGGCCAGAAACGTCTTGCCGGTGCCGGCCGGACCGATGCCAAAGGTGATGTCATGCGACTGGATGTTGGCCAGGTACAGATGCTGGTTGGGTGTGCGCCCGGCCAGATCGGCACGGCGGGTGCGCAGAGCGGACCGGCTTTCGGCGGGCACGACTTCCGGCGCGGGCCCGCCCGCGGCAGCGAGCGGCGCCTGCGGAATCGCGCGGCCCGCGCTGTCGTAGGCGGCTTCCACCAGCGACAGCTGAAAGGCATCGTCCGCCAGCGGGCGCTGGGCGCGGTCGTAGAGCGACTGCAGCAACGCCACTGCACGCTCTGCCTGCGCCTTTCCCCCTTCAATGCGGAACGACTCGTTGCGCCGCGTGATCGTCACGTCGAACGCCGATTCGATATCACGCAGATGGCAGTCCAGGCTGCCGCACAGATGTGCCAGCCGGGCATTGTCCAGAGGAATGAAGGCGTGTCTGAGGATCAAGTTCGACCGATCTGTGCAGGGGTTCTCCTATTGTGGCGCGGCACCTGCAGCGCCCCCGGTGCAGGCGTTTCAACGCCCGAGAGCATCCTGCACAATCGCCGCCCATGCCGACCCGTGCCCTGTTCCTGATCCTCGCCCTCTGGGCGTGGCTGGTCACCGGTGCGGCCCACGCCGAAGCGCTGACGATCCATTCGGCGCTCTCGATCAACAGCAACGAGGCGCACTTCCCGACCCAGGGGACGCCCGCGCCAGTTCGGCTGCCCGATGACTGGGCCGCATCTCGCCCCGACCACGACGGCAGCGTGTGGTACCGGGCCAGCTTCGTCAGGCCGGCCGGTCTGGCGCCCGACGACCTGCTGGCGCTCTACATCGAGCGCGCCTGCAGCAACCTCGAAGTGCACCTGAACGGCCGACGAATCTTCAGCGGCGGGCGCATGGCCGAGCCGACGGCGCGCAACTGCCATCGCCCGCAATTGGTCAACCTGCCGGCGGTTCTGCTCGATCAGCCGCTGAACGTGCTCGACATCCAGGTACACGGCTCGGCGCTGAGACATGTCTCGGCTCGCGCGCGCGCAGGCGGTCTGTCGGTGCTGCGGATCGGGCCCGCATCCGAGATGAAGGCGTTGTACGAACAGCGCGAGTTCTGGAGCATCCGGACCGTCCAGATCATCGGCATCACGCTGATCGCGCTCGGGGGTTTCCTGCTGATCCTGAGCTGGATCAACCGCAGCGAGATCTTCCTCATGTACTTCGGGTGGCTGCTGATCGGATGGACCGTGCTGTCTCTGCGCGTGTGGTGGCCGCAGTGGCCCTGGGAGACGCACACGTTCGAGATCGTCGTGTGCAGCGCATTTCCGCCCGTGGTGGCGATGGCGGTGCAGTTCCTGCTGAGCTATGCCGGAGTGCGATCGCGCCCGGTCGCGATCGCACTGCTGCTGCAGTGCATGCTGGTGCCGATCAGCCTCGCCGCGGTCGGTGCAGACCACCTCTTCACGTCGGCCAGCGCCTGGTTCATGCTGATGGCAGCCGAACTGATCGCAGCCATCGCGGTCTACCTGTGGCTTGCGTGGAAGAACCATCGCGACGATTTCTGGCCGATGGGAATCACGCTGGGCTGCATGGGCCTGCTCGTGATGAACGAAATCGCGATGCAGTACGGCTGGTTGCCCCGGCTGGCCGTGCAGCCCCTGAACTTCGCGTTTCCACTGCTGCTGCTGGGCATCGGATCGCGGCTGCTGCAGGTGTTCGGGCGCGCGCTGCAGGCGGCAGAAGTCAATCGCACGCTGCTGGAGAAGCGCGTGCAGGAAGCCACCGCGGAGATCGAGCGCAACTTCGCGCAACTGTCGGCGCTGCGCGTCGAGCAGGTGACCGAGAAGGAGCGCAAACGCATCGCCGCCGACTTGCACGACGACCTCGGGGCCAAGCTGCTGACCATCGTGCACACGAGCGAGAGCGAACGCATCTCCACGCTGGCGCGCGAGGCCCTGGAGGAGATGCGCCTGTCGGTGCGCGGGCTGACCGGCAAGCCGGTGCGGCTGGCCGACGCGCTGGCCGACTGGCGCGCCGAGACCGTGTCGCGTCTGGGTCAGGCCAACATCGAAGCCGACTGGCGCAACCCGGTGGACGAACTTGAACAGCAACTCACCGCGCGCGTGTTCGTGCAGACCACCCGGATCCTGCGCGAGGCGGTCAGCAACATCATCAAGCACAGCGGCGCGTCGCATTGCAAGGTCCGCACCTCCGTCGACGCACAGCATTTCGGGCTGCTGGTGCAGGACAACGGCAAGGGAATCGCGATGGAACTCGACGGCAAGCTCGATCGGGGCCACGGCATGTCCAGCATGAAGCACCGCGCCAAGCAGTTGCTCGGTCAGTGCCTGATCGAGTCAGGACCGGGCTACGGCACCGTGATCAGGCTCACGATTCCCCTGTAAATCATCGATGTCCATGTCCGATCGGGATCATGACGGCGCCGTTTTGGTCGATAACCCGACCGACGGAGTCCCGATGAACAACATCCTGCTGCTGGAAGACCTGCCCGAGATTCGCGCCTGGATGAAGGCGCTGGTGCTGCAGGTGTTTCCGAAATCGCACATCCATGAAGCCGCGCGCATCCATGACGCCCTGGAACTGACGACAGCGATCAAGTTCGACCTGGCGCTGGTCGATCTGGGCCTGCCGGATGGATCGGGTGTCACGGTGGTGGCCGAACTGCGCGAGAACCAACCCGAGGCGCAGTCGGTCGTGGTCACCATCCACGACGATGACGACCACCTCTTCCCGGCGTTGCAAGCCGGCGCATTCGGATACCTGCTGAAGGAGCAGTCGCGCGAGCTGATCGCCGAGCAGCTCAAGCGCATGAGCGGCGGCGAGCCACCGCTGTCGCCATCGATCGCACGGCGCGTGATCTCCCACTTCGCCGCGCAATCGAGAAGCAAGCCGCCGCAACAGGCGCACGCCATGCCTCATGTCTCGCTGACCGACCGCGAGAACGAAGTGCTGCTGCGCGTGGCCAAGGGCTACACGCTGCCCGAGATCGGCGTGCAGCTCAGCCTGTCTCGGCACACGATCGCGGACTATGTCAAACAGATCTACCGCAAGCTCAATGTGAGTTCGCGGGCGGAAGCTGCGCTGGAAGCTCAGCGGCTGGGACTGTTCCGCAGCTGATCCGCTGCCGCCCGAGGGCGACCGGATAATCGGCCGATGATCGGACGACTCACCGGCACCCTCGCGGAAAAATCGCCCCCGCAACTGCTCATCGATGTGAGCGGCGTCGGCTATGAAGTCGACGTGCCGATGAGCAGCTTCTACAACCTGCCCGGGCTCGGCGAACGCGTCACGCTGCTGACGCATTTCGTCGTGCGCGAGGACGCGCAGATCCTGTTCGGTTTCCTCACGCACGAGGAGCGACAGACCTTTCGCCAGCTGATCCGGATCACCGGCGTCGGGCCCCGGATGGCGCTGTCGCTGCTGTCGGGCCTGAGCGTCGGCGAGCTCGCCCAGGCTGTCGCACGACAGGAAACCGCACGCCTCGTGAAGGTGCCCGGCATTGGAAAGAAGACCGCCGAGCGATTGCTGCTCGAGCTCAAGGGCAAGCTCGCAGACGCCATCAGCGCCCCGGCATCGATCGCCGACGACGCGCAGGCCGACATCCTGCAAGCGCTGATCGCGCTCGGCTACAGCGACCGCGAGGCCGCTGCTGCGCTGAAGAACCTGCCGGCAGGAACCAGCGTCAGCGACGGCATCAAGCTGGCGCTCAAATCGCTCGGTTGACAGCGCATCCGCTGGCGGGATGTCCCGCCGATCAGTGCTTGTGCTCGGCCGCAGCTTCGCTCGGCTTGGGGCTCTCGACGTTCACCGTCACCACCACCACGCCGGCCTTCTCGAACTTCAGCGTCAGCGGGAGCTTGTCACCATCCTTCAACGGCGCCTTCAGCCCCATCAGCATCAGGTGGTAGCCGCCGGGCTTCAGCTCGACCGTCTGGCCGGCCGGCAGGTCGATCGCGTCGACCTGCCGCATCTTCATCACGTCGCCTTCCATCACCATCGAATGCATCTCGACCGAGGCAGCCACCGGCGCGGTGGCTGAAAGCAGGCGATCGGCGGCACCACGGTTGGTGACCTTGAGGTAGCCGGCACCGACCTGCTGGCCCGAACTGGTGGGTCGCGCATACGGGTGGCCGATGTCGATATTGCCGACCTTGAAGCTGTGGGCCGTGACGCCCAGGGCGGCAAAGGACAGCGCAGTGACGGCGATCAATCGCTGGATGGAAAGCTTGTTCATGGATTCGTTCTCGCAAGAGTCAGGAGCGTTGGATGAGGGAGGCCGTGGTGCACCTCGAGAGTCGCGGACAGTCGGGCCTCGCATTCGACACAGGGTCCGAACTGCATCGTCCGCACATCAGCGCCTGGCCGATGGCATCGGATCAGGATCTGGAATCCGCGAGGGCCGGGGTGCGCCAGGGAGCGACGGCACCGGCGCCACGCCCGGCAGCGCGATCAACGCGATGCGCAGGATCAGCGGCAGCGGTGCCTGAAAAAATTCATCGACGAAGTTTAGGTGACGTGGTGACGCTTCCGGTCTCTCGGCACCGGCCGCCGCAGGGCCATGTCGATAATGCGGCATGAGCATCCAGACCGACGAATTCGAGCCCCGGCGCGTGGTCAGCGCGGCGCCCGCTTCGCCCAACGAAGAGGCGATCGAGCGCGCGCTGCGACCGAAGGGACTGACCGAGTACGTGGGCCAGGCCAAGGCTCGCGAGCAGCTCGAGATCTTCATCGGTGCTGCCAAGATGCGCAGCGAGGCGATGGACCACGTGCTGCTGTTCGGCCCGCCAGGGCTGGGCAAGACGACGCTCAGCCACATCATCGCCAATGAACTCGGCGTGAACCTGCGCCAGACCTCCGGGCCGGTGCTCGAGAAGCCGAAGGACCTGGCGGCCATCCTGACCAACCTGGAGCGCAACGATGTGCTCTTCATCGACGAGATCCACCGCCTGAGTCCGGTCGTCGAGGAAATCCTCTATCCGGCGCTGGAGGACTACCAGATCGACATCATGATCGGCGAGGGCCCGGCCGCTCGATCGATCAAGCTCGACCTGCAGCCGTTCACGCTGGTCGGCGCCACAACCCGCGCCGGCATGTTGACCAACCCGCTGCGCGACCGCTTCGGCATCGTGGCGCGGCTGGAGTTCTACACACCCGACGAGCTGGCGCGCATCGTCAACCGATCTGCCGGCCTGCTGAACGTGCCGACCGATGCCGAGGGGGCGTTCGAGATCGCCCGACGCTCGCGCGGCACGCCGCGCATCGCCAACCGGTTGCTGCGCCGGGTGCGCGACTACGCCGACGTCAAGGGCAACGGCCGCATCACGAAGGCGCTGGCCGACCTGGCGCTGAAGATGCTCGACGTCGATCCTCACGGCCTCGACGTGATGGACCGCAAGCTGCTCGAGGCGGTGATCCACCGATTCGACGGGGGGCCGGTCGGACTCGACAACGTGGCCGCCGCGATCGGCGAGGAACGCGACACGATCGAGGACGTTATCGAGCCTTACCTGATCCAGCAGGGCTACCTGCAGCGCACGCCGCGCGGTCGCATCGCGACACTGGCCGCGTTCAGGCACCTGGGCGTGACCCCGCCGAAAGGCAGCGTCGGGGCCGATCTGTTCGGCGAGTGAGCGCGAAGCGGCGCGTCAGGTCCGCGGGAGGTGCGTCGTGCCACCGTCCGCCGTCTCGTCCAACGCGGCGTCCTCGAGGTGCCGGGTGTCGCTCCAGCCCACCAGCGTCAGGCCCTCGCCCGTGTGCAGCAACCGGTTGATGCTGGCGTTGCCGAGCGTCCAGGAGCGCCTGGCCTGCAGGTCGAGTCGTGTCGCGGCGCGGTACAGGCAATCCATCACTCCGCCATGGGCAACAACCGCGATGGTCTGCCCGGGATGTGCCTCGGCGAGCTGGTGCACGGCACCGACGCAGCGCGCATAGAAAGCGTTCAGCGATTCGCCACCGTCGGGCGCGAATTCGGGCTCGCGCTGCGTCCAGCGGCGCGCTTCGGCCGGCCAGCGTGACTCGACCTCGGTGAACGTCAGCGCCTCGTAGGCGCCGAAGGCTCGCTCGCGCAGGCGGTCGTCGGTGACCACGCTCAGGCCCAGGACCGCGCCCAGGGCTTCGGCCGTTTCCAGCGCACGAGACAGGTCGCTGGAGTAGACCGCGGAGATGCCCTCGTCGGCCAGCGCCTCGGCCATCCTGCACGCCTGCCAGCGTCCGGTGGCGTTGAGCGGAATATCGAGGTGCCCCTGGATGCGCGTATCGACATTCCAGGCGGTTTCACCATGGCGGATCGCCACGATGCGGGTGACCGTCTGCATCGGCTCAGACACCCCAGACGATGACCGCGTTGGCCGCGTGACTGCGCTTGAGCATCTCGACAAGCGGCCAGGCGCGCTGGCGCAGGCTCACTGCGTCGCCGGCCGGCGTCCGGCGCCCCTCGGCAGCCGCTTCCCGCTCGGCTTGCTCTCGGGCAGCTTCGGCATCTGCCACGGCACGCTCGAGCGAATCGATCACCGCGGGCATGTCGGCCACCTCGAAGATACCCTGCGCGGCGGGCGCTTTTCCGACCAGTCGAAGGATGGGCTCGGCGCTGGCCGCCAGCATGATGACGTCGCCGGCTGCCTTGGATTTGAACTTGTAGATCATGGGGGTCCTCGCTGACCGACGGAAGTCGCAGTCAACGCAGGATTGTGCGCCGCGGCACCGTCAGGCGCCCTGGCGCATCTGCGGCAGCAGGCTCAGCCAGCCGGCGGAATGAACGTGTCGAAATCCGTCGAAACCACCTTGGCCGTCAGCCGATCGAGCATCGCCTCGAGCGACACCACGTCGATTGCAGGCGAGTACAGGAATCCCTGGTACTGCTCGCAACCGATCTGCAGCATGAACTGCCGCTGAGCCTCGTTCTCGATGCCTTCGGCGATCAGTTCGAGATGCAGCGCGCGAGCCATGTTGGCGATCGCACGCACGATGCCGGCGTCGCTTTCGTCGCTCGGCAATCCCTGGATGAAGCTGCGGTCGATCTTCAGGCGCCCGATCGGGAAGCGCTTGAGATAGGCGAGGCTCGAGTAGCCGGTGCCGAAGTCGTCGATCGCGAGCTTGACGCCCAGCCGGGCCAGCGCCTGCAGCCTGTGCAGCGCCTCCTGCGCATCCTGGATCAGGATGGACTCGGTCATCTCCAGCTCCAGCCACTGCGGGTCGAGCCCGACCTCCGCCAGCGCCTGCGCGACGCTGTCGACGAAGTCGGGCTGCTGGAACTGCAGGGCCGACACGTTGATGGACATCAGCAACCGGTGTCCGCGCCGGTGCCACAGAGCGGCTTGCTGCACCGCCTGGCGCAGCACCCACGCACCGATGGAGACGATGAAGCCGCTGCGCTCGGCGACCGGGATGAATTCCGCCGGCGGCACGTCGCCGAGTTCGGGATCGCGCCAACGAATCAGCGCCTCGACGCCCAGGATCTCGCCGCTTTCCAGCGCCACCTGCGGCTGGTAGTGCAGGCGGAAACGCCCGGCAGCGAGCGCCTGGCGCATCGCATGGTCGAGCTTCATGCGGGTACGCAGCTTCGTGGTGGACTCGGCACGCGCGTGGTGGAAACGGTAGCCGGCGCGTCCGTTCTCCTTGACCTCGTTCATTGCGGTGTCGGCGGCCTGGATCAGCTCGTCGGCACTCGCCCCGTCACCCGGATAGAGCGCAATGCCGACGCTGCAGGTGACGGTGAAACTCAGGTCATCGAGCGTGAAGGGGCGCAGCATGGCTTCGAGCACGCGGCGCGCACTGCCCTCGGCGCCGGGACCATCGGCCGCATGGATGAGCAGCACGTACTCGTCCGCACCCAGGCGAGCCACCGTGTCGACCTGGCGCAGCGTGGACAGCAGGCGCTCGGCCACTTCCATCAGAACACGGTCGCCCATGCCGTGGCCCAGCGTGTCGTTGATGTGCTTGAAGCGGTCGAGGTTCAGGAAAAGCAGCGCGAAAGGAACCGCCTCGCGCTGCGCCAGGGCCAGCGCGTATTCGATGCGGCTGAGGAGCGCGCGGCGGTTGGGCAGGCCGGTCAGTCCGTCGGTGTGCGACAGCAGGTCGATGCGCCGGTTGGCTTCAAGGCGTTCCGTGATGTCCCGGAACGAGTAGACCCGGCCGATCGTCTGCCCTCGACTGCACTGCGGCAGGGTGACGCGCTCGAGCACGCGTCCGCCGATCAGCGTGATGGTGTCGCTCGACTGCGTCTGCGGCAGGCCGTCGATCGCGGCGAGCCGGCGCATGTACTCGGCAGGCTCGACGACCCGCCGCAGCATCCACGACAGGATGGCATCGTCGTCCCGCTGGGACAGCAGGTTCTCGGGCAGCTCCCACATGGCGGCGAACCGCTGGTTGAAATTCCTGATGCGCCCCGATGTGTCGGTCACCAGGATGCCGTCCTGCGTCGATTCGAGCGTGGCAGCCAGCTCGGCCAGGCGATCGGCCAGTTCATCCTCGGCGCGACGTTCGCGACTGCGGTCGTGCATCACGACCATGAAAACCGCCTTCTCGGGCGGCAACACCATGCGCGTGACACGCCGGTGCACGGTGACCAGGCTGTCGTCGACGCGGCGCACCCAGGTGTGCGACTCGACACTGTCGGTCCAGCCCAGCGCAGCCTCCTGCCAGAAAGCCATGTCTTCCGGGGTCGCGGCCAGGGTCAGCATGTCCTGCCCGCAGAGGCTGCCGGCTTCGACGCCGACCAGCTCGCCCGCGGCCCGGTTTGCTGCAACGATGTGCAGGTTGTCGGGGTCGACCAGCCAGACCGCATCCAGCAGGCCGTCGATCAGCGCACGTGCTGCCACCAGCCAACCCTCACCAGCCCGCTCGCGCAGCGCCTGCGCCGGCTCGCCACGGATGCGCCGCGGCGTCGCCGCAACGACCGGCAGCTGCGGGGTGGGTGAGTTGGGCAGGATCCTCACGCGGCAGCTTCCATTTCGTGCGTCGGCTCGAAGAAATAGCTGACGCGGGGCCGCGGAGAGAGGTAGTTGAGCGTGCGCTCGGGCAGCGCCATCGGCTTCAGGCTGCGGCGGATGCCGAGCTCGGGTGCACTCTCCAGGTCCAGGATCAACGCCTCCTCGCGGGGCACCTTGGCGTCGTGCACCAGGACGCGGGGCTTGAGCGGGCGCGAGAAGTTGCTGCCCACCACCAGCGCGTAACGTTCATCCGTCAACTGCACCACCGAGCCTGCCGGATACACGCCCATCATCTTGATGAAGCCGCTGAGGATGGCGGGGTCGTACTTGCTGCGCCCCTGCGCGAACATCAGCGCGACTGCCTCGTGTGGCGTGATGGCCTTGGCCGGATTGGCCGGGTTGCACAGGTTGTCGTAGCGGTTGACGATGGCAACGATGCGCGACATGACCGTGGTGCGATCCATGGACAGCTTCAGCGGAAAACCGCTGCCGTCGATCAGTTCATGGTGCTGGGCGATGACGTTGGACGCGCCGGCGCTGAGTTCCATGCGCCGCGCCTGTGCGACGCCGTGGGCGACATGCGTCTCGTAGAGCTTCTGCTCGGCGGCCGCGTGGTGGTCGTCGCGATGGCGAAATCGCTCGGGGACGTCGAGCTTGCCGACGTCGTGCAGCAAGGCGCCGATGCCGAGGTCGACCAGCTCGTCGTCGAGCAGGCCGAAGGTTCTGCCCATGATCAGCGAAATGACGCTGACATTCACGGCGTGGGAGGTGACCTTGTCGCCGGCGGCTTCGCTGAGCAGCCGGATGCAGAGGCCCTCGGCTCCGATCATCTGGTCGATCAGTTGCCGCGTGAGCGCCTGAGCACCGTGGCGCGCCATGGCGGGCTGGGCGCCCACGCTGTCGAACACCACCTTGGATGCACGCGCGGCTTCGCTGAACTGTCGCTCGCACTCCGCCAACGCTTCGCGCTGCGCGCTCAGGGCCGCACGGTGCCGCTTCGCCAGGTCGGCCGCCTCGGACCGCACGGGTGCAGCCGGCGCAGGATCGACAGAGGGCAACGCCGCATCTGCAATCGCCGCAGCGGCCTGGGCAGCGGCCTGGCCCTCATCAGCCTTGACCACCTTGGCCGACGGGCCGCCCGCGCCCCATCGTCCGGTGTCCGGCGCCAGATCGCTGTCCTGCGGGCTCCAGCGAACGCAGCCCAGGCCCAGTGAACGCAACGTGGCGATCTGGTCCAGGCTGGAAATCTTGAAGCTCGAGCGCGGAAAAGGATGCGACATCCATCCACCGTCCAGGTGGATGTGCATGCCGATCTTCAGCGCGGCAACCTCGATGGTTTCGATGACGGTGTCGGATTTCATGGGAGCGGCGCTGTTGAGAAATCAACGCCGTATGGCCCCTTTTCGGCACGCCCGCCTGCCGACTTGAGCGCAGGCCGGTTTCGCGCGCCGAGGCGCGTCGGCCCGGCCTCAGCCCTTGACGCCCGCCGCCGCCTGCGCCGCGCGTTCGGCGGCGGCGGCCCGCAATGCCCGGAGCTTCTCGTGCGGATCGACCCTGGCCTGCACCTCGTGCAGCTTCATCTCGCCGATGAAGCGGCTCGGCACGCCCTGGATCGTGTCGCGGCCCTTCTTGCGGCGCCGCAACGTGCTGACCATCAGCGTGCTGCGGGCCCGGGTGATGCCGACGTACATCAGCCGGCGCTCTTCTTCCAGCCGTTCTGCCGTCATCTCGTCGTCTTCTGAGCGGAACGGCAGCAATCCCTCGTTTACGCCGGCGAGTGTGACGTGCGGCCACTCGAGACCCTTGGCGGCGTGCAGCGTGCTCAATGTCACGACGTTCTGTTCGTCGCCACGCTCGGCCAGACTGATGATCACCGAGATGGTCTGCGCCACGTCGAGCACGCTGCGCCGCTCGGTCTCGATGGCCATGCCGCCGTCGTTCTCGATCTCACCGCCGCAACGCTTGGCGATCCAGTCGACGAAGTCGAGCACGTTGCTCCAGCGCGCGGCGGCCAGCTTCTCGCTGTCCTCGCCGTCATGCAGGTGCTGTTCGTAGCCGATGTCCTTGAGCCAGCCCAGCAGCAACGCCTTCGCATCCTCGGCGCCCGAGGTATGGCGTGCGCGGTATTCCAGATCGTTCACGAACCGGCCGAACTCGTGCAGCGAGCCGATCGCTCGCGCCGGCACGGCGGCACTCAGCGATTCGGCAAACAGCGCTTCATAGAGGCTCGTCTTCCAGCGGCCAGCGAACTCGCCCAGGCTGGCCAGCGTCTGCGTGCCGATGCCGCGCCTGGGCGTGCTGACGGCCCGCAGGAATGCCGGGTCGTCATCGTTGTTGACGAGCAGGCGCAGCCAGGCGCACAGGTCACGGATCTCGGCGCGGTCGAAGAAGCTCTGCCCGCCCGACACCTTGTAGGGCAGGTTGGCCTTGCGCAGCGCCTTCTCGAGCATCCGGGCCTGGTGGTTGGCGCGGTACAGGATCGCGAAATCCTTGAAGTCGATGTTGGCGCCTCCCGCACCTCGCAGCGACTGGATGCGTGCCACCGCGCGCTCGGCCTCGTGCTCCTCGCCATCGCACTCGACCACCCGCACCGGCTCTCCGTCGCCGAAGTCGCTCCAGAGTTTCTTCTCGAACAGCTTCGGGTTGTTCGCGATCACGCCGTTCGCCGCGCGCAGGATGTTGCCGGTCGAGCGGTAGTTCTGCTCCAGCGCGATCACCTTCAGGCTGGGGTACTCCTGCGGAAGGCGCTTGAGGTTGTCGATGGTGGCGCCGCGCCAGCCATAGATGCTCTGGTCATCGTCACCCACCGCGGTGAACCGGCCACGCCGCCGCTCGTCCGGGTGGTCGACCAGACTCTTCAGCAGCTCGTACTGGATGGTGTTGGTGTCCTGGTATTCGTCGACCAGCACGTAGCGCAGCGTGTCCTGCCACTTCGAGCGCACTTCCTCATCCTGCCCGAGCAGCTTGTGCGGCAGGCCGATCAGGTCGTCGAAATCGACGGCCTGATAGGCAGCCAGCTGCTCCTCGTAGCGCCGCATCACCCTCGCTGCAACGCGCTCGTCGTCGTCGGTCGCCGCCGCTTCGGCCGCCTCGCTGTTGAGGCCCGAGTTCTTCCAGCCGCTGATCGTCCATTGCCAGCGCCGGGCGAGTGCGTTGTCGGTGCTGGCACCGGCCTCCTTCAACAGCCCCAGCACGTCGTCGCTGTCGAAGATGCTGAACTGCGGCTTGAGGCCGAGCCGCGCGCCATCCTGGCGCAGGATCCGCACGCCCAGCGAATGGAAGGTGCTGACGACCAGATGCTTGGCCGCGCGCGGGCCGATCAGCTGCCTGGCGCGCTCGCGCATCTCCTGCGCCGCCTTGTTGGTGAAGGTGATGGCGGCGATCTGCCCCGGCGCGTAGCCCGCTTCGAGCAGGCGTGCGATCTTGTGCGTGATGACACGCGTCTTGCCCGAACCGGCGCCGGCCAGCACCAGGCACGGCCCGCCGAGGTAGTGCACCGCCTCGAGCTGGGCGGGGTTCAGGCTGGCAGGAGCGGAGGTCACGCGTCGGGTCGGATGCAGATCGGAAGCGCCGTCACGGAGCAGCGCAAAGGCAGTGCGTGACGGCGGCAAAGGGTTTGCGGCCATCGACCAGGGCTCCAAGCCAGCCCAGGTCGTGTCGGATCGGCCCGGTCACGCTGTCGGGCAGACCGGCCGGCACCAGCCTCAGGTCGAATTGCCTGGCCAGCGCAGAGACGGCTGCCCCGCCGAAGGCTTCGAGCAGCCGCTCGAACCGACCCGGATCGCGGTCGATGTAGACCACGCGAAAGTCAGGCACCTTGCCCGCCGCCGCCGAGGCAGCCGGGTCTGCATCGCCCTCCTTGAGCAGCTTGGCGCGCAGCGCAGCCGAGCGGATCGCGGCAGAGAGCCCGCCGATCGTGTCGACGAGCCCGCGCTCCTTGGCCTGCAGGCCGGTCCAGACACGGCCCTGCGCCACGTCGTCGATCTTCTCCGGCGTGGTCTGGCGGGCCTGCGCCACCTTGCCGATGAAATTGGCATAGATGTGATCGACGCTGGTCTGCAGCATGCCGATGAAGCGCGGATCGGGCTCGCGCCGCGGGTCGCCCGCGGCACCCAGCCAGGTGGTGGTCACGCCTTCGGCATGCACGCCGAGCTTGTCGATCGCGCGGCTGGCATTCGGCAACAGCGCGAAGACGCCGATCGAGCCGGTGACGGTGGCGGCATCGGCCATCACCTCGTCGGACGCGGTCGAGATCCAGTAGCCACCGGAAGCGGCGACGCTGCCCATCGACACCACCACCGGCTTGCCGGCTGCGCGCGTCAGCTCGAGTTCGCGGCGCACGAGTTCGGAACCGAACACGCTGCCGCCGGGAGAGTTGACGCGCAGCACCACCGCCTTGATCGCATCGTCCTCGCGCGCCTTGCGCACCAGCGTTGCAGTCGACAGGCCGCCGACGGTGCCGGCCGGCGCCTGTCCATCGACGATCTCTCCTTCGGCCACGACGACGCCGATCGCGCTGCCGGTGGCGAGACCCGTCACCACCGGCGTGATGCGCGCCAGGTAGGTCTCGAACGAGACCTGCCGGAAGCTCTTGCTGTCGGCATCCCGCGCGCCACGCTCGATCAGCATCGCGCGCAGTTCGTCGCGGGTCTTCAGCGCATCGACCTGCCTTGCTTCGAGCGCGAGTCTGGCTGCATCGCCGCCGACTGCTGCGAGGCGATCGGGCAGTGCATCGATCAGGGTCTGGGTGCTGCCGGCAGGCAGCTGGCGTGCGGTCTCGACGCCTTCGGTGTAGGTCGCCCACAGGCCGTTGTAGAGCACGCTGTCGGCCTCCTTCGCCGCCGGCGACGGACCGTTGGCGATGAACGGTTCTGCTGCGCTCTTGAACGTGCCCACCTTGACCAGGCTGACGCCGACGCCGAGCTTGTCGAGTGCGTCGAGGTAATAGTTGCGCAACCGCCCGTAGCCATCGAGGTAGACGGCACCCAGCGGATGCATCAGCACTTCGCTTGCGTGGGCGGCGAGGTAGTACTGCTTCTGGTCGTAGCCCGAGCCCCAGGCAACCACCTGCTTGCCGCTCGACCTGAAACGCTGCAGCGCGGTCGCCACGTCGCGCAGGCTGGCCAGCCCTGCCCCCTGGAAGTCGTCGAGCATCAGCACCACGCGGGCGATCTGCGGGTCGGTTGCCGCGGCCTCGAGTACCGCCAGCACGTCTCGCAGCCGGGTGCTCTGGATCGAATTCCCGCGCAATTGCGCGAGCGCGTTGTCGCGCACTCCGCCCGATTGCTCCTCGACCAGCGGGCCCTTCAGGTCGAGCACCAGCGCGGTGTTGTCCTGCATCACCGGGCTCTCGCGCCGGAGCAGGGCGATCAGCAACAGCGCAATCAGCAGCAGGAACAGCAGGTTCAGCGCCGTGCGACGGGCAGCGTCGATGAACCACCATACGCCGGCGAGTCCGCGTCGCAGCAGGGAGAGAGGACGCAGGGACATGAAAACTCCACTTTGAAGGTCGGCGCGCGAGACTGTACGCGCCGCACCGTGCAGCGCTCGATGGCTTGCCCCTGACCGGCGCGCCGGGTTGCGATACTCCTGCGCGCATGCAGGCGATTCTCACCATCACGATCCCGTTCTTCGCGCTGGTGCTGTGCGGCTACCTGGCCGCGCGGCGCGGCTTGCTGCCGGTGGATGCGGTCCCGGGGCTGAACGCCTATGTGCTGTTCTTCGCGCTGCCGTGCATGCTGTTCCGTTTCGGTGCCAGCATGCCGTTCGCGCAGCTCATCGATCCGGTGCTGATCGGCGTGTATGCGCTGTGTGCGCTCGCAGTCGTCGCACTGACCGTGGCACTGACCTGGGATCGGGGCACGCCCGTGTCGGGCAGCACCGCAGCGACCGGCGTGAACCTGAAGAACGCCGCCTTCGGCGCGCTGGTGGCGTCGTTTCCGAACACCGGCTTCATGGGCGTGCCGCTGCTGGTGGCGCTGCTTGGCGCGCCGGCTGCCGGCCCCGTGATCGGCACCATCCTCGTCGATCTGATACTGACCAGCACGCTGTGCATAGCGCTCGCCCAGGTTCGGCGCGGCACCGATGAACACCGGGCGGCCGACGGTTCGGTGACTGCATCGGTGGCGCGCTCGCTGCGGGCCGCACTGACGAACCCGCTGCCATGGGCCATCGCACTCGGTGCGCTGTCAGCAGCCATCGAGGTCGATCTGCCCGGACCCATCGCGACGATGGTGAAGCTGCTCGCCGAATCGGCGACGCCGGTGGCGCTGTTCACCATCGGTGCGGTGCTGTGGCGCGCCAGCCTGCACAGCCACACGCGCACCCCGCTGCGCCACGTGCTGCCTGTGGCGGCCATCAAGCTGCTGGTGCACCCGCTGCTGGTGCTGGGCGCGGGACTGTCGGCGCGTGCGCTGGGTGCACCGGTTCCCGACTTCGGATTGACGGTGCTGGTGCTGGCGGCGGCACTGCCCAGCGCCAGCAACGTGTCGCTGCTGACCGAGCGCTACGGCGCAGACAACGGCCGCGTGGCCCGCATCATCATGGCCAGCACCGCGCTGGCGTTCGTGAGCTTCTCGCTGCTCGCCTGGGTGATGGGTGCAGGGATCCCCTGATACGCGCTCCCGGCACAGTCGTGCATGGGTCGTGGCTCGACGCACAGCACGACTCAAGGTAATTGATCCACGCTATCGAAGGGTTTTTATCAATTGCATTTGCAAGACCCCCTCGACTCGATACATTTTTTTGGCGGACGACGTGTGCGTCCCACCAAACAAGCAGCACATCGCAACCAGTCGAAGGAGACACGCATGTCAAACCAAGCCCAGTGCCCGTTCTCGGGCAGCGCCCGGACACAGGCCATCGCCCGCAGCGGTCCGACCAATGCCGACTGGTGGCCCCAGCAGCTGAACCTGAAGATCCTGCATCAGCACGCTGCCAAATCAGACCCGATGGGTGAGTCGTTCAATTACGCCGAGGAGTTCAGGACCCTCGACCTGGACGGCGTGGTCAGCGACCTCCACGCGTTGATGACGGACACGCAGGACTGGTGGCCCGCCGACTGGGGGCACTACGGCGGACTCTTCGTGCGCATGACCTGGCACGCCGCGGGCACCTACCGGATCGCCGACGGGCGCGGCGGTGCCGGCCATGGCTCGCAGCGCTTCGCCCCCTTGAACAGCTGGCCCGACAACGGCAACCTCGACAAGGCGCGCCGCCTGCTGTGGCCGATCAAGCAGAAGTACGGACGCAAGCTGTCGTGGGCCGATCTGATCGTGCTGGCCGGCACCGTCGCGATGGACTCGATGGGCTTCAAGACCCTCGGCTTCGCTGGAGGCCGTGCCGACATCTGGGAGCCTGAAGAAGACATCAACTGGGGCGCCGAAACCCAGTGGCTGGCCACCAGCGACCAACCCGGCAGCCGTTACTCGGGAGACAGGGAACTCGCCAACCCCCTGGCCGCAGTCCAGATGGGCCTGATCTACGTGAACCCGGAAGGCCCGGACGGCAATCCCGACCCGGTCGCATCGGGCCGCGACGTGCGCGAGACCTTTGCCCGCATGGCCATGGACGACACGGAAACCGTGGCCCTGGTGGCCGGTGGTCACACCTTCGGCAAGGCCCACGGTGCCGGAGATCCTTCGCTGGTCGGTCCCGCGCCGGAAGGCGCCGGCATTGAAGAGCAGGGGTTGGGCTGGACCAACGCGCATGGCAGCGGCCGGGGTGCGCACGCCACGACCAGCGGCATCGAGGGCGCCTGGAAGCCGAATCCGACGACCTGGGACATGGGCTACTTCGACATGCTGTTCGGCTACGAGTGGGAACTGACCAAGAGCCCGGCCGGCGCACACCAGTGGACGCCGAGGAACTGCAGGCCCGAGCACCTGATCCCGGACGCGCACGATCCATCGAGGAAGAGCCCGCCGATGATGACCACGGCCGATCTGTCGCTGCGCTTCGACCCGGCCTACGAGAAGATCTCGCGGCGCTTCCATCAGAACCCGTCGGAATTCGCCGACGCATTCGCCCGCGCCTGGTTCAAGCTGACGCACCGCGACATGGGGCCGCGCGCCCGCTACCTCGGCAAGCTCGTTCCAAACGAAGTGATGATCTGGCAGGACCCGGTGCCCGCGGTCGATCACCCGATGGTCAACGAGCAGGACATCTCGGCACTGAAGGCCAGGTTGCTGGCCTCCGGCCTGTCCATCTCGCAGCTGGTCAACACCGCGTGGGCGTCCGCCTCGACGTTCCGCGGCAGCGACAAGCGCGGCGGAGCCAATGGCGCGCGGATACGGCTGGCGCCGCAGAAGGATTGGGAGGCCAACCAGCCCGCCGAACTGTCGCGGGTCCTCACCGCGCTGGAAGCCATCCAGAAGGAGTTCAATGGCGTCCAGTCCGGCGGCAAGAGGGTCTCGCTCGCCGACCTGATCGTGCTGGGCGGCT
>ENA-UOWO01001281-UOWO01001281.1-activated-sludge-metagenome-genome-assembly--contig:-NODE-1281-length-34054-cov-14.908938_pt1 | contig 34054 bp, 23 predicted proteins | sample MGYA00238148_ERZ761564 | MGnify/ENA primary metagenome ERZ761564 (study PRJEB28885, sample SAMN05720194) | activated sludge metagenome | isolation source: Anaerobic digester | place: USA...
CCTGAGGTAAGCAGCGCGTCGTTGTAGCTGTAGCCCATAGAAATGTTGAGCCCGTTGATGGGATTGGCCACAATTTCGGCTTCAAAACCCTTGTTTTCCTGCGCGCCATCCTGATACGAGATTTGGGTGGTCGCGCCATAAACCGTGTAGGCCATGTTTTCTACTTTGGTATCGTAATAGCTCAACGTAGCAAACAAACGGTCTTTGAATAGGTTGAGCTTGGTACCAAACTCTAACTGGTTGGCTTTTTCGGGCTGATAGGTTCTCGGCAAACGCACGCCGCCGGGAAGAATGTCTGTTCCCGGTGCCACATTCGAAAATCCGTTCATATAATTGGCAAATACAGAAATCTTGTCAATGATAGGCTGGAACACCAAACCAAATTTGGGAGAAAAAGCCGTTTGGTTGAAATCGTCATCTTTGGTCAAAATATCGCCCGCGCTGATGAAACGGTCTACGCGCAAACTGGCCATCGCCGAAAGTGCCGGTGTGATGTTGAGCACATCCGATACGTAAGCGCTGTAAACTTCCTGTTTGGTTTTAGAAGCGTTCACGCCAGCGGAGGCCAACAAAGCTGCCGAACCCGCTTCAGAAAGTACGCCGTTGTCGCCATTGGTTAGGAATAGGGCAGGATCGGTGATGCCAAACACATTTTGGTTCACCGTTGATAGCGGGTCGTTGCCAATGTAAATCGAACCGTTGCCTACGTAATTGGTGCCATTGTCGGTATTGGTGCGGTTAAAATAATCCAGGCCGGCCACGATGCGGTTGCGCAGTTTCCCGATTTTAAAATCGCCAATGAAATTTTGCTGGATGTCGGTGGTAAGGCTGGTCGCGTTCTGGTGGTTGAAATAGCGCCCAAGCACCACGCCGTCAGTAATTGCCGGGATGTACTGGGTGGTTTCGTACAAATAAGAATAATAACCTTTGGATCTCGAATGGCTTCTCGAAAGTACCGTCTGTGAGCTCCATTGCTCAGAAAGTTTGTAAATCAGCTGCGCCTGCAAGTTGAACGAAGGCGTTTCAAGGGTAAGCTCGTTGCTGGTGTACGAACGTTTGCTGTCGTATCGCAATTCATTGGTGTTCTTTACGCGCAGCGGAGCGTTGCGATCCAGGAACAGCATGGTTGGGTTGGTGCTCTCGGCACTCATGATTTCGGTGTTGATTAAAAACAGGAGGCGCTCACTGGCTTTGTAGGATAGCGACGGCGCTACAAAGAGCGATTTTCTAAAACCCGCATCCTGAAAACTATCTTCATTGTGATAAGCGGCATTGACCCGAACGTTGAGCGTCCTGGCGTTATTTACTGGTGCATTCACATCGGCCGTTATACGATTCAGGCCGTAACTACCCGCGGTATAAGAGAATTCGCCACCTAAGTAATCGTAGGGTTTTTTGGTGGTGACGTTGATTAGTCCGCCGTAGGAAATGAGGCTGCTGCCAAATAAGGTTCCTGATGGTCCTTTGATGACTTCAATCCGTTCAATGTTCGCCGGATCGGGACTGCCATTGGTGAGTCCGGGCAAACCATTGGTCATGGTGGGCTGGACGGCAAATCCGCGCAGCGAGAAATAGCCCGCGCCGTCTCCGCCACGTCCGGTAGACACCCAAAGTTGGGTAAGTCCTGGGGCATTTTTGAGTGCGTCGTTGAAATTGGTAACTACCTGTTCTTTGAGCAATTCGCCCGTGATTGAGGTGTAGACTTGCGCGTTTTCAAGGTTTTTGAGGTTCATGCGCGACACTTGCTGGCTTTCTTTCCTTGTGAATGCATTTGATTTTACCCCGTTAACTGTGACTTCTCTAAGTTCTTCGGAGCTTCGGGTCATGTTAAAATCTTCAATCAATTCGTCTCCCGATTTTAAAAGGATGCTTCGTTCTTTGGTCGCGTAACCCACCGCAGAAATTTTAAGGACGTACGGTCCGGGTTTGATGTTCACGATTTCGTAAACGCCTTCGGGGTTGGTAATGGTTCCGATAGACGTGCCTTTTAGGGTGACAGAGATGTTCTCGGCAGTTTCATTAACGGGCAATATGACTTTGCCCTTGAGTGTGGCCTGCTGCGCAAACGAATTGTATGCCGGCAGTAAAAAGATTAGGAGAAAGTAATAGGGTTGAAATAGTTTTTTGCGCATGGGATTTTATTTAGAATGATTTTTAATAGCGCAAATGTATCCAAGCACGGTGATACACCCAAATTATTTTTATTAAATCTAAATAAAAATACTAATAGAAAGTACAAACGGTTGAGAACCATATAACTGCAAAAAAAAACCACCCGAATTGTGGGTGGTTTTATAAATTGAATTTTTGGCTATGCTTCTGATGCTTCCAGATCGCGGCTTCGCTGCCTGCGGTCGCGCAACCAGTATTTGGTGCGTTTCACCAGGTAGAACATCACCGGAACCATGACCAAAGTAAGCACGGTAGCGTAAGTGAGTCCAAAAATGATGGTCCAGGCGAGTGGTCCCCAGAAGATCACGTTGTCACCGCCCAGAAACACATGCGGATTCAAATCGGTGATGAGTGAAAAGAAGTCAAAGTTGAGTCCGATTGCCAGCGGAATCAATCCCAAAACCGCCGTTAAAGCCGTCAACAATACGGGACGCAGACGCGATTTTCCCGATTCGATGATGACATCCTTGATTTCCTCGAGCGTCAGGTCATCGTGCGATTTCACGTCTTTTTCATGCACTTTCTCATCGAGCAAGAGCACGAAGAAGTCCATCAGTACGATACCGTTCTTGACCACAATTCCCGCGAGAGAGATGATTCCCATCATCGTCATCAGGATCACAAAATCCATATTGGCGATCACATATCCGTAGAAAACACCGCTAAAACTCAACAGCACCGTGAACAGAATCACTATCGTTTTTGAAACAGAGTTGAACTGCAATACGATGATAATCATGATGCCGGCCATGGCTAGGAATAACGCATACATCAAAAAGCTTTGGTTCTTGCCTTGTTCTTCCTGTACGCCCGAGAACGAGTAACTCACTTCACGCGGCATCTGGTAACCGGTGAGGTCGGCCTGGATTTGCTTGGTAATCTCGTCGCCGTTGTAACCCGTCAGGACGTTAGAATAAATGGTCATGATCCTTTTCTGGTTCTTGCGTTTGATCATGTTGTAGGTCTCGGTTTTTTCTGTCGTAGACACGCCCGAAATCGGTACCTGTACAATCTGCCCGTTATTCTGGTTTCTAAATGTAAGTGACTGGTTAAACAATACGCTTTCGTTCTTGCGCTGGTCTTCCTGCATGCGCATCACGATGTTGTAATCGTCATCACCTTCCTTATAGGTAGAGATTTCCTGTCCGTAAACCGAGCGGCGCAGGTTGAATCCGAGTTGGCCCGTAGAAACGCCCAAACTTCCGGCGTTGACGCGGTCTACTTTTACTTCTAGCTCAGGGCTTTCCTTGTTCACGTCTACTTGCAGACGCTCTATTCCTGGAATGTTTTTGGCGTTGATGAACGCGATCATCTTATCGGCTTCCTTGAGCATCTGGTCGTAATCGAGCCCGGTCAATTGGATACTGATCGGATAACCCGCCGGCGGACCATCGGCATTTTTCTCCACAATCACCGAAGCGCCCGGAATGCCTTTGACCTTTCCGCGGATTTCCTCTAAAATGTCGGCCGTGCTTACGCCGCGACGGAATTTGAACTCAGAGAAATTCACCGTGACTTTCCCTTTAAAAGGCGTTTCAGACGAGGATCCGGCATCTACATTAGGATTTCCCGCTCCGATTCCCACCTGCGACACGATACTTTCGGCGAGGTAATTTTCTTTGGTTTTCGGGTCGACATACTTTTTCATGATGTCGATTATTTGTTTTTCTACAAACAGCGTGGCCTTGTTGGTCTTGCTGATATCGGTTCCTTGCGGATACTCGATATAGGTGATGACCTGGTTGGGAATATTATCGGGGAAGAACAACACTTTCCTCGGGAAAATCCCCAGCAAAACAAATGAAAACACCAACATCCCAATGATTCCTGCCAAGGCGAGCCACGCATTGCGTCCGGTGAGAATTTTAGACAGGAAGCGCATGTATTTCTGTTCCATCCTTGGGAAGAAACTGTGCTGGAAATCCTGTGTCCATTGGTAAATTTTGAGTCGGTAGAGCCACATCAAAACAAAAGCAATGATGGCTAAATGCCCAATACCGCGCATGAGTTTCGAGTCGTAGATGTTGCCCAGTACCACAAAAATAATCGCGACAATCGTGAAAATGATCGAGTAGCGTTTGGCCGATTTCTTCGTGACGTTTTTGTCCTCGATATCCATAGATCCACCGGTCATGGCCGCGTTGATGACCATCGCCACAAAGAGCGAACCTGTCAGGGTTACCGTGAGTGTAATCGGGAAATATTTCATGAATTTACCCATTGTTCCGGGCCACAACAGGAACGGCAAAAATGCCATCAGTGTGGTTGCCGTAGATGAAATTACGGGCCAGGCAATCTCGCCAATACCAATCTTGGAGGCGTGGTAGCGGTCCATGCCTTTTTTCATGTTGGCAAAGACGTTGTCAACTACCACAATTCCGTCATCCACAAGCATTCCCAGACCCATAACGAGCCCAAAAAGGACCATGGTATTCAGGGTCAATCCGGCAGCCGATAGTATGCTAAAGGCAATCATCATCGACAGCGGAATCGCCGCGCCCACAAAAAGCGAGTTGCGCAATCCCATCGTAAACATGAGCACGATCATCACCAGGATAATACCAAAAATGATGTGGTTGGAGAGTTCATCTACCTGATGTTCTACGCGTGACGACTGATCGTTGGTGAGTTTGAGTTGCAAGTCGGCGGGCAGGTATGATTTTTTGGCGGTTTCTAGCCGTTCCTTGACCTGCTCGATGGCCGAGATCATGTTTTGGTTTGAGCGTTTCTTGACATTGAGCATCACCACTTCCTTACCGCTTTCGCGCGCATAGGTGGTTTTTTCCTTTTCCTTGAAACTCACCGTAGCGATGTCTTTGAGGTACACGGTTCCGCCGTATGATTTCACGATGACGTTTTCAAGTTCCTTTGGATTTTTGATTTCCCCGATAATCCTAATGTTGTTGCGCGAACCCTGCGAGATTAAATTTCCGCCCGAAAGTGTCATGTTTTCGTACTTCACCGCGTTCTGAATCTCGTCGAACGAAACCTGCGCGGCGGTCATCTTAAAGATGTCTACGGCGATTTCTACTTCTTTGTCATCCACACCTAAGATGTCTACTTTCTTCACTTCGGGAATTTCCTCAAGGTCATCCTGGATCAGTTTCCCGTAATCCTTGAGTTGCTGCGTGGTGTAATTGCCTTGCAGGTTGATGTTGAGAATCGGCACTTCTTCAGAAATGTTGAGTTCAAAGACGCTCGGTTCTACTTTTCCGCCGTTATCTAGGTTGGGCCAATCGGTATCGGCTTTCACCAAATCGACTTTGTCTTTGGTTTTTTCTTTGGCTTGTTCGATTGTGACTTTATCGGCAAACTCTACCACAATCATTCCGTAATCCTGGAACGACGATGAGGTGATCTTGTCTACGCCGCTGATGTTCTTGATTTCCTTTTCAAGCGGTTTGATGATGAGTTTCTCGACATCTTCGGCCGAATTCCCAGGGAACACAGATGAGATGTATATCTTATTTTCAATGATCTCCGGGAAATCCTCGCGCGGCATGGTTACATATGCGATCAAACCCGTAATGACGATCAATATGGTGAATATATATACGGTGACCCGATTGTCTACCGCCCAGCTTGAAATGCTGAATTCATGTTTTTTCTGACTCATATTTTGTTAGTTGTTTGGGCTTATGACTTAAAGCTGTAAGCGGATAAGCTATTAGAAATTTAATTTCATCCCTTCAGAAATCGTGGCGGCACCTTCTGTAACGATCAATTCATTAGCGGTAAGCCCGCTCAGGATTTCGGTGTAGTTGTTGGCCGATTGCCCGGTTTTTATCACAACTTTTTTAGCCACACCTTTTTTTCCGTTGACTTGCTCGGCTACAAAAACAAACTGGTTGTTCTGGCCATCCTGCTGGATCACACCGGTGGGAACCACAAGCGCATTTTTGGCGGTGTAGTCGATGATTTTGAGTTTGGCCACCTGATTGGGACGCAATAAATTCTCATTGTTGGGAACCGCTACTTCAATGCTGAACGTACGGTTGTTGGGGTTGATGTTGTTGGCCACCTGACGGATTTTGCCTACATAGGTCTTGCCAAGCGACGACAGCTCAACATCAACAGTAGTACCCACTTTCAATTTGCCGATATACGATTCGGGAACCGACGTAGACACATACATATTGTTCAGATTGACCACCCTAACGATGCCTTGTCCCGGGGCAACCACCGATCCTTTTTCTGTGATGATTTCATCCACTACACCCGTAAATGGCGCCGTGATTACGGTTTTGGCCAATTGGGCTTTCACCTGCGAGACGGCTTTTTGCTGGCTCAACATATTGGTCTGCGCCTGCAAATACTGTATTTCCGACCCGATTTTTTGATCCCACAAACGTTTCTGTCTTTCAAAAGTCGTTTTGGCCAGCGCGAGTTGGGTTTCGAGTTGTGCCACTTGTTGGCCCAGTCCGCCGTCGTCGATCTTACCCAAGACTTGTCCTTTGCTCACTTTTTGCCCGGCAATCACGTTGAGCGCTACCAAAGTCCCTGAAAATTGTGGGTAAACGATGAGGTTTTCTTTGGTGTCCACATTTCCCTGCACCTCGAGGTAATGGTTGAAAACCGTGTCTTGTACCGGCGCGACAGAAACAAGCGCTTCGGCAGCTTTTGTGGTGTCGAGTGTAGCCAAAGCCGCGTCTATTTTGGTGATGTCGGCTTGCAAGGCGCTTCGTTTGGCCTGGATGGCTTTAAGGTCTTTCGAGGCAATGATGGCATCGATGCCTTGTTCTTTTCCGCCGCAAGCTGCCAACACCAGTGTGGCGAAGCTTAAGAGCAGTATTTTTTTCGTGATCATGATTGGATTGGTTTTCTTATTCGGTTTCATTTTTATAAGGGTTGCGATTGTTATTTGTTGATTACGGTTTCAAGGCTTGCTTTCTTATTGATGATGTTCACCATCGATTGCAGGTAGTTTTGTTGTGCGGTGTACAGCTGCCTTTGGGCTTCCGAGAAATCGAAGCTTGACGAGAGTCCTTCGGTGAATTTGATCTGCTGTTTCTTTTCAATCCTTTCGGCGAGGTTCAGGTTGCTTTTGGCGGTGTTGAATTCCTCAATCGAGAACTCGTACTCGCTTTTGGCGCTTTCATACTGCAAACGGAGTTTTTGCTCTGATTCTGTAAGTTGCGTTTTGGCCTGCTCAAAGGCAATCTTGGCCTGTTGTGTCCTTGAACTCCTGGCAAAACTGCTAAAGATGGGAATGTTGAGGTTCACGCCAAAGCTCGAGAAATTGTAGTATTTCTGGTCCTTCCTGTAGAAATTGAAATCTTCATCGAATGCATTGTAACCAAAATTCAGATTGGCCGAAAGACTCGGCAATGCTTTGCTTTTCTGTAACTTGTATTCTAAACGGCGTTGTTCCTTGAAATTTTCTGCAATCTGATAGTTCACGTTGTTGGCCATGTTGAACTCATCCTGCGAGAATGCCATGTCAAGGTTGTTGACGGTGAGTTGGTCTAGTTTATCGGTGAGGGTTAACGTATCGTTGATGTCAATCCCAACAGCAATCTTTAGCATCTTATAGGCAATATCGCGCGTGCGTTTGGTGTTGCTCAGGTTGCTCTCCAGAGAAGACAGCGTGATTTGCAACTGCTCTACATTTTCTTCTTCGATCAAGCCGTTCCTGAAAGTTTCCCTGGTATCAGAAAAGGTCTTGGATAACGTGGCCTTGTTTTTTTCGAGAATTGAAATGCTTTCTTCTGCCAGTAACACGTTTCCGTAAGCACTGATGACCATCTCCTTCACATCGGTGGTGGTTTTGCGCTTCATATTCTCATAGTATTTGAGGTAGGTTTTAGATGCCTGCAAAGCCACAATATAAGAGCCATCAAAAAGCAATTGGTTCAAGGTAGCGCGCGCATTTACCGAATGTTTCGGGCTAAAGGCTACTGCAGCAAAAGTGCCCGCCGGAGCGCTCGGATCTAAAAATTGTGCCGGAATCACAGAAAGCGGCACTGCAAGGTTGTCAGTGTAATCAATGTTCGCTGCGATTTGCGGTAATCCGGCAGCCGTGGTTTCCCATTTCTTTTGTTTGGCCGCTTCAATGTCACGTGTAGCGTTGATGGCGCTGTAGTTGTGCTCTAAGGCATGGCTGATGGCTTGCTGCAACGAAAACGAGTACGACTGTTGGGGTTTTGGTTGCGCGGCCTCAGTTTTCGGCTGTGCGTTGGCCGAGTAAGCAAAAAGCAGGGTGGCGATTAAAATAACTGGTCTCATAGATTGATTGATATGTGGGTTAAAGATGTTTCTCAAGTTCGGCCAGTCCTTTCTCGGTGGCAATGGCTCGGGTATGGTATTCAAGGATGGCAAGTTCGAGTTCCTGGGTTTCCTTCTCGCTGATCGTGTTTTCATTGACCTGGAACACGAGTGTGTAATAAAAGCGCGTGACGGTTTCTATATTGAGGTCTTCGCGATACAAGCCCAAGGCGATTCCTTTTAAAATGTTTTGCCTGAGAAAGGTGCTGCAGTCTTCCATCTCCTTGCACATCACCTTGGCGTGAATTTCGGGATAGTGCTTTTTAAGTTGGTACAAAGGCGAAGTATCGGCGGCCTGGAAAAGCGTCTTGAACATTTTGCGAATTTCGAAGTTTTCGCGTATCGGGTTGTATTGCTGCGAGAGGATGTTATCGATGGCCACATCGATGGTTTGGTGCATCGTCTCAACGGTTTCCTCGATCAAGACTTCCTTGTTGCCAAAATATTTGTAGATGGTTTTTTTAGAAATTCCCATTTCGGCAGCAATGTCATCCATGGTCACACTTTTAAAGCCGAGCTTAAGGAACAGGTCTGTTGCTTTGGTGATGATTTTATCTTTCATTTTAGGGAATGCGTATTGTTAAATTTCGAGGCAAAAGTAACATGGAAACTTTTAACACGAAAATAGTTTCCAAAGTTTTTACATTTATTTAACATTTGATTTACACTGTTTGTAATGCGTGTCGAATGCTGTACCTTAGCCAAAAAATTTTGCTATGCACTCGGTTAAACAGTATCAGGAGTTTATAACGGATTACCTGCAATCGCAGCAATTGGGCCGTCAACCTGAAAATTTATACGAACCCATCCAGTACATTTTAGGTCTCGGAGGCAAGCGCATCCGGCCGGTGCTCACGCTTATGGCTACCGAGATTTTTGACACCGATTACAAAAAGGCATTGCCTGCCGCACTGGCAGTAGAGGTTTTCCACAACTTTTCGCTAATCCACGACGACATCATGGACGATGCCCCTTTGCGCCGCGGACACGAAACCGTACACGAAAAATGGAATCTCAATACCGGTATTCTCTCAGGCGACGCCATGCTGATTTTGGCGTACCAATACTTTGAGCAATACGAGCCATCTGTGTTTAGAGATCTTGCAAAATTGTTCAGCAAAACCGCGCTCGAAGTCTGTGAGGGCCAACAATGGGACGTGGATTTTGAAAATCGCGACGATGTCACCATTGCCGAATACCTCAAAATGATTGAGTATAAAACCGCCGTTTTGGTGGCTGCTGCCATGAAAATGGGTGCCATTATCGCGGAGACTTCAGAGCAAAATGCCAACCTGATCTATGAATTTGGGTGCAACCTCGGTATCGCATTCCAGTTGCAGGATGATTACCTTGATGCTTTTGGCAATCCAGAAACTTTCGGGAAGCAGGTGGGTGGCGACATCATCGAAAACAAGAAAACGCATCTGTACCTCAAAGCGTTGGCGTTTGCTTCGGACACGACGCGGGAACAACTGCTGCATTTGTTCTCGATCCAACCGCGAGACAACACAGACAAGATTGCATCGGTCAAGGCCATTTTCGAGGAAACCGGTGCAGCCAAAGCCACCCAAGAAGCCATCGCAGACTATACACAACGCGCGTTTGATACGCTCGACCAACTCCATATCGGTGCCGACAAGATAGCCATTTTACGCGCCTTCGGACAAAACCTTATGGGCAGGAATGTTTAGATGGTTGCACAACGAATCGGCAAATGCGCAGCAACAATTAAAGTTGGCCTCTTCGTTCACGCTTTTTACCATCATCGCGCTTTGGATCGACTCGGTTTTTTTTACGACGCATTATTTTGACGCACGCCAAGTCACCAATGTGCTGGCCATCGGCTATTTTGCGCTGCTGTTTCGGGTTTCGGGAGTTGAATTACGCAAACTCATGCTGGTGATGGTGGTGCTTTCGTACATCGGCGAGTTGATTTTCTGCAAATTGCTCGATATGTATGCGTACCGAACGAGTGCCATTCCGTTGTATGTGCCTTTCGGACACGCCATCGTGTATGCCTCGGGCTATATTCTCGCACACACGCGTTGGGCGATTTACCATGAAAATGGGCTAAGGAAATTTTTTGCATTGTTTTTCATTGTTCTGTTCCTGTCGGTTGGGGTTTTTCTCAATGACTGGTTTTCGCTTGTCTTTGGTGCTTTGTTTTTTGTACTTTTAAGGCGCAAACGCTGGAGCAACCTGTACTATTTTATCGCCCTTTGCGTGATTTTCATTGAACTGGTGGGCACTTATTTTGGATGTTGGGCTTGGGCCGGTAAAACCTTTGGCCTGATTCCGGCTGCCAATCCGCCCATGGGCGCGGTTTTCTTTTATGCCGGTGGCGATGTGCTGCTCGCGAAAATCGTGAGCGCCTGGAAGAATTAATCAATTAAATATGAATTTTGTGACCCCAAAATCGGCCGAACTCCTCCTTTCTGAAGCCGAAAGCGAAAACCTCTACCTCAAACTCATCGCGCAACTCAACAAGGATTTCAACCTGGCCAATGAAGCTGTCGATTTCCCCATGAGTACTGCGCCGCATGAACTCAAGGTACAATTGCATGAAAAGATTTACCGGCTGATTCAGTACAAATTCGCAGAATACCTGAACCTGCTTTACATTATTGACGTTCCCGAGGACCAAATCAAAAAACTCGACGGCTCGGACCTGGTCGCGCTTTCAGAACAGGTGGTTTTTTTGATTTTGAAAAGGGAATGGCAAAAGGTGTGGTTCAGAAATAAGTTTTAAGACGCCCGAAACCAACACTTCTGCAACCGCTAAATTTTGGAATATGCAAATCACGGCAGCCACACAACAACACCTCGACAGCATCATGAAAGTCATTGAAACCGCCCGTCAAATCATGCGTGAAAGCGGCAATATGACGCAATGGGTAGGTTATCCTTCTGTTGAGGTGATTTCAGAAGACATCCATCTTAACCAGGCTTTCGTCTGTTGGCAGGATACGCAAATCGTGGGCTATTTTTGCCTGATTACGGGCTCGGATCCCGATCCGAATTATCGGGTAATCGAAGGTGGAAAATGGCTCGATGAAAGGCCTTACGGCGTGATCCACCGGCTTGCTTCGGGCCGACAAGTGAAAGGTGTCGCGCAAGCAGCATTCGATTACGCGTTTTCGATTATTGATAACATACGTGTAGATACGCACCACGACAACTTTCCGATGCAAAATTTCTTAAAGAAAAACGGCTTCACCTATTGCGGCATCATTTACGTGAACGACGGCACACCGCGCGACGCCTTTCAAAAGCACCGCGAAAACACTTAGAAATAAACCCGCACGAACGGCATAAAAGCATCGCCGTAAACAAAGTCATCCTCGCTGTACAATACATTGTACCTCGCCCCAATCGTAACATTCTGAACGCGGTAACCGGCACCTAGATACAAGGCGGTATTCCAGAAATTATCCGATCCGCGTGTGCCTGTAAAGTTTCTTGACACCCTTACTTGCTCGAGTTCGGCCGAAACCTGTACCTGTTCAATGGGGTTGAAAAGCCCAATCAGACTCCCACCGTAAACATAGGCTTCGTAAAAGTTCTTAGACCGTAAATAGGCGCCCTGCAAGCCAACACCCGCCGAAAAATAGGGATTGAAATTGTAGATGGCACCCGGCGCAAGGCTCACGTCAGTATAGCCCGAACCCACGCTGACCCCGACACCGCCGCCAATCTGGACACGCTGCCAAAAATCGCTTTTTTGCGACGCGTTGCCTTGTGCTAAAACACCTTGCGAAATCACTAAAAAAAAGAAGCAGAAAATGGTTTTGGAAATCCAAAAGGAATGGCTGTTTTTCATCGCTGTAGGGGTTAAATTTGTAAAAGATAAAAGTATCTAAAAAAAATAAAATTGTACTTCATTTATTGTACTTTTGCCTAACATTTTTACAAATCAGGACATTCAACACACTATGGACAGGTTCTCCTTTTTAAACGCGGCCCACACCGAATTCTTCGCTCAATTATACGACCAATACCTAGAAAATCCCGATAGCATAGAACCCAGTTGGAGAAGTTTTTTTCAGGGATTCGATTTTGGTATGGCCACCTACAACGAAGAGCAGGCGGTTGCGCAAATGACCCACATCGCTACAGACAACCTCCAAAGCGGCCAGGTTTCTGAAAAAGTTTTAAAGGAATTCAGCGTGGTGAAGCTCATCGATGCGTATCGCACACGCGGGCATTTGTTTACCCAGACCAATCCGGTGCGCGAGAGAAGGCATTTTTCGCCGAGTCTAGAACTCGACAATTTCGGGCTCACGTCGGCCGATTTGAACACCGTTTTTGACGCGGCAAAAATCCTCGGTCACCAACCGTCAACGTTACAGGATATTTTAACGCACTTGAAAAACGTGTACTGTCGCCACATCGGTATCGAGTACATGTACATGCGCCATCCCGAGACCATCCAATGGATCCAGGATAAGATCAACGTCAATGACAACCTGCCCAATTTCAATGCCGAGCAGAAAAAACACATCCTAAGCAAACTCAACGAGGCGGTTTCTTTCGAGAACTTCCTGCACACCAAATACGTCGGCCAAAAACGTTTTTCGCTGGAAGGCGGCGAAACCATTATCCCGGCGCTCGACGCACTCATAGAGGCCGCAGCCGAGAAAGGCGTAGAGCAATTCGTAATGGGTATGGCCCACCGTGGCCGCCTCAACGTGCTTGCCAACATTTTCCGCAAATCTACCCAGGACATTTTCTCTGAATTTGACGGGAAAGATTACGACCAGGAATATTTTGACGGAGACGTGAAATACCACTTGGGATTGACTTCTGACAGGAAAACATCTTCAGGAAAAAGCATCAACATCAACCTCGCGCCCAATCCGTCGCATCTGGAAACCGTTGGCGCCGTCATTGAAGGCATTGCACGCGCCAAACAAGACCGCCATTTCCCAGACGATATCTCTAAAGTTTTACCGATTGCCGTGCACGGTGATGCAGCCGTAGCCGGACAAGGCATTGTATATGAAATCATCCAGATGGCGCAACTCGACGGCTATAAAACCGGAGGAACCATCCACCTGATCATCAACAATCAGGTTGGTTTTACCACGAATTACCTCGATGCGCGTTCCGCGACTTATTGCACGGATGTCGCGAAAGTAACGCTTTCGCCAGTCTTGCACGTCAACGCAGATGACGCCGAATCGGTGGTGCATGCCATGCTGTTTGCACTCGATTTCAGGATGCAATTTGGCCGCGACGTATTTATCGATCTACTCGGATACCGTAAATACGGTCACAACGAAGGCGACGAGCCGCGTTTCACCCAGCCGATACTCTACAAAACCATCGCCAAACACAAAAATCCGCGGGATATTTACGCCGAGCAACTCAAGGCAGAAGGCATCATCGATGAGAACTTCGTCAAGAACCTCGAAAGCGGATATAAAAAAGACCTCGACCAGAATTTAGAGGCATCGCGTAAAAAAGAACTTACGATCATCACGCCGTTCATGCAAAACGAATGGCAAGGATTCAAGCAGGTTTCAGACGATGCGATGCTGAGCAAAGTCGATACTTCATTTCCTAAAGCAAAACTGGCCGAAATTGCCAAAACGATAAGCACGTTACCATCCGACAAAAAATTCATCAGCAAGATCGAGAAACTCATTAACGATCGCAAGGTGATGTTTGAAACCGATAAACTCGACTGGGCAATGGCCGAATACATGGCTTATGGTTCCCTCATGCTGGAAGGTTATGATGTCAGGATTTCGGGTCAGGACGTTGAACGCGGTACTTTCTCGCACCGCCATGCCGTGATTAAAGTAGAAGACAGCGAAGAAGAAGTGGTGCTTTTATCGCAACTCAAAGACGCCAAAGGAAAGTTCAGGATTTACAATTCGTTGCTTTCTGAATATGCGGTACTCGGCTTTGACTATGGTTATGCCCTGGCAAGCCCAAAAACACTGACAATTTGGGAAGCGCAATTCGGCGATTTCTCGAACGGTGCGCAAATCATGATAGACCAGTACATTTCGTGCGGTGAAGACAAATGGAACAACCAGAACGGCATCGTACTTTTATTGCCACACGGTTATGAAGGACAAGGAGCCGAGCACTCTTCGGCACGTATGGAACGCTACCTGCAACTCTGCGCCAAGCACAATATGTTCGTAGCCGATTGCACGACGCCGGCCAATTTCTATCATTTGCTCAGACGTCAGATGAAGACCGAATTCCGCAAACCGCTTGTGGTGATGACACCTAAGAGTTTGCTGCGTGATCCGCGTGTGGTGTCTACCGTTGATGCATTTGCGAAAGGCAGTTTCCAGGAAACCATAGACGACCCGACAGCCGACAAAAAGAAAGTGAAAACCCTGGTGTTCTGCACCGGAAAATTCTATTACGATATTGCCGCCGAGCGCGATGCGCAAAAACGCGACGACGTGGCTGTGGTCAGGATCGAGCAACTATTCCCGTTACCGGTTGAACAGCTCAAAGCCATTATCGCTTCTTACCCCAAAGCCGACGATTTCGTCTGGGCGCAGGAAGAGCCTAAGAATATGGGAGCCTACAGTTACATGCTCATGAATTTCAACCTCGTGAAATGGAGACTGGCCTCGCTCAAAGCCTACGCAGCACCAGCCGCCGGAAGTTACACCCGTGCCAAACGCCGCCATGCCGATGCCATCAGGATGGTGTTTGACAAGGAATTATTTCAATAATCAATGAAGAGAACGTTACTTACCCTCATAGCTGCTATTTCATGCCAGTTTGCTCTCGGCCAAACCTTGAGTTTTTTTGACAAGGCCAATATGCCTACGGCGCGCGCCGGATCTTCGAGCGCCTTTTCGGATAATTTCGAATATATTTCAAATGGGTTTTCAGCAACGACACCTTTTACGACGCAAATCGAAAAATACGATTTCGTGAACAACAACTGGACTACCCTTACGACCTCTATCCCGACTATCGGGAAACGATATGGGAACAGCGAAGTTGTGAATGGTGTGTTGTATCTTTACAATGGCATTACCGCGTCAGGGCTCAATAACAAACTCGAAATCATAGAGCCCGGAACCGGAAATGTAACGGTAAGCACTACCTTAAACCCCTCACCGGTTTACGGCGCAGGATCTTCGGTTTATGGCGATTATCTGCTTTCTTTTGGAGGTTGCGTGAGCGAATGGGAAGGGATTTACTCCAATAAATTCTACAAGATTTCACCCGACGGGCAATGGACAGCCCTTGCCGATATGCCGGTCGCCGTCCAAACCGAAGGCGCGGTAGTTTACGGTAACGGATCCAATACAAAATTATACGCTTTTGGCGGTTACAGCGAGTCATCTCCACTACATGAAAATTTTGAAACGGTGGCTACGACAGGCAATCTGGTGTTAAACGACTGGATTAATACTATAGAAACCGGATCAGGTGTTTTTTTTCAGGGAAAGATGTTCGGAGGCAATAAATATGCGCAGGTGACGGCTTTCAATTCAATTCCGCAAGAGCAGAATACCTACTGTCAATCTTGGCTCATCTCACCCAATATCAATTTGCTTCCTGGGAGTTACCTCACCTTCGACACCAAGGACGGCTACGATAATGGCGCCACACTTGAAGCCTACCTGATTACCAACTGGACTGGGGATATCTCGACTTCAGACATGAGTTTATTACCCGCCACCATTTCCTCGGGTCATACCTTAGGGTATGCAACCCAGTTTACAAGTTCAGGAATCATTGGTTTGAACGGCGCTTTCGGCAATAATCGTATCGCTTTCAAGTACACCGGCGGTTATTCGCCTTTGGCAACCACGACTTTCCAGATCGATAATGTCAGGGTTTACCAGGAAAACAAAACCAACAATGTGTATGTGTATGATTTCAATACCAACCAATGGACAACTTCTGCGAGCACCATGCCCTTCGGAGTTTCGGCACATTCGGTTGCGGTAGACGACCCCTATTACCCATACGCGTCTGTATTCATTACCGGAGATTACAACGACCAGACTTTTGTGGGGCGTTACGATACCGCTACCGACAACTTCACGGTGCTCGACGAAATGAACATGTTGGGCCGCAGGCACCATGAGTCTGAATTTTTCAATGAGAAGCTCTACATCTTTGGAGGCAATACGACGCCGGATAGCTTCAGTTCACTCAGCAGTACTCAAGCAGCCGATTTGGTTGTGCTGGGCACGACCGCATTCACAAAAGACCACGCCATTTCTTTTGTCCCGAACCCTGCGACCGTTAAGATTAACTTCAATTCGGATATTGAATCGGTTTCTTTATTTACTTTTGAAGGAAAGAAAATCAATGCTGACCTCCAAAACAACACACTTGATATTTCCGGATTGAATAAAGGAGTTTACCTAATTCAGGGCACCAAAAGAAATGGGAGTTCTTTTTCAGATAAGCTCATCAAAAATTAACAACACACATTTAACAGATATACATCATCATTTAAAATAATTGACAATGATTTTAGAAATGAAAGTCCCATCACCGGGAGAATCGATCAAAGAAGTTGAAATCGCTACCTGGCTCGTCAAAGATGGCGATTATGTAGAAAAAGACCAGGCCATTGCCGAAGTCGACTCAGACAAAGCAACCCTCGAATTGCCAGCCGAAGCAGCGGGAATCATTACCCTCAAAGCCGAAGAAGGTGATACCGTTGCCGTTGGCGCCGTGGTTTGCCATATCGACACCGATGGGAAAGCGTCGGGAGCAGCCGCATCTGCAGCTGCCAAAGAAGAAGCCAAGCCAGCCGCAGCACCGCAGCCAGAAGTGAAAAAAGAAGCGCCCAAAGCCGCAGCAGCCCCGGCAACATATGCAACGAGTGCACCATCACCGGCCGCAAGGAAAATACTCGACGAGAAAAACATCCAGCCTACCGATGTAGTAGGTACCGGGAAAGGTGGTCGCATCACTAAAGACGATGCCATGAACGCTGTACCTTCTATGGGAACACCAACCGGTGGCAACCGCGGATCCAACCGCACCAAGCTCTCGATGTTGCGCCGCAAAGTAGCCGAAAGACTTGTGGCTGCCAAGAATGAAACGGCCATGCTCACGACCTTTAACGAAGTCAACATGACGCCAATAAACATCATCAGGAATGAGTACAAAGATGCCTTCAAGGCCAAGCACGGCGGACTCGGTTTGGGCTATATGTCATTTTTTACCAAAGCCGTGACCCGGGCCTTACAATTGTACCCGGACGTGAATTCGATGATAGACGGTGATCAGAAGATTTCTTATGATTTCTGCGATATCTCGGTAGCGGTATCGGGCCCGAAAGGTTTGATGGTACCGGTAGTGCGAAATGCAGAGAACTTAACTTTCCGCGGTGTAGAAGCCGAAATCAAACGTTTGGCCATCCGTGCTCGCGATGGTCAGATTACCGTAGATGACATGACTGGAGGAACCTTCACCATTTCCAACGGTGGGGTTTTCGGAAGTATGCTATCTACACCCATCATCAACCCGCCACAGTCTGGAATTTTGGGCATGCACAACATCATTGAGCGCCCGATTGCCGTAAACGGACAGGTAGAAATCCACCCGATGATGTACGTGGCCTTGTCTTACGACCACCGCATCATTGACGGTCGCGAATCAGTAGGATTCTTAGTGGCGGTAAAAGAAGCACTTGAAAACCCGCTGGAATTGCTGATGAACGGCGATGCGAAAAAAGCGCTGGAACTTTAATTCATAGAATATACTAAGCCTATCAGTATAAAAATTAGAAATCTCGTTTGGGAAACCGGACGGGATTTTTTTATTTGTTTACTTTTGGGAGATTACATATTTACCAAAGCCCTATTTAATGTATTGTTTTTTCAAACCTATTATACGCTGTATTTTTCTTTTGTCTTTTCTCTTTTCTTTTTCTCAAGACCAAACGATTGTTGATTCCTTGAAACGGCAACTGCACAACCCCAAGATTCATGACACAACCCGACTGTATATTGTTGCTAACCTTGTAGATCAGCATTATTTAAATGATGACTATGACCAATGGAATGAGGTCATGGGTAAATTGGCCCTAAAATCACTAAAAAGGAAGAACAATAAAGAATTGCGTAAAAAATACACCACGTATCTGGCTGCCTACTATAATAATTTGGGAGCCCTACATTACAGAAGAAGAAATGTAATTCAAGCCAATGGCAGTTTTGACAAAAGCATAGCGCTGTTTAAGTCGATAAAGGTTTATAACGAGATGAGTTATGCCATGATCGCAAAAGGTATTTTTTTGGCGAGTATCAATGATTATGAGAAGGCTATTTCTTGTTGTTTCGAAGCGCTGAAATACTTTGAAAAAGATAAAAATCCGGATGGAATTTCCTACGCATACGCATCCCTGGGAGCAATTTACAGCAATTTGAATGAGCATAGAAAGGCCATCACCTATTACCAAAAGGGCCTGCATCTTGCTGAAAAGCACCATCGCGGCACACCCGAGGATTACAATGTTCAGAGTGAATTAAACGCCAACTGTGGTTCCGCATATTTTTTATTAAAAGACTACGGGAGAGCACTTGATTATTTTTCAAAAGCTCTAAACGATGCGAAGAAAAGTGGTGACTCAATCACAACGAGTATTGTGCTAACCAAAATGGCCCGTTTAAAAACAGAAGAATCTAAATTTGATGAGGCTGAAAAAAAACTCAAAGAAGCTTTAAGTTTTAACGACAACACAACTACTCTGGCGGTCATTTATGTCAGGTTTGGCGAATTATACTATAAGAGGAAAATGTTTCCCAAAGCTGATTTTTATCTAACGAAAGGTTTGGACTTGGCAATCAATGCTAAATCCTCGGAATTACAGGAACAAGCGGCCGAGTTGCTATTCAAATTAAATAGGGAGCAGAACAATTTTAAAAAATCCCTAGCGATGCATCTTTTTCTCGATAAATTAAAGGACTCTATCAATTTAGACCACAGCAGAAATGCACTAGAAAGGCAGCAGCTTAAATACAGTTTTGAAAAAAAAGAGTACCGTTACAAATTGGAAACCCAAAAGGACAAAGCTGCTAAAAACAACATCCTGATTTCACTTTTGGCCGTGATACTATTATTGGCCATGGGTGGTTGGTTTTTATACCGCAACGCCAAACAAAAGCAAAAACTCGCGGCCTTTGAAAAAAGTCAACTCAGGCAAAAGCTCTTGCTGAGCCAAATGAACCCGCACTTTGTGTTTAATTCTATCGACAATATTAAAAGTTTGATTTACAACAAAAAAGACGATCAGGCGGTCAATTACCTCACCAAATTTTCTAAACTCATGCGTCAGATTTTAGAACATTCCAATGAGAATTACATTGCCTTGGATGAAGAAATCGCACTGCTTGAAAATTACTTGTCGATTCAACAACTTTTGCACAACAACAAATTCGAATTTGCCATCGATGTCGCGTTAGAGATGGATACTGAAGCCATGTATATTCCGCCGATGCTCACCCAGCCATTCATAGAAAACGCCATCAAACACGGGTTAAGAAACAAGCAAACGGGCGGTCTAATCCAGATTCGGTTTTACCAAATTGAGCAACAACTGTACTTTGAAGTTACAGACAACGGTCCTGGTTTCGAGCCATCGCAAAGAGTCGACAACCACAAATCGTTGGGCGTAACAATGACAAGAGAACGATTGCAGCACTACACAAAGAATAAAAATTTTTCATTGCAGATTGAGAATGTTCTCAACTCGGAGCAAGAAGTGGTTGGGGCAAAAATAGTTTTTGAAATCCCGTACATTTACGAAAATTAAAAAATGATGTTACGCGCCATTGTTATTGATGATATCCAGGAAATCCGCAAAGCCAATACCGAGATTATAAAAACCCATTGCCCCAATGTGGCCATTATCGGTCAGGCCGATTCGGTAGAAACCGGCGTCAAACTGATCCGGCAAGTATCGCCCGATTTGGTTTTTTTGGATGTAGAAATGGCAGACGGAACCGGCTTTGATTTATTGCAAAAACTCAAACCGATCGCTTTTAAAGTCATCTTTGTCACGGGTTTTGAAGATTTTGCCATTCGCGCTTTTCGATTCTCGGCCATCGATTATTTGCTCAAGCCACTCGATCCGACCGAATTGATAGAAGCAGTGAAGAAGGCCGAGGAGTCGTCGAACAAAGAAGTATTCGAAATGAAACTCAACAACCTCTTTGCCAATTTAGAACGTCCAAAGGGTTTGCCCAAAATGGTGTTGAAAACCGCCGACAAGATCTTTTCAATCAACATCCAGGATATTGTACACTGCGAGTCAGACCGCAATTACACCACTTTTCATTTCATTAGTACGCCCAAAATTCTGGTTTCAACCGGGTTAAAAGAATACGAAAGTATTTTGGCGCCGTTTCACTTTTTCAGGCCGCACCAATCGCATTTGATCAATATGGCTTATTTTGACCATTATATAAAAACCGACGGCGGCAACAGAATCATTATGAAGAATAAGCATGTCATTCCGTTGGCAGTCAGAAAGAAAGAGCAATTTTTGCAGTTGATTGAAAAGTTATAATGCTCTGCGAAGCCGTTAAAACGAATCTGTAGCAAAAATCTACGAATGTAACAGCGGCTTATTGCGAATATACATTGGCTAAAATCCTTTGTTTTTTGTGTTTTAGATTTGAATCTAATTTAATCGTTTACACCAAAAATAAGGACTTATGAAAAAAAATTACCCTTGCATTTTAAAGTCAAAACTCTTACTTCTGATTTTGCTTTTGTTGGTGGGCCAACAGTTTTATGCCCAATGCACTAACGGCGATTTATATCCGGCCACAACATTTTCCCCGAGTAATACCGGCACATTCGAAGAGATCAACAACAATGCTTACGCCGGTGAATATTGCCTGATGAATTTTCAGACCAATCAAACCTATGAGTTTGCGTCCTCGGTCACCACAGATTACATCACCATTACCAACAGCTCGGGATCTACGGTATATGCCCACGGTGTATCGCCGGTGAGTTATAGCTCAGGAACCAACTCGGGAACGCTGCGGTATTACATTCACAAATCATCACTGTGCACTGTTGAGGAAGTCGATAGGACACGGTATGTGCGGGTCTCAGGAGTATTGTGCGCGCAGGCAACGGGTTTGGCGGCATCTAATGTTACGTCGAATTCCTTTCAGTTAAATTGGACAGGTACTTCGCCCAGCAACCAATTTCAAATCTACATTACTACCGGAGGCACTCCAACCCTCAACCAAACTGTGGGTGTTTTTTCTGTTACCAGCACCAACAATACTACCTTGATCAATCAATATTCGTACGCTATCGGACAATCGGTACCGCTGGATGCCAATACTACTTATCGGGTTTATGTGCGGCCGGTTTGTGCGAGTCCCATTGCGTGGTCCAGCCAATTGATTGTGATTACAAAAGCATTTTTGCAATGCAATAATGCCTATTACGGCTTGTACCCCAGCGCAACTTATAATCCGGTTTATACCGGTTTGCCTGAGGCTATTGTTACCGATGCTTACGCTGGCGAATTCTGCAAAGTGAATTTGCTTTCAGGGCAGGCTTATGTTTTTTCATCGTCCAATACGTCTGATTTTATGTCGATAACTAATGAAGACGGAACAGTCGTTTATGCTTACGGAATGACGCCCTTAAGTTGGACCTCTACCGTCACGGGTGTGGTACGTTATTTCCTGAACAGGAATTTCTGCGAGGCTGAAGCCGTAACCAGAACCCGATTTATAAGAGGGGCTCAAATTCAGTCGTGTGCCAATCCTACCAACCTTACCTCGAGTTCGGTTACGTTATCGTCTCAAATTATCAACTGGAGCTCTAGTTTTACACCCAACAATGGGTATGATTATTATTTGTCTTCGAATGGTTTTGTTCCCGTCAGCAGTACTACTCCAACAGGAAATGTGAGTACCAATAGCGTTACTTTAACAGGGCTTTCAGGCGTTAGCAATTACACGGTCTACATCCGTGCGAATTGCGGGACCTTTAAAAGCGACTGGATTGGGCATACGTTTGCGGTGCGCTATTGCGATAGCCTCTCCAACCTGGCGGTCGCAAATATTACCTCGAACAGCGTGCTGATGACTTTTAACATTAGCGGCTGGAACGGATCGGTTGGCTTTTATGTCAGCAGCTCTAATACGCCGCCTAATTCAAATACAACGCCCACTCATTTATTCGGTCAAAGCGCGTCAAAGATTATTAGCGGTTTGAACAGCAATACCACTTATTATTACTGGGCGCGTACCCAATGTCAATTCTATGTTTCCCCTTATATTTCGGGCGGCAGTTTTACCACAAATGGTTTTATGGCTTGCAATACGGCGAGTTATGGCTTACAGCCCGCGCAGACTTTCACTCCGCCATGCAACGGTTTAACGACCAGTATTTTAACAACGGCCAACTCCGGCACTTTTTCAAACGTCAACATTTCGGCCAATACTACTTATATTTTGAGCAGTTCACGGGCCACCGATTATATTACCGTTACCAATAATGCAGGGACCGCCGTGCTTGCCAGCGGATTAACCCCTGTGGTTTGGCCCTCGGGAAACAACAGTGGAGTGTTTCGTTACTTTGTTCATAGCAATTCGAGTTGCGGTGACAATGATACCAATGTGCAGCGCACCAAATACATCAGTTGTCAACCGTCATTGGCCAACGAAACTTTCATTGGTGAATCGGTTGGTTTGTTTCCGAACCCGACCCAGGGTTTGGTAACGGTATCGGCTGTTTCAATGATTGAAAAGGTCGAACTGTTTACCCTTTTGGGCCAAAAAGTGCTGCAAAAGAATATACAATCAACAACAGCAGAAATTGATATCTCTGAGATGGCGAGCGGTACTTATTTGATAAAAGTATACACCGCAGAAGCCGTACAAACTTTAAGAGCCATTAAAGAATAAATCCAACGGTTTTCAAAATGCAAATGTAAACCCCGCTTGTTTTTCAGGCGGGTTTTTTTATGAACTGCGGGATTTTACAGCAGTCTTAGCGATTAGCAAACGGTTTGCGGGCGCAGCAATCCAAGTCTATGTTTAGCAAAACCTTGCAGAGGACACAAGATTTTTCGTTTATTTGTGCAGCCGCGTGAGCGATGGCAGCGGCATCCTTTGGCTTGCTTCTTTAGCAAGCCAAAGATAGAGCGTACAGCGCGACGGCGAGATCAATATCGACAAAAGCCGTTATGCTGTTTCGCCGGCACGCCCAAAGTAAACCTCGGGCTACAATCAAGTCATGAAAAAAGATCCAAAACAGGCGGCCATTGGCTTCATCTTCATTACGATGCTTATTGACATCACGGGTTGGGGCATTATCATCCCGGTGCTGCCCAAACTCATTGAAGAACTCATCCGGGCCGATATCAGCGAGGCGGCGAAAATTGGCGGTTGGCTGACTTTTGCTTACGCGATTACGCAGTTTCTTTTTGCCCCTTTGATTGGAAACCTGAGCGACAAATACGGCAGGCGGCCCGTGATCCTGATTTCGCTATTGGGCTTTGGGCTCGATTACCTGTTGCTGTCTGTGGCGCCCACCATTGGATGGCTTTTTGCAGGGCGCATCATTGCCGGGATTACCGGAGCCAGCATTACCACGGCGTCGGCCTATATTGCCGATGTGAGTACCAATGAAAACCGCGCCAAGAACTTTGGGATGATCGGGGCGGCGTTCGGTCTCGGGTTTATTATCGGGCCGGTGATTGGCGGTTTGCTGGGCTCATTTGGCTCGCGTGTGCCTTTTTATGCGGCTGCGGTTTTGTGCCTGCTCAATTTTGTTTATGGCTATTTTATTTTGCCCGAATCGTTGGATAGCGAGCACAGACGGGAATTGAATTGGAAACGGGCCAATCCCGTTGGCGCGCTTCTCAATCTCAAGAAGTATCCGCAGCTCATTGGGCTGGTTTCGGCGATTTTTATTTTGGCCGTGGGTTCGCACGCCGTACAGAGCAATTGGAGTTATTTTACGATGTATCAACTGCATTGGGATGAGAAGCTCGTTGGGATTTCGCTGGGTGTCGTTGGCATTTTGGTAGGCGCGGTGCAAGGCGGACTGATCCGTTGGACGAGCCCCAGACTAGGCAATGAGAAAAGCATTTACCTGGGCATGGCCTTGTATGCGATTGGGATGTTCCTCTTTGCGTTTGCCACCCAAACCTGGATGATGTTTGCATTTTTGGTGCCGTATTGCCTGGGTGGGATTGCAGGTCCCGCTTTGCAGGCGGTGGTTTCCCAAGATGTGCCGCCGTCTGAACAGGGCGAAATACAAGGGACTTTGACGAGTTTAATGAGCGCATCGTCTATAGTTGGCCCGCCGCTTATGGCAATGATTTTCTACTACTTTACCCACGAGGGTGCGCCGTTTCAGTTTGCGGGCGCGCCTTTTATATTGGGCGGCGTACTCATGCTCGTGAGCGCGGTGATTGCTTACTTTTCCTTTAAGAAATAAAAAATCCCGCTGGCTTGCGGGGTTTTTTGTAGGTGTTATTCTTTGACAATCTTAACGGTTTTGGTCGCCTTGTCTGATGTGACTTTGACCAGATACATACCCGAAGAAAGTTGAGAAAAATCTATTTCGGACTGCATCGCATTGATGGATTTCTCTAGTACTTTCTGCCCGAGCATGCTGGTCACCGTGAGGTTTTCAATCGTAGCATTATTAGAAACGACTAATTTATGGGTAACCGGATTGGGTGAAAACTGAAATTGGCTGAACGCGAAATCTGTTGTCGCCAAGGCATTTACAAACTCTGTAACGCAAGGTTCGGTGACAATCGCCGGATTGAAATCAAAGTAAATGCTGGCAATATTGGGAATCACATCGCCAATGGCGTAACCTGGTTTTGGTTTGACCTGGAATGACAAGTAACCATGCCCGATGTTGGTATTGGCTACCGATGGCGGCAGGTTGATGCCGTTGAAATGCCAGTTGAGGTTTTTGCCCTCGCGCACCAAAGCATAGTCGTGGCTTGCGGTGAGTGTGCGTACCGAGGTTTCGTCGAGTTGGTCGTCGAGGATGTCGGTCACCTTAACATTTTCGGCGGCATAGGTTCCGGTATTTTCAAATCTAATCGTGTAGGTGAGGTAGTCATCGGCGGTAAAGTTGGCATAGACAATTTTCCCACCGTGGCTTTCTGTTTTGTCGTTCGGGTCGAAAGAGCCCAGGATGGGCTGGATCAATTCGGTTTGGTTGTTCTCAGGGATGATATCGCCCTCGGGCGTAGTAATTGTTGCCGAACTGACGAGCAATTGGCCAAGTGAAACGGTTGGAATCGTAGGGACTTGCATCGTTACTAAAATGCTGCGTGTTTCCTGCGGCTGCAAATCGGTAAAATCAAAAGTGAAACCCGTTGGTGTGGCTACTGTTCCTGATTGCGAAGTGCCCACCATTGTCACGGCACTGTCATGGTTAAAGATGAGCGTTCCAGACATGGGTTGGGTGCCGTTGTTGGTGTAATAGAGGTTATTCTGGTAGGTGAAACCGGGTCTTGGCGGCGTCATGAAATTGTAGAGCCCCACCGCCAGGTCGGCGTAGGGCAGCGCCGTTACCGGAAAATAGTACACCGTTACTCCCGACCCTGACACATAAGAGACGTTGCTGTAGTTCGCTGTTGTCACGCTGTATTGCGCAGCATATTGGCTGTTGACCGTAAAACTCAAGTCATAAGAATTGGCAGGGTTGGATTCGTTGATCAGGTAGGTTCCTACCGGCGCGGTCACATCGGTTGGATTGCCGCTGTCGTTGATGTCGTAATGAAATTGCCCCAAGCCAAAATTTTGCTCGCCCGGATCGGGTAAACCATTGCTGTTGCTGTCTACGAAAGCGCGGAGTAAAAAGCCTTCGCTAAATACGTGTACCGTAGCCATTGCGCTGGCACAGCTATTTTCGAGTATTTCGCATACGGTGTAAGTAAAGCTGTAGGTTCCGGCGGCGGTTCCCGGCAAAACAGTGACGGTACCATCGTCGTTAAGCAAAAATCCTGCGGGCAGGTTACCCGATGCCAACTGAACCTGATTGGGAAAAGCAGGTGCCGTACCAATATAATCGTTGTTTAATACAGAGCCGGTTGAGGTAGAATTGTCTGGGCCGGCCAGCGCTACTTCGAGTACGTCGTTTGAGGCGTTGATCCAGTTTTGCATTACGACTATTGAGGAAACGGCCTGGCAGCCGTTGGCGTCTGTAACTACCACCGCGTAAACCCCGGGAGCGGTCACTGGAATAGGAAATATGGGGCCAGATGAAACTGTCTGGACAGGCATTCCATTCATCTGCCATTGGTAAACGAAAGGAGCAGCACCGTTGATGACCGATGCGATAATTTGATTGGGCGGTGTGCCTACTTGCGATAGTATCAAACCCATTTGCGGTTCCAGGATGATCTGGAATTCGTCGAAAGTGACAGCGTTGGTGAGCAGATTTTGGATCCTTACGTAGATGATTTCGCTCGACATGATAAAATAGCCGGTTGGTGGTGAAATCGCATTGATGCCCAAACTGGCATCAGACGAGGAATTGTAGTAAGTCACCAACGTATTTGCGGGATCCTCGGTCACAATAAAATACGGCTGGTGAACGGTAAGATCGATTGCGGCAGGCCCGCAATGTATGGTTAAAGGCGGCGCTGTGGCATAGAGGTTCGTGGTGAGTGCCATCAGCAAGAGGAGTATTAGTTTTTTCATGTTTGGAAGGTTTTGATAGTCAAATGTATATAAAAATATTCTGGGTGAACCGATGATTTACAATAAGTTGAAAAAAAATCCCGCTTGTTACAGCGGGATTCTATAAAATCGAAAAAAATGTTACTCTTTCACAATTTTTAAAGTTTTGGTAGCCGAAAGTGACGAGGCCTTAATCAGGTAAACGCCATGGCTCAGGCCAGACAAATCAATCACGGCATCAAGCGCATTCACCGATTTTTCGAACACCACCTGACCCAAGACCGAAGTCACAGTAATTGTATCGATCACATTGTCATTAGACACCTTAAGGTTGTTTTTGACTGGATTGGGTGAATACCTGAAGTTGTCTAAGGCAAAGTCACGCGTGGCCAAGGTATTGACGAACTCGGTGACACATGGCTCGGTTACAATCGGCGGGTTGAAATCGAAATAGATGCTGGCAATGTTCGGGATCACGTCGCCCAAGGCAAACCCGGTTTTTGGTTTTACCTTGAATACCAGGTAACCGTGTCCGATGTTGGTATTGGCTACCGATGGTGGTAATTGTATGTCATCGAACATCCAGGTCAACTCTTTGCCTACACGCGTGAGCGTATAACTGTGGCTCGCATCAACCATTCGCACAGTGGTTTCGTCGAGTTTGTCATCGAGCACATCGACTACCCTTACAAATTCGGCCGGGAAAGTTCCGGTATTTTCAAACTGGATTTTGTAGGTGAGGTAATCGTTGGCGGTAAATGCCGAGTACAAGACTTTTCCGCCGTGGTTTTCGGTTTTGTCGTTGGGGTCGTATGAGCCTACAATCGTTTGGTTGATTTCGTCGGTATTGTTGCTCGCATCCACATCACCAGCCGGAATCGTGACCGCCGCCGTTGCAGTGAGCACATCGCCCAAAGCCACGGTAGGGATTGTAGGTACCTGCAAGGTTATGTTGATATAACGCGAGTGTCCCGGCAAAAGATTGGTGAAATCATAAGTAAATCCGTTTGCGTTTGCCGTGGTTCCTGTAACCGAGATGCTGCTGATGCTTACCGCTGCAGGCTTGGTAAAAGTAACCGTTCCATTTGCAATGGCGAGGCTTCCGCGGTTGGTGTACTTGATTGTATTCTGGTAAGTAAACCCGGGTCGCGGAGGCGGATTATTATTGTAAATATCGACAGCGAGGTCTGTGTAAGGGATGAACGTCATCGGGAAATAATAAGCGACGACACCCGATCCGTTGGGAACGGTGATGTTATTAATGGTTGGATTGGCCACACTATACCAAGACGCGAATTCGCTGTAGACGTTAAAAGTAATGTCGTAAGAATTGATCGGATTTGTTTCATAAATATATACCGAATGCAGCGGGCTTGCGCTCACTTGGTAATTGGTTCCGCCGTCGTTGACCACATAACTGAAACTGCCTTGGGCAAAATCCTGCTCGGCGCCATCCTTGATTCCGTTGCCGTTGGTATCCACAAAAGCCACGAGTTTGATGCCGTCGGCAATATTGAGATAGTTGGATACAATTTTAAAGGTCGTAGTTGTCGTAGACCCGGTCGATGCAGTAAATCCAAAATAATTGGTAACCGACCCTGCATTGACGTTTGATTGGGTAATGGCATGCGAATACGTAAAAGTGCTGTTGTTCGAGGCACCTGCAGCCAGAGTCGCCAATGGACCGCCAATCATGGGACTGTTGCCAGAAGAGGTGATGTTAGACAGCGTACAAACCGAACTCAGGTTGGTGAGCGTCGCGGTGTAATTGATATGGTCGCCCACGTTGGGGATTCCATCACTATTGGTGTCTACGTAAGTGCCCACTACAAATGCGTCGAGGAATCCGGCGTCGATTTCTGTAGGCGGAGACAGGCAATTCTGGAAATTGGCTACCTGGATCGAGTGATGGCCAGGCTGTACAGTTAAAGTGGTGGTGGGCAACGTTCCGGTGGTAACTATTGTCCCATTGTCATAAATCCACCATCCACCGGGCGGCAATCCCGAGATGTTGAGTGTCGTGGTACCACAATTGGGGTTGGACACGGTAACATTGGGCGCATTGACTTCGGCGCAACCGATATTGACGGTTACCAATCCGGTGTATAAATCGTTGAAAAGCCCGATGCCGTCATAGCTATATTGCAACTGATAACTTCCGGTGGGCGCTGGCCCGTTAGAGAAAATCACCGAGCCGGTATTCTGGTCGAGTTCAAGGTAGCCACTTGTAGAAGACACCGATGTAAAATGCACATTAGACAACGTAGCCTGCATGCCTTGGTAAGTATCATTGGCCAGTACGTCCTGAATCACTACAGTGGGTCCGGTGCCATTGGAAACCGAAACGTAGTCGCTTTGCGCCTGGGCAAAAACGGCCGGAGCCATGAATCCCAATGCCAGGACTAAAAGCAAAAAGAAGTAATTTTTTTTCATAAAAAGTTTGGTTTTGCTATATGTTAATGTATAAATGTCTGACGTTTTTATTGAACCAAATGGGCTGATTTAGAATATGCCGCGTTTGGGTTAGAATTCGTTCCTTTCAAAGGTATCATTATTTTCATTTCAAATACAGGTAGTGGTTGTAATAGTCAATAATGGCTTTCCCTTCGAGCAACACATCGGCGCCGATGATGCCTTGCACGGCTTTGGCCTTGTGGTGTGTGAGCGCTTGGTTCACGTGCGAGAGGTCAAAAATCACCAAATGAAAATCGTGTGTTTGCCACCGGCCGATTTGCATGCTGTTGTCTTTGGCCAGTTGCGTAAACATATTGGAGGCACCCGCGCCCGCCGCTTTTGTTTTAGACTTCCCTGCCTTTAACCCAAACAGTTCAATGCCTTCAAACCCTACACAGCTGTTGCTCGCACCGGTATCGAGGATGAAGCTGCCTTTCACACCGTTGATGCTCGCACGCACCATTAAGTGCTGGGTTTTGGTGACTTTAAACTTGATTTTTTTGTACTTTTCTTTTTTGAGGAGTTCCTGTAATTGCTTCATGGGGGTGATCGGGCCGAATGATTTTTAATCGTAAATTTGGACTTCAAAATCCAAAACGTGAAACCAAATATAATCATTACCGATACGCACACCCACCTTTACAGCGAGGAATTTTCAGACGATCGTGACCAGATGATCGAGCGCGCCATAGCAGCCGGCGTTACGCGGTTTTTCGTTCCGGCCATCGATTCGCAATATGCCGAGGACATGTACGCGCTCGAGAAACAATATCCCGAAAATATTTTCCTGATGATGGGGTTGCACCCAACTTATGTTAAGCCCGAAACCTTTGAGGCCGAACTGGATTTTGTCGAGGCCGAATTCGCTCGAAGAAAGTTTTACGCCGTCGGAGAAATTGGCATCGATTTGTATTGGGACAAGTCTACGCTTGATATCCAAAAAATCGCCTTCCGCAGGCAAATCCAACTCGCCAAAAAATACCAACTGCCCATCAACATCCATTGCCGTGATGCCTTTGATGAAATCTTTGAGGTACTTGAAAGTGAAAAGTCGCCCGAGCTCTTTGGGATTTTCCATTGCTTTACCGGGACCTATGAACAGGCGCTGCAAGCCATTTCCCTGAACATGAAACTCGGTATCGGCGGCGTGGTGACGTTTAAGAACGGCAAGATCGACCAGTTCCTGAACCAGATCGACCTGAGTCATATCGTACTTGAAACCGATTCGCCTTATCTCGCGCCCATCCCATATCGCGGCAAGCGCAACGAAAGCGCCTATATCGTAAATGTGGTAGACAAATTGGCTGGGATTTATGGTGTTTCTGCGTACGAAATCGCACAAATTACCACCCAAAATTCGCAGTCGGTTTTTGGGATTTAGTCAAAATTTAACCGCCGATGTCAATAAATTTTTGTTCTTTTGTTCAACCAAAACTCAAACCGCAGCATGCAGAAATTTGATGCCATCCGCCCATTTTATGATGCCGAAGTAAACCAAGCCATCCAATCATCCATCAACCACCCGATGATGAAAGCGCTGATGAGTTTTACGTTTCCCGATGTGGAGGATTCGGTCTGGAAAGAGCAACTTGTCAAGACCCATTCTATCCGTGATTTCCAATGCAATTTTATTTACGCGTCGATACAAAAAGTCCTGAGCAATACCTCCGACGGGCTTACGACTTCAGGGTTTGAGAAACTCGAAAAAAACACCGCCTACCTTTTTATCTCCAACCACCGCGACATCATCCTCGATACCTCTTTGCTCAACGCCGCTTTGTTTGAGCATGGGCTCGTGATGACAGCGTCGGCCATCGGTGACAACCTGGTCAAGAAATCGTTCCTAAAGACGCTGTCAAAGCTCAACCGCAATTTCCTGGTACAACGCGGACTCTCGCCACGCGAACTCCTGCAAAGTTCTAAGCTTATGGCCGAGTACATTGCGCAGTCGCTCTTGCGCGAGAACCGCTCGGTTTGGATTGCGCAGCGCGAAGGCCGCACCAAGGACGGGAATGACGCCACGCATCAGGGTGTTTTGAAAATGCTTGCGATGGGCTCGGATGAGCAGGATTTGATGCAGTATTTCAAGAAAGTCAAAATCGTACCGGTTTCCATTTCGTACGAATACGACCCCACCGATGCGCTCAAGATGCCGCAGCTCATGGCAGCCGCGAACAACGAGATCTATGTCAAGGAAAAAAACGAGGATTTCATGACGCTGCTCAGCGGGATCATGGGCCAGAAGAAACACATCCACATCCATGTCTGCGATGTGCTCGACAAAGAGCTTGATGTGATCGCTGCGCAAAACGACAACACCAACAAACAAGTTCAAGCACTCGCGCAGGTCATAGACGATGCAATCCTGAGCACCTATAAATTGTGGCCCACCAATTACATCGCCTACGACCTGGTTTTCAAGACCGATAAATTCAAGCACAAGTACACCGAGAACGAAAAGTCGGTATTTGAACGCAGGTTAGAAATCAAGATCGATGAGGACAATCCCGTGCAGCTTGAAGGTTTCCTGAACATGTACGCCAATCCGGTTGTGAACCAACTCAAGTACAAAGATGTTGTCTAAGCCGCGCATACTTTTGGTTTACACGGGCGGTACGATCGGGATGATGAAAGATTTCGAGACCGGCGCGCTCAAGGCGTTCAACTTTGCCAAATTGCTTCAGAAGATTCCAGAACTCAAGCAACTCGACTGCGAGATCGAAACCATTTCGTTTGAGCAACCCATCGATTCCTCGAACATGAATCCGCAAAAATGGGTCAAGATTGCCACCATCATAGAAGAACAATACGCCGACTTTGACGGATTCGTGGTGCTGCATGGTTCTGATACCATGTCCTATTCGGCTTCGGCCTTGAGTTTCATGCTCGAGAATTTATCCAAACCGGTGGTGTTTACCGGCTCGCAGCTGCCCATCGGGGATTTGCGTACCGATGCCAAGGAAAACCTCATTACCGCCATACAAATCGCGTCGCTGCAGCACAAGCACAAACCCGTTATCCAGGAAGTCTGCCTGTATTTTGAGTACAAACTCTACCGCGGCAACCGCACCACGAAGATCAACGCCGAACATTTCAATGCGTTTAGCTCGCCCAATTACCAGCCTTTGGTAGAATCGGGCGTGTATCTCAAAATCAATACAGAGCTCGTCTTGCCCAAGGCGCAAACCAAAAAACTCGTTGTCCATAAGGAACTCGATGACAACGTGGTGGTGCTCAAGATGTTTCCGGGCATCAATGAGAACGTGTTGCAGGCCATCCTGAACATACCCAATCTCAAGGGAATCATCCTGGAAACTTACGGTTCTGGCAACGCACCCACCGAGGACTGGTTCATCACCGCGCTCAAAAAAGCCATCAAATCCGGATTGTATGTCATCAATGTCACGCAATGTTCGGGCGGCAGCGTGAACATGGGGCAATACGAAACCAGCACTACGCTCAAAAAAATCGGGGTCATCTCGGGCAAGGACTCCACCACCGAAGCCGCCGTGACCAAACTCATGTACCTTTTGGGCCAACGCGTGGCTCCCAATGTCTTCAAGACCATCTTCGAGACTTCGCTTCGCGGCGAATTGTCATAAATTTCCAGTTTTCATTTTCACAGCTCACAATTTTTGCTGTTCTTTGCACCCGCATTCCAGACCGAGGTCTACCGAGTGCAGCCAAACCTAGAGAGGTGTCCGAGTGGTTGAAGGAGCAAGCCTGGAAAGTTTGTATGTGGGCAACTGCATCGTGGGTTCGAATCCCATCCTCTCTGCGATAAAACCGAAGCTGGAAGCTTCGGTTTTTTTCTTTCAAAAACGTGTCGAAAGTTCACTTTCGTAAACGTTTTGAAAGAAAAAAACCCAGCCTTGTAAAGGCTGAGGTTTTATCGGCCAGGAATCCCCAAAAGGGAACAGCGCAGCTAATCCCATTGAACTTTCGTAAGCGTTTAAAAGCAAAAACCACCTTGAAAAGGCTGAGGTTTTATCGGCCAGGATTTCCCCCAAGGGAACAGCGCAGCTAATCCCGTCAAAAATTCGCTTTTAACACTGTCGAAAAAAACACTTTGCAAAGGCTGCGGTTTTATCGGCCAGGATTTCCCCCAAGGGAACAGCGCAGCTAATCCCATCAAAAATTCGCTTTTAACGCTGTTGAAAAAAGCACCTTGCAAAAGGCTGCGGTTTATCGGCCAGGATTTCCCCCAAGGGAACAGCGCAGCTAATTCCATCAAAACCCGCTTCCTAAAAAAACCGCCAACTTAGCCAACATCATTAATACTTGTAACCAATAGGGTTTCCCCTAACAATAAATCAAATCGATTTTGTAAATTAGCAGTGTTCGCCATTTTACCGCAAGCTCGATTTCGCCACTCATTAAATCACTATTTAGTTTGTTCGGTTAAAAATTTCACCGCATAGCGCGAGAGACGCAAAGGAATAAGGAACTTTTGAAGCCAATTGACTAGGTCGCGGTATGTAGACTCAAAAAAATAAATGGCCTTTGACAGGGGCAAAAATAAA
>ENA-UOWO01001283-UOWO01001283.1-activated-sludge-metagenome-genome-assembly--contig:-NODE-1283-length-34036-cov-6.032312_pt1 | contig 34036 bp, 48 predicted proteins | sample MGYA00238148_ERZ761564 | MGnify/ENA primary metagenome ERZ761564 (study PRJEB28885, sample SAMN05720194) | activated sludge metagenome | isolation source: Anaerobic digester | place: USA...
TAACTTCACCATTGGTAATAACGGCAATATCCTGAAGCATTTCTTTTCTTCTGTCGCCAAAACCCGGAGCCTTTACAGCAGCTATTTTAATGGTTCCCCTCAAGCGGTTAACCACCAGGGTAGCCAAAGCTTCGCCTTCAACATCCTCGGCAACGATAAGCAGCGATGACCCCTCCTGTGCAACCGGTTCCAAAACAGGCATCAGGTCTTTCATCGATGAAATCTTTTTATCGGTAATCAGAATATACGGATTTTCGAGCACGGCTTCCATTTTTTCGCTGTCGTTAATGAAATAAGGAGAAATATAGCCACGGTCGAATTGCATCCCTTCAACTACTTTAACAACTGTTTCGGTGCCTTTTGCCTCTTCGATGGTAATTACACCTTCGTGACCGGCTTTCCACATAGCATACGAAATGGTTACACCAATTTCTTTTTCGTTGTTGGCCGATATGGAACCAACCTGAGAAATTTCGTCAACATCAACAATTTCGTTAATAATTTTTGCTTTTTCAGCATGACTGATCTCATGCTTTTTCTCTTTGCTCTCTTTGAAAATTACTTCAGCTTTGTTGATAATATCGTTCTTTTTAATGGAACGTGTCTGCGATTGCAGGTTTTCGATGGTAACCTGAACTGCTTTATCGATACCTCTTTTAAGGTCCATTGGATTTGCACCGGCAGCAACGTTTTTCATTCCAGTATTAATAATTGCCTGAGCAAGCAGCGTTGCGGTGGTTGTACCATCACCGGCATCATCATTGGTTTTCGAAGCAACTTCTTTCACCATCTGAGCTCCCATATTTTCGAAAGGATCTTTTAAATCGATTTCTTTTGCAACAGTTACTCCGTCTTTTGTAACCTGAGGTGCTCCGAATTTCTTTTCTATTACCACATTTCTTCCTTTAGGGCCAAGTGTTACTTTAACAGCGTCGGCCAATGTGTTAACGCCTTTTTTCAATAAGTCGCGCGATTCCAGGTTAAACTTTAAATCTTTTGCCATTGTATATGAGTTTTTAAGTTATTGAATAATTAATAAAATATCGTTTTGATTCAGAATCAGATAGTCGTCGTTGTCGATTTTTATTTCTGTGCCACTGTATTTGCCATACAGCACAATATCGTCAACACTGACTTCATTTTCCTCATCTTTTTTAGGTTTACCAACTGCAACAACACGGCCCCTCTGTGGTTTTTCCTTTGCTGAGTCAGGAATAATAATTCCTGATGCGGTTTTTTGCTCTGCTGGTTCAGGTTTAACAAGAACTTTTCCTGAAAGTGGTCTACCAATCTTTGTCATAATTCTATTTTTTAAAAGGTTATTATTTTATTGATACGGCAGTTTGTTATCGAAAAATGTGCCATAGCCATAAATCACCAAATATCTGACAAAATTACAAGGTTTGTATTGTTTGTGTTTTTTCGGCAGTGTCAAAATGACACTACTTTAACCATCTATTGCAGTAGAATTCAGTGTATAATTCAATTTACTTTTTTAGGAATCTGAAATCTCTTCCTAAATATGAAGCAGCATCTCCAAGATGTTCTTCGATGCGAAGCAATTGGTTATATTTTGCGATTCTGTCGGAACGACTGGCTGACCCGGTTTTAATCAAACCTGTCCCCATGGCTACCGCGAGGTCGGCAATAAAAGTATCTTCGGTTTCGCCTGACCTATGGCTGATAACTGTGGTATATCCAACACCCTGAGCCATTTGGATGCAATTGATTGTTTCGGTAAGCGTTCCTATTTGATTCACTTTAATTAGAATGGAATTTGCGGTTTTCTCATCAATTCCTTTTTTCAACCGGTTCACATTCGTAACGAACAAATCATCTCCAACGAGCTGAATTTTATATCCAAGCTTATCTGTAATCAGTTTCCAGCCTTCCCAGTCGTCTTCGGCAAGACCATCTTCAATCGAAATAATGGGGTATTTGCTAACCCAGTTTTCCCAATAGGAAACCATTTCAGCAGGGGTCATTTTACTACCATTCGATTCAAATATGTAAAGGTTTTTTTTGCTATCAAAAAATTCGGAAGCAGCAGGGTCGAGTGCAATATAAATATCTTCCCCGGGTTTGTATCCAGCCTTATCAATAGCTTGAACAACATATTCGATAGCTTCCTCGTTCGACTTCAGATTGGGAGCAAAGCCACCTTCATCGCCAACATTGGTAACAAATTTGTTTTTCTTTAACACAGACTTTAGTTGGTGAAACACTTCTGTGCCCATTCTCAGCGCATCAGCGAATGTATCTGCACCAACAGGCATAATCATAAATTCCTGAATATCAATCAGGTTATCGGCATGTTTTCCACCATTAAGGATATTCATCATTGGTATAGGCAAAACATGGGCATTTACTCCGCCCAAATAGTTGTAGAGAGGCAGACCATGTTCCTGAGCAGCTGCATGAGCGCAGGCAAGCGAAACTCCAAGCATTGCATTTGCACCAAGAGAAGATTTATTTTCAGTCCCATCTGCGTCAATCATCATCATGTCAATGAGTCGTTGGTCGCTGGGATCGATTCCATTGAGCAATTCGTTAATAGTTTCGGTTACATTGTGAACTGCCTGAAGAACACCTTTCCCTCCATACATGGATGGATCGTTATCGCGTAATTCAACGGCCTCGTGAACACCGGTCGATGCACCGCTAGGAATAGCAGCTCTGCCAATTACTCCGGTTGTGGTGTAAACTTCGACCTCGATGGTAGGATTTCCACGAGAGTCTAATATTTGTCGCGCATGTACATTTGCAATTTGTCCCATTTTACTTAATTTTTTATAACATTAAAAATAAAAAAAAAAGAGGGAGAAAAATCTCCCTCTAATAAAAATAATTAAAATATTATTCAGCGGTTTTATCAGGTTTTTCGGCCTTTGGTTTCGAAACTTTTGCCGGAGCTTTTTTTGCTTTTGCTTCCGGTTTTTTTGTGGTTTCTTTTTCTGATGAATCAGCTTTCTTCTTTGGCTCAGCAGCTTTTCCAGCAGGAGTAGCTTTTTTTCTGGACCTTCGTGATTTTTTCTGAGCTGATTTTGTGCCAAGCAGGCTTTCGTTGTAGTCGACCAGCTCCATCATACACATTTCGGCACCATCGCCAAGACGACTGGTGGTTCTAAGTATCCTTGTATATCCACCCGGGCGTTCGCCGATTTTCACAATTACTTCACGGAACAGTTCCGAAACTGCCTTCTTATCCTGTAACTCACTGAATACAACCCTTCTGTTGTGAGTAGTATCTTCCTTGGCCTGTGTTATTATCGGCTCTATATACATACGCAAAGCTTTTGCCTTTGCAACGGTAGTATTTATGCGTTTATGCAACAAAAGAGATACTGCCATATTCGACAGCATAGCTTTACGATGTGCACTCTGTCTTCCTAAATGATTAAAGTTTTTTCCGTGTCTCATCTCTTTTCCAATTAATCCTTATCCAATTTGTATTTTGATATTTCCATCCCAAAATTCAGGCTCAAATTATCGAGCAGATTTTCCAGTTCCGTCAGCGACTTTTTGCCAAAGTTTCTGAATTTAAGCAGGTCGTTTTTATTAAACTGCACCAAATCTCCTAAGGTTTCTACCTCTGCAGCTTTTAAACAATTTAAGACGCGCACCGACAAATCCAGATCCACAAGTTTCGTTTTCAGAAGCTGACGCATATGGAGTACTTCTTCATCGAATTCTTCACTATTCATTTTCTCATCAGCATCAATGGTAATCTTTTCATCAGAAAACAACATGAAGTGATAAATAAGTATTGTTGCTGCTTCTTTTAAAGCATCTTTGGGATGTATAGAGCCGTCTGTTTCAATGTCGAGAACCAGTTTTTCGTAGTCGGTTTTTTGCTCCACCCTCATATTTTCGATTTGGTACTTTACATTCACAACGGGTGTGTGTATCGACCCGATTGGAATTACTCCAATTTCGTCTTCGATGGGTTTATTTTCATCGGGAGCAATATATCCGCGGCCTTTGCTAATTACAAACTCCATACGTAAGGTTGTTGAAGGTTCCATCCTGCAAATTAGTAAACCGGGGTTCAGAACTTTAAATCCGGTGAGGAATTTTCCAATATCGCCGGCTTTGAATTCGTCCTGTCCGCTAATAACAACCGTAACTTTCTCATGTGAAAAATCTTCTATCTGACGTTTAAAACGAATTTGCTTGAGTTGAAGTATTATCTCGGTTACGTCTTCCATCACACCTTTAATGCTGGAAAACTCATGATCAACACCGTCAATTTTAACGGTAGTTATAGCAAATCCTTCAAGCGAAGAAAGCAATATTCGGCGAAGGGCATTGCCTATTGTAATACCGTAACCTGGTTCAAGTGGGCGAAATTCAAATTTACCTTTGAATTCGTCCGCTTCCAACATGATAACTTTGTCTGGTTTTTGAAATGCTAATATTGCCATTTGCTTAATTATTTAGAATATAACTCAACGATTAGTTGTTCTTTAATGTTCTCAGGTATTTGCTCTCTCTCGGGACGCGATATCAATTTGCCCATCATTTTTTCAGAATCCCATTCAATCCATGAATATTTGTTATGATTATACCCCGACAGTGCATTTGCGATAGCTTCCAGTGATTTTGACTTTTCGCGCACACCAATAATTTCTCCGGGAACAATTATACGTGAAGGCACATTACAGATTTCGTTGTTTACAACAACATGTCTATGGCTTACAAGTTGCCTTGCAGCTGCCCTTGTCGGAGCCATTCCCATGCGATAAACCAAGTTATCAAGACGCGATTCCAACAACTGTAACAAAACAACACCTGTAACCCCTTTGCTGCTTTGAGCGCTGTGGAATATTTTGCGGAATTGACGTTCGAGAATACCGTATGTGTATTTCACTTTTTGTTTTTCCATTAACTGAACACCATATTCAGAGGTTTTCTTTCTACGTTTATTCAACCCATGAAATCCGGGAGGATAGTTCTTTTTATCGAGATATTTATCCGGACCGAAGATCGGTTCTCCAAACTTCCTTGCAATTTTACTCTGTGGTCCTCTGTACCTTGCCATACTTTTTTACTGTTTAATATTAATTTTCTGGTTAAACTCTTCTTCTTTTGGGAGGTCTGCAACCATTGTGCGGTAATGGTGTTATGTCAACGATTTCCATTACTTCAATTCCCATATTATGAATGCTTCTAATAGCAGACTCACGACCTGCGCCGGGACCTTTAACAAATACTTTCACTTTCCGAAGGCCCAGATCATAGGCAAACTTTGCACAATCTTCTGCGGCTGTTTGAGCAGCATATGGTGTGTTTTTCTTGCTTCCTTTGAATCCCTTTTTACCACTCGATGACCATGAGATTACTTGTCCGTCATTATTGGTAAGTGTTACAATAATGTTGTTGAAAGATGAATACACATGTGCTTGCCCTGTTGGCTCAACTTTAACGACACGTTTTTTGGTTGTTTTAATCTTTTTTGCCATGTTTCAATCAATTATTTAGTGGCTTTTTTCTTGTTAGCAATCGTTTTCTTTTTACCTCTTCTGGTTCTTGCGTTGGTCTTGGTTTTTTGTCCACGTAACGGTAATCCGATACGGTGGCGTATTCCCCTGTAGCAGCCGATATCCTGTAAGCGTTTTATATTCAACTGGACCTCTGATCTAAGCTCACCTTCAAGGCGAAATTCTCCGGCAATACGCCTGATTTCAGCAATCTGGGCATCGTTCCAGTCATCAGCTTTGATATCTAAATCGATACCAGCTCTTGTTAAAATTTCGCGGGCTCTGCTCCGGCCAATACCATAAATGTAAGTGAGGGCTACTTCACCTCTTTTTTTACTTGGAATATCTATACCAGCAATTCTTGCCATTTCTTAATTATATTAATTTGTGTTTAACCTTGACGTTGTTTGTACTTGGGGTTCTTTTTATTGATCACATAAATTCTGCCTTTACGCCTTACAATTTTGCAATCGGCAGATCTTTTTTTCACGGATGTTCTGATTTTCATAATTCACAATATTTTTATTTATACCTAAATGTAATTCTACCCTTTGTTAAATCGTAGGGCGACATTTCAACTCTCACTTTATCGCCGGGGAGAATTCTTATATAGTGCATTCTCATTTTTCCCGAAATGTGAGCAGTAATTACATGTCCGTTCTGCAATTCAACTCTAAACATAGCATTCGATAATGCTTCTGTAATTGTTCCGTCTTGTTCTATCGAGGCTTGTTTAGCCATAAATTTTATTTACTCTCTCTGTTAAGTTCTTTTTCAATTATTTCAAAATTCGATAATATCTCAGCCTTGTCTTTTTTAACGATTACCGTATGCTCAAAATGAGCGCTGGGTTTTCCGTCTGCCGTTTTTATTGTCCATCCATCGTGCATTTGCTTCACTTCTTTTTTACCCATGTTTATCATAGGTTCAATTGCAATTGCCATATTTTCAACCAGTTTAATTCCTTGTCCGCTTTTCCCATAATTGGGTACCTCGGGTTTTTCGTGAAGCTTTCTGCCAATTCCATGCCCAACAAGCTCTCTTACAACCGAAAAACCGAATGATTCGGTATAAGTCTGAATAGCGTGACCAATATCACCCACTCTTTTACCTGCAACTGCTTGTGCAATACCGAGGTACAAGGCTTTTTTAGTAACTTCCAGCAATTTGTCTATTTCTTTGCTCACTTTACCAACTGTGAAAGTGTAGGCTGAATCACCATGAAACCCGTTTTTGTAAACTCCGCAATCAACCGAAACGATGTCACCATATTTAAGGGGAACATCGTTGGGGATTCCGTGCACAACCACATCGTTTACCGAAATGCAAAGCGATTTAGGGTAACCGTTGTAATTGAGAAAACCCGGTACAGCACCATTATCTCTGATAAATTCATTTGCGATTTTATCGAGATAATTTGAAGTTACACCTTCCTTTATTTCGCGGGCAAGCAGTGCGTGTGTTTTCGACACTAACAGGTTGCTTTCCCTCATCAGGACAATTTCTTCGGCTGTTTTAATAAATATCATCAAAGAACGTATAAAACCCTACATTGCAGAAGTATAACTTCCTCTGCCTTTAATCCTTCCTGACTTTGTCAAACCATCGTAATGACGCATCAAAAGGTGGCTTTCTATTTGTTGCAATGTGTCTAAAACCACACCTACTAAAATCAATAAAGAAGTCCCTCCATAAAAACCGGCAAACTGATTGTTGATTCCGGCCAGCATTGCAATGGATGGCAAAATTGCAATAATTGCAAGGAAGATAGAACCGGGCAGGGTGATCCTCGACATTATATTATCGAGAAAATCAACTGTTTTCTTACCGGGTTTTATTCCGGGGATAAAACCGCCGTTCTTTTTCATATCTTCAGCCATCTGTTGTGGGTTAATGGTAACAGCAGTATAAAAGTAGGTAAATACAATGATAAGAACTGCAAAAACGAAATTATACCAGAATCCTGTATAATCGGAAAATGCAGCAACAAATCCACTGGTGGTACTGCTAAAACCGGCAAACATCAGAGGAACAAACATCAATGCCTGAGCAAAAATGATCGGCATTACACCGGCAGCATTAATTTTTAAGGGGATATACTGCCGAACACCGCCATATTGTTTATTACCAACAACCCTTTTTGCATATTGTACTGGAATTCTTCGTACTGCCTGAACCAAAGCAATGGAAAGCATAAATACAACAAACAATGCAACCATTTCTACGAGAAACATTACTAAACCACCGGTTTGCTCTTCAAGGCGGGAAACAAATTCTGCTGCGAATGAAAAAGGTAATCTTGATATTATACCTATCATAATTATCAATGAAATACCATTGCCAATACCCCTATCGGTGATTTTTTCGCCAAGCCACATTACAAACATTGTTCCGGCTGTGAGTATTACTACTGAAGAAAACTTAAACATAAATCCCGTATACAGAAATGCTGTGGCGGGAAGTTGTGAATTCAGATTGGCAATATATGTAGGTGCCTGAAGCAATAATATTGCAACCGTAAGGTAGCGTGTAATCTGATTCATTTTCTTTCTACCACTTTCACCTTCCCGCTGAAGTTTCTGGAAGTAAGGAATTGCAATACCCAACAGCTGTACTACGATTGACGCTGAAATGTATGGCATAATTCCCAATCCAAAAACAGATGCGTTAGAAAACGCACCACCTGAAAACATATTTAACAAACTCAGAACACCATCGGCAGTCTGAGCTTTCAGGTTGGTAAGCTGGCTCGGGTCGATACCTGGGAGAACGATATAGGAACCTAAACGATAAATTGCAATATATCCTAAAGTAAGGAGTATACGCCCCCTCAGGTCCTCAATCTTCCAGATATTCTTAAGTGTTTCTATAAATCGTTTCATCCTTTAAATTTTTTCAGCGATTCCACCAAGAGCTTCAATTTTCTGAACAGCAGCTTTCGAAAAAGCATGCGCTTTTACACTAACTTTTATGGTAAGGTTACCATTACCAAGTATTTTTACTTTGTCTTTTTTTGCAACAAGACCATTTTCGAGCAACAAACCATAGTCGATTGAATCGATTTTACATTTTTCAGCAAGATATTGTAATGTACTAAGGTTGATGGCCTTATACTCAACACGGTTCATATTTTTAAATCCGAACTTTGGGGAAGTCCTTTGCAATGGCATTTGCCCTCCTTCAAAACCGCGGGTTTTCTTATACCCGGAACGGGATTGAGCACCTTTATGTCCACGTGTTGAAGTACCGCCCTTACCAGATCCCTGACCACGACCGATTCTTTTTTTATTCTTTACGGAACCTTTTGCAGGTTTTAAGCTACTTAAATCCATAACTAATTCCCTTCTTTAAATTAAATATTTTCAACTTTCACCAGATGATGCACTGCTTTAACCATGCCTAAAATTTGGGGAGTGGCCTCATGTTCTACAGTTTGATGCATTTTTTTAATCCCCAGTGCAATCAATGTGTTTTTCTGATTTGGCGGACAACCAATTTTGCTTCTTACTTGTGTTATTTTAATTTTTGCCATGTTTAAAAACTTAACCGTTAAAAACTTTTTCAATGTTAATTTGTCTATGCTGGGCGACCGTATTGGCATCGCGCATTTCAATGAGAGCGGCAATGGTAGCCTTCACAAGGTTGTGTGGGTTCGAAGAGCCTTTTGATTTAGCCAAAACGTCGGTAACCCCAACACTTTCCAGCACAGCTCTCATAGCACCACCGGCTTTAACTCCCGTTCCTGAAGAAGCGGGTTTCAGCCAAACCTTTGCGCCACCGAATTTTGCTACCTGCTCATGAGGAACCGTTCCTTTAACAACCGGAACTTTGATAAGGTTCTTTTTAGCATCTTCTACTCCTTTTGCAATAGCAGCGGTAACTTCGCTTGCTTTACCCAAACCGTAACCAACGATTCCGTTTTCGTTTCCAACTACAACAATAGCCGAAAAACTAAAAGTACGTCCACCCTTGGTAACTTTTGTAACTCTCTGTATCCCTACCAGTCTGTCTTTCAGTTCAAGATCACTGGTTTTTACTTTTCTAATGCTACTCGACATATTATTGACTTAAAATTTTAAACCACCTTCTCTGGCGCCTTCGGCCAAAGATTTAACACGACCATGATATAAATAACCATTCCGATCGAAAACTACCTCAGTAATGCCAGCTTCAATGGCTTTTTGGGCAATTGCCTTACCAACCATTTTAGCCTTTATTGTTTTATTTGCATCCTGCTCAGCAATGTTTTTAATCATTGAGGTTGATGCCGCAAGCGTAACACCATTTATATCGTCAATCAGCTGTACACTGATTTGCTTGTTACTGCGATAAACCGTCATTCTGGGCCTTATAGGCGTACCATTAACATGTTTCCGGATACGGTTTTTAATTTTTATTCTTCTGTTCTGCTTTGAAAAAGCCATTGTAATAAATTTTACTTGTTAAACACTAGCTGATTTTCCTGACTTTCTGCGCAATTCTTCATTAACGAACTTAATACCTTTACCTTTATAAGGTTCCGGTTTGCGGAATGAACGTATTTTGGCAGCCACCTGACCCAACAATTGCTTGTCGTGACTTTTCAGTGTAATAATCGGGTTATTTCTCTTTTCTGTTTTGCATTCAACCTGTACTTCTTTGGGCATCATAAATTGAATATGATGTGAATAGCCCAGTGAGAGTTCAAGAATCTGCTCCTTGCTATCGGCTTTATAACCCACTCCTACAAGTTCCTGCTGTATTGTAAAACCCTGAGAAACCCCTTCAATCATATTGGCAATCAAAGCCCTGTACAGTCCGTGACTTGCACGATCGTTCCTTTCTTCGGATTTGCGTTTCACGATTACCTCATTTCCTTGAACTTCAACTTCGGTACTATTGTGTATTTTTTGTGACAGCTCTCCCAAAGGACCTTTCACAGTAACGATATTATCCGAAGTTGTTATAGTAACATTTGCGGGTAATTGTATTGGTAATTTTCCTATCCTTGACATGGCAGTTCTTTTAATAAATATAACATAAAACTTCTCCGCCCACGTTTAGCTGACGGGCTTCTTTATCGGTCATAATTCCCTTGTTGGTAGATAAAATAGCAATGCCAAGTCCATTTAAAACTCTTGGCAGCTCGTTGCTGGGAACATATTTTCTCAACCCTGGTTTACTGATACGGGTAAGATTTTTGATAGCGGGAATCTTACTTACCGGGTGGTATTTAAGAGCTATTTTAATACTCCCCTGTGGGCCATCTTCTTCAAATTTATAATTCAAAATATAGCCTTTCTCGAAAAGCACTTTGGTCATTTCCTTCTTCAGGTTCGACGCTGGTATTTCTACTACCCTGTGTTTTGCCATTACGGCATTTCTGATTCTTGTCAGAAAATCTGCAATTGGATCTGTCATTGTATCTGTCTTTTTTCTTTACCAACTAGCTTTTTTAACTCCCGGAATTAGTCCTTTCGACGCCATCTCACGAAAAACGATTCTGCTTACGCCGAACTGCCTCATGAAACCTTTTGGGCGGCCTGACTGACTGCAGCGATTATGCATTCTTACAGGTGATGCGTTTTTAGGTATATCCTGCAATGCCTGATATTCGCCTTCCTTTTTTAAACGAGCACGCTTTGCGGCATATTTCATCACAAGTTTTTGGCGTTTAACTTCACGCGCTTTCATGGATTCTTTTGCCATATTAATTCTTTTTTAAATTTTTAAACGGGAAACCAAAGTATTTCAATAATGCATACGCCTCTTCGTCGTTTTTAGTGGAGGTTACAAATGTGATATCCATACCCATAATTTTATAGATTTTATCGATATCTATTTCGGGAAATATGATTTGTTCACTAATTCCCAAGGTGTAATTTCCTCTGCCGTCGAATTTGTAGTTAACTCCCTTGAAGTCGCGGATACGTGGTAATGCAATGGCGATGAGTCTTTCGAGGAATTCATACATCTTTTCTCTGCGTAAGGTTACAGTAAGACCTATTGGCATTTTCTTCCTCAGTTTGAAATTCGACACGTCTTTTTTCGAAAGAGTGGTTACCGGTTTTTGTCCTGTAATCATGGTAAGCTCTTCAATTGCAATTTCAAGAATTTTCTTATCGGCTATTGCTTGTCCAAGGCCCTGATTAATAACAATTTTCTCCAGTTTTGGAATTTGCATAACTGATTTATATCCAAATTCTTTCTTTAGTTCAGGAATAACTTCTTCCTGATATTTTTTCATTAGGTTAGGCTTATAATCCATCACTTAATCTCCTCTCCTGATTTTTTTGAATACCGTACTGACTTTTGATTTTTCCCAATTTTGCGACCTGTACGGGTTGGCTTTCCTGTTTTAGGGTCTGCGATCATAAGATTCGAAATATGAACAGCGGCTTCCTTTTTTACAATACCACCCTGGGTATTTTTTGCATTGGGTTTGGTGTGCTTCGATATTAAGTTCACACCCTCAACAATAGCTCTTTCGTCCTCGCGGTTAACGCTGAGAACGCGACCTTGCTGGCCTTTAGATTCTCCGGCTATTACAACAACCGTATCTCCTTTTTTAACATGAAATTTTCTTGACATGGAATATCGGTATTATTTTTATAAAACTTCGGGTGCCAGTGATACAATTTTCATATATTGTTTTTCGCGCAACTCGCGGGCAACGGGTCCAAAAATACGTGTACCTCTGATTTCGCCTGCATTGTTAAGCAACACACATGCATTGTCGTCGAAGCGAATGTAGGAACCGTCCGAGCGACGTACTTCTTTTTTAGTACGTACTATTACAGCCTTAGAAACGGTACCCTTTTTTACGTCTCCACCCGGGAGGGCAGTTTTCACTGCAACTACTATGGTGTCGCCAATGCTGGCATACTTATGCCTTGTGCCTCCAAGAACCCTGATACAGAGAACTTCTTTTGCACCGCTGTTATCGGCAACTATTAATCTGCTTTCCTGTTGTATCATGACTATTTAACCTTTTCAACGATTTCTACTAATCTCCAGTTCTTATTTTTACTTAAGGGGCGAGTTTCCATAATACGAACCACATCGCCTATATCACATGTGTTTTGTTCGTCGTGAGCAATAAATTTCTTGGTTTTGTTCACGAACTTACCGTATTTGGGGTGTTTTTCCTTGCGTTTTACAGCAACAACAATAGATTTTTCCATTTTATTGCTCACGACAACACCAATACGTTCCTTTCTTAAGTTTCTGTTTTCCATATGCAATTGTGCCTATTTTTTATTTTGTAATTGCCTCTTTCTCAATTCAGTATTTAATCTGGCGATCGTGCGTTTCACCTGTACCAACTTTTGCGGATTGTCAAGCGGAGACACCACATGGTTCATTTTCAGGCGAATCAGCGACGCTTTTGTTTCTTCTATTCTTTCGATGATTTCCTTTTCGGATAATTCTCTGATTTCGGTATTTTTCATTACAGCAATTTTATTCGTTAAAATTGTAATCTCTTCTTACAACAAATGAGGTTTTCACCGGAAGCTTCTGAGCAGCCAGTCGCAATGCCTCCTTTGCCAATTCAATAGATACACCATCGGCTTCGAAGAGAATTCTTCCAGGAGTAACTGGTGCAACAAAACCTTCAGGAGCCCCTTTCCCTTTTCCCATACGTACCTCAGCAGGTTTTTTGGTGATCGGCTTATCCGGAAATACCCTAATCCAAATCTGGCCTTCTCTCTGCATTTTTCGAGTTACAGCAACCCTGGCGGCTTCCAGCTGACGACCTGTAATCCATGCTGATTCGAGCGATTTTATGGCAAATGATCCAAAGGCTATTTCATGACCCCTCTGAGCATTACCTTTCATTTTGCCTTTCTGTTGCCTTCTGTATTGTGTCTTTTTTGGTTGTAACATCGCTATAAGTATTTATACAATTATCTATCTTTTTGTATTTCTCTGCTTCTTAATCACTTTTTTTCCTGCGCCTTTAACTTCAATGCTTGGGGATAAATCGCGTTTGCCATAAACCTCACCTCTGCATATCCAAACCTTAACACCAATGAGCCCGGTTTTGGTAAGTGCTTCACCCAACGAAAAATCAATATCAGCACGAAGGGTATGCAATGGTGTTCTGCCCTCTTTATACATTTCGGAACGGGCCATTTCAGCACCGTTAAGTCTGCCAGATACCTGCACTTTTATTCCTTCGGCTCCCATTCTAATGGTTGAGGCAATTGCCATTTTCACAGCACGACGATAGGCAACTTTGCCTTCAATTTGCCGAGCAATATTGTTTGCCACCAAATTTGCATCGAGTTCGGGACGTTTTATTTCGAAAATATTAATTTGAACTTCTTTATTGGTAAGCTTCTTGAGTTCTTCTTTCAAAGTATCCACCTCCTGTCCGCCTCTACCGATAATTATTCCCGGACGGGCAGTTTTAATGGTAATGGTAATCATTTTGAGCGATCTCTCGATTACAATACTCGACACACTGGCTTTAGCCAAACGAGCATTAAGATACCTTCTGATGCTGGCATCTTCGGCTAACTTATCGGCATACTTTCTGCCACCATACCAGTTGGAATCCCAACCTTTAATAATGCCTAATCTATTGGCTATCGGATTTACCTTTTGTCCCATTTAATATAAATTAATTTTCATTTTCAACTATTGTTTCCTGCTCTTCGTGTTCCTGTTCAACCAGATTACGGCTGCCAATAACAACAGTAACATGGTTCGACCTTTTTCTGATCCGGTATGCGCGTCCTTGTGGTGCAGGCTGCATCCTTTTTAATGAGCGGCCTTCGTCAACCGAAATCTCTTTAATATATAATCCGGCTTCTTCCATACGCTTTCCTTCGTTTTTAGCCTGCCAGTTAGCTACTGCCGACATAACGAGTTTTTCCAGTTTGCCTGAAGCATATTTGTTGGAATATTTCAGGATATCTAAAGCCTTATTCACGTCTTCACCTCTTACTAAATCGGCAACTAACCTCATTTTGCGGGGTGATGTAGGGCAATTGTTGAGCTCGGCAAAACTAATGTTGCGTCGTTCCTCTTTCATTTTTTCAGCCCTGTTTCTTTTTCTAGCGCCCATAATTTATTCAAATATTTCGATTATTTTTTCTTACCACCATGACCTCTAAAAGTTCTTGTCGGAGCAAATTCGCCCAGTTTATGGCCAACCATATTCTCGGTTATGTAAACAGGGATAAATTTATTTCCATTGTGAACGGCAAAAGTATGTCCTACAAAATCGGGTGAAATCATACTGGCACGCGACCACGTTTTAATAACCGACTTCTTGCTCCCTGAATTCATAGTAAGCACTTTCTTCTCAAGTTTTACATCAATAAAGGGTCCTTTTTTTAATGATCTGCTCATACTAATTTTGATTATTTTTTGCGACGTTCCACAATAAATTTATTCGATGGTTTTTTTCTGTCTCTGGTTTTGTAGCCTTTTGCCAACAATCCTTTTCTTGATCTTGGATGTCCTCCGGACGCACGACCTTCGCCTCCACCCATGGGGTGATCAACCGGATTCATCACAACGCCTCTAACGCGCGGACGACGACCAAACCAACGGGTTCTTCCGGCTTTTCCGAGTTTCTCGAGGCCATGATCTGAGTTGGAAACACTGCCAATAGTAGCTTTACATGTTGTGAGTACTTTTCTCGTTTCACCCGAGGGCATTCTGAGAATTGCATATTTCCCTTCGCGCGAAGTTAACTGTCCATAAGTACCAGCACTGCGGGCCAATACGCCCCCCTGTCCCGGTCTCATTTCAATGTTGTGAACAATTGTACCCAGAGGAATATCGGATAAAAACAATGTGTTCCCTATTTCAGGAGCCACGTTTTTACCAGTTTCCAAAACCTGACCTACGTTAATTCCATTTGGCGCGATGATATATCGTTTTTCACCATCTTCATAACATACCAAAGCAATGCGGGCAGTGCGGTTTGGATCGTATTCAATAGTTTTCACAATTGCTTTCACTCCATCTCTGTCGCGCTTGTAGTCAATTATTCTGTAACGGCGTTTGTGACCACCTCCTATATAACGCATGGTCATTCTTCCCTGATTATTACGCCCGCCGGTTTTCTTAATCGGCTCAAGTAGCGATTTCTCAGGTACTATATGGGTAATTTCGTCGAAAGTGCTGATAACTTTGAAACGTTGCCCCGGTGTTGTTGGTTTTAATTTTCTTACAGCCATTGCTATTAAATATTGCTATAAAAATCAATAACTTCTCCCTCTTTTAATGTCACAACTGCTTTCTTGAAGGAATTGGTCTTACCTTTTACAAGCCCTGTTTTTGTGAACCTCGACTTGGCTTTACCTCCATAACGCATTGTGTTTACTTCCATAACCGAAACTCCATACAGCGTTTCAACGGCAGCTTTTATCTGAATTTTATTTGCAGTTTTGTCTACAATAAAACCATATCTGTGGAGCTTGTCGGATTGCGCCATCATCTTTTCGGTAACTATTGGTCTTAAAATTATTTCCATTACAGGTTATTTTTAAGCTATTATTTTCTCCAAAACATCAATCGATTCTTGCTCAAACATTAAAGTTGATGCCCACATAATATCGTAAGTACTTAAATCTGAGGCAGTTATAACTTTAACATTTTTCAAATTTCGAGATGACAAATATATATTATTATTTGGTTCCTTCACAACCAAAATCATTTTTTTATTCGACAGATTGAAATTGTTAACCAAATCGATAATATTCCTTGTTTTAACGTCTTCGAACAAGAGATTATCAACAATCACAATTCCATTGCTGTTGATACGATAGCTAAGTGCCGATTTTCGGGCAAGTTTTTTAACTTTTTTGTTCAGTTTGAAGGAATAATCTCTGGGTTGAGGCCCAAAAACACGTCCGCCGCCTCTGAAAAGTGGGTTATTCATTCCGCCGGCACGGGCACCACCGGTACCTTTTTGCCTTTTCAGTTTTCTTGTACTTGCTGCTATCTCACTTCTTTCTTTTGATTTGTGAGTACCTTGTCGGTTATTGGCCATGTATTGCTTGCATGCAAGGTAAATAGCATGGTCGTTAGGCTCGATGGCAAAAATAGAATCATTCAGATCTATTTCATTGCCCGTTTCCTTTCCTGATTTGTTATATACGGGTAATTTCATTATCTTTCAATAATTAAGTATGAACCAATAGCTCCCGGAACAGAACCTTTAATCAAAACCAGGTTGCTTTGTGGGATAACCTTTAACACTCTTAAGCTTATCATTTTCACTTTTTTGCCCCCCATGCGTCCGGCCATTCTCATGCCTTTAAAAACCCTGGATGGCCAAGATGAAGCTCCCAGTGAACCTGGTGCTCTGCCTCTGTTATGCTGTCCGTGAGTTGCATCATTTACACCGGAGAATCCATGACGGCGAACCACACCCTGAAATCCTTTTCCTTTAGTTATACCAGAAACATCGCAGAATTCACCTTCGATAAAAATACCCACATCGATAATATCGCCAACAACGGGGTCGCGAAGTTCGTCATTCACTCTTATTTTGCCGAATTTTTTGAACTCAACAACCTTTTTCTTGGGAGTAGTTCCTGCTTTGGCAAAGTGGCCTTGCATTGCTTTTGTTGTATGCTTGTCCTTTTTGTCGTCGAAAGCAAGTTGCACTGCTATGTAACCATCCTTTTCAATCGAACGGATCTGGGTTACTACGCAAGGGCCTGCTTCAACAACAGTGCATGGGATATTTTTCCCCTCGGCACTATAGATGGAAGTCATACCAATTTTCTTTCCAATAATTCCTTGCATTGTTTTATTTTTTAAGTATTACATCAAACTTTAATTTCAACTTCAACACCGCTGGGTAGCTCAAGCTTCATTAAAGCATCGATTGTTTTTGCAGTCGTGCTGTAAATATCGAGCAACCTTTTATAAGAGCTCAATTCAAATTGTTCGCGAGCTTTCTTGTTTACAAATGTTGAGCGGTTTACAGTAAAAATTCTTTTGTGAGTTGGCAAAGGTATCGGACCACAAACAATGGCACCGGTTGCTTTTACCGTCTTCACAATTTTTTCGGCTGATTTGTCAACGAGATTGTGATCGTATGATTTCAGTTTGATTCTGATTTTTTGACCCATATTCATAAGCCTGTCCTCATTAATTAAAATGTATATTTATTAGCATTAATAATCTCTTCTTGAATTAGCGCCGGAACTACAGCATAGTGAGAAAACTCCATACTAAAGCTCGCCCTACCCGACGTAATTGTGCGTAATGCAGTAACATAACCAAATTGTTCAGCCAACGGAACTTCGGCTTTAATAACCCTGACCATTCCTCTTGAATCGAGGCCTGTAACCGATGCTCTCCGACGGTTAAAGTCGGCAACTACATCGCCAACATATTCTTCTGGTGTTACAACTTCGGTTTTTGTAATGGGCTCCAATATTACTGATTTTACCTTCCTGCTGGCTTCGCTGAAAGCTTTTCTTGCAGCAATTTCAAACGATAAGGCATCAGAGTCAACCGAATGATACGATCCGTCCAGTAATGAAGCTTTCAGACTGTTTAAAGGATATCCTGATATCGGGCCGTTTTGCATGGCTTCTTTCAATCCTTTTTCTACAGCAGGAATAAATTCTTTCGGAATACTTCCATTTTTAATACAGTTTTCAAACTGCAGACCTGTAAAACCATTCTGCTGTATCGGTTCAAATTTTAGAGTAAGTTCAGCAAATTTCCCCTTTCCACCGGTTTGTTTACTGAATATCATGTGATATTCAATCGATTCTGTAAGTTCTTCTTTATAGTTAACCCTCGGAGCTCCCTTATTTATTTTCAGTCCGAACTCACGTTTCAACCTATCGGTGATGATGTCAAGATGAAGCTCACCCATTCCACTGATAAGAGTCTGCCCCGATTGTTCGTCGTATTTCACATTGAAAGTAGGATCTTCTTCCTGTAGTCTATTCAGAGCCGAACTGAGTTTTTCGATATCAGCCTGCATTTCGGGTTCAACTGCCATAAGAATTACCGGCTCAGGAAAGTTCATTGCTTCAAGGCTGATCGGCTTGTTTTCATCGCAAATCGTGTCGCCTGTTTTTACGTCTTTCAGGCCTACTACTGCTATGATGTCGCCGGCTTTAGCTTCGTTGATGGGAAGTTGTTTGTTGGCGTGCATCTGAAACAATCTCGATGCCCTATCTTTTTTACCGGTTCTTGAATTATAGATCATTTGACCGGAGCTGACTTTACCACTATATATCCTAACGTATGTAAGTTTTGCGAAAAACGGATCTGAGGCAATTTTAAAACACAGTCCTGCAAATGGTTCGTCCTCAGAGGGGTGCCTTACGGCTTCCTGCTCAGTGCGAGGATTAATACCAGCTACCGCGCTAATATCAGATGGTGAAGGCAGGTATGCACAAATTGCATCGAGCAGCAATTGAACGCCCTTGTTCTTAAACGATGACCCGCAAAGTACAGGAACAAGTTGTCCGCTGATAACGGCTTTCCTCATTGCCAGTTTAAATTCATCGACACTAACCTGTTTGCGATCATCCAGAAATTTTTCCAACAACTGGTCATCGGAAATAGCCATTACTTTATCAATCATGGCTTCACGCATTTCTTCAGCATGTTCCTTCAGATTCTCGGGAACATCTTGAATATCGAAATTTACGCCGAGCGAACCATTGGTATCGTCCCAAACGTATGCTTTATTTGTAATTAAATCAACAACTCCGCAAAAACCATCTTCGAATCCGATAGGAATTTGAACTGCCACAGCATTAGCTCCCAACTTTTCGTTTATCTGAGCAACAACTGACTGAAAATCAGATCCCACCCTGTCCATTTTATTAACAAAGGCAATCCTTGGTACGTGATATCTGTCGGCTTGATGCCATACAGTTTCTGACTGAGGTTCAACCCCGCCTACACCGCAGAATACTGCAACAGCCCCGTCGAGTACTCTAAGAGAACGCTCCACTTCAACAGTAAAATCAACGTGACCGGGTGTGTCAATAATATTAATGGTATATTTGTTTTCGTCATACTTCCAAAAGGCTGTAGTAGCAGCAGAAGTAATCGTAATTCCTCTTTCCTGTTCCTGCTGCATCCAATCCATGGTAGCTGCACCATCGTGTACTTCACCAATCTTATAGTTCACACCGGTATAATACAGAATACGCTCAGTTGTTGTGGTTTTACCCGCGTCAATATGAGCCATAATACCAATGTTTCTGATATGTGAAAGTACTTCAGGCATGGGAGTATTTAAAATCTGAAGTGTGAGAATGCCTTATTAGCATCTGCCATACGGTGGGTATCTTCCTTCTTCTTAAAAGCAGCTCCTTCGTTGTTGTAAGCAGCAATGATTTCAGCAGCCAGTTTCTCTGCCATACCTCTTCCACTCCGTTTACGGGCAAAGCCTATCATCCACTTATGGCTAATTGAAATTTTGCGGTCTTCCCTAATTTCGGTAGGAACCTGAAACGTTGCTCCACCAATTCTACGGCTTTTTACCTCGACCTGTGGGGTAATATTATCAAGTGCTTTTTTCCAGATATCAAGGGGTGCATCTTCTGAGTCCTTCATTTTCTTCTCAACAATATCAAGGGATTCGTAAAATATCTCAAACGATGTCGACTTTTTACCACTCCACATCATATCGTTAACAAAACGTGTGACCCTAACGTCATTATATTTAGGGTCTGGCAATATCAATCTTTTCTTTGGTCTAGTTTTTCTCATACCTTATTATATATAAGCTATTAATTATTTCTTTTTTGCTGCTGCAGCTTTTTTCTTTTTGGCTCCATATTTTGAACGACGCTGCTTACGGCCGTCAACACCAGCAGTGTCGAGAGCACCTCTTACAACGTGATACCTAACACCCGGAAGATCTTTAACCCTACCACCTCTTACCAGAACAATGGAGTGCTCTTGCAAATTATGGCCTTCACCCGGAATATAAGCATTCACCTCTTTACCATTTGTTAAACGCACTCTGGCTACCTTACGCATAGCAGAGTTCGGTTTTTTTGGAGTCGTAGTGTAAACACGTGTACACACTCCCCTACGCTGTGGACATGAATCTAAAGCAGGAGCTTTACTTTTGTCTATCAAAGCCAGCCTGCCTTTTCTTACTAACTGTTGTATTGTTGGCATACAAACACTCTTTTAATAATTTAAAAATTTCTGTTTACAAATTGGACTGCAAAGGTAGATTAATTTTTATTTTTAACAATAAAACATGAAAATTTTATTGTTTTTTTCTGTTAGCAGTATTTTTAGCCGTTTTCGAGTTGTTAATAAAATGATTAAATCGAGTGTATTCCCTTTTTTTCGGCATAATTTTAGATTATCAACCTAAAAATTCGAAAAGACATTTGCTTATTAATTCGATTTATGAATTACTTTTGTTGTAATAAAATAACACTACTATGAAATTTCTCACTGTACCAATAGTATCCGCTCTTTTTTGCTGCCTGCTACTTATAAATTCATGCATTGAACCGGTTCCTCCTTCCGATAAGCTTGAAGTTGTATTGGTGTCATCAAATATTACAACCCCGACAACGTGGGCAGGCGATAAGGCTTACGTTATCCAGAGCTCCGACTTCTATGTTGAGGCAGCATTAACCATAGAACCGGGTGCTGTTGTAAAGTTTTCGGGACAAAATGCTTATCTCACACTTGGGGCGGAGGGAGCTATCAATGCTGTTGGCACCAGCGAAAAACCTATTATTTTCACATCACTGTATGACGATGAGCACGGAGGGGATTCCAACGATGACAGCGATGCCACTTCACCACAGGCTAAAGATTGGGGTACCATCGATCTGAATGGTACGCAAGGATCGGTATTCAACTATTGTGAATTTCGTTATGGTGGTAGAGGTGCTACGCCTGAACCAACTCTGAATCTTTCGGCAGACGCAAGTGCCTCTGTTACAAATTGCATGTTCATCGACAATGGAGGTGGTATACGGACATCAGGAAACCTAACCAGTTATATTGGTGTTGTGCACGCTGAAAGTGCCAATAATCAAACAATAATTCGCAATAACCTGTTTTATAGAAATGTTGTTCCATTGGTGATTTTCGCAGAAATCAGTATCGACAATTCGAATTCATTTTCGTACTATGCAAATTCAAACACAATGAATGGTATTTTTGTTAGCGGAGTTACAATGATGAAAACCACCAGCTGGCTTGAAACTGAAGTTGCCTATGTAATTACCTCAGGCGACCTTAGCATTAACGAACCTTATAAACTTGTACTGGGCAACGATGTTGTCCTGAAATTTGTGAACGACAGCCGCCTGAATTGCGGTGGGGGAGAAATAGCTCTGGAAAATCATAGTGGCGACGGAGTATTCTTTACTTCTTATAAAGACGACAATTACAAAGGCGATTCAAACGGTGATGGAGCAAATTCATCGCCAGCCGAAGCCGACTGGATAGGAATTTTTCTTGATGACTATAAAGGTGGGTTTGCCGACTGGCCAAACATCCTCTACAATGATCCGGATGCATTGGTTAAAAGCACAGGGGTAAATTAACTGAACCAGTTTCTATTCAAATCAATATTTCCACCTGATAGAACTATACAAGTGGTTTTATTTTCAAATATTCCTTTATTTTCAAGAACACACGCTAATGGCACTGCAGACGAGGGTTCTATAATTATTTTCATTCTTTCCCATATTAGTCTCATAGCCTCATAAATACTTTTTTCCCTGCAAGTAAGAATATCGTCAACGAAATTGAGAATTAGCGCAAAATTTCTTTCCCCAAGCGAAGTAAGTAAGCCATCGGCAATTGTATCTGGGTTTTCTGACGGAAACCATTTTTTGGCATAGAAAGAGCGAAAAGCATCGTTGGCTTGAATTGGTTCCGCAGCTATAACCCAAATTTTTCTATTCAAGCTTTTTGCTGCAACCGCAGTTCCACTAATTAGTCCACCTCCGCCAACCGGGGTCATCACAATGTCGATATTTTGCTCCGAACGCATTACCTCAGCAATTGCCGTGCCCTGCCCCGACATAATAATATAATCATCGTAAGGATGAATAAAAGCTGCTCCTGTTGCATCGATTACTTCACGGGCCGTGCTTTCTCTCGACATAAGGTTGGGTTCACAAAACCTCACATTCCCAGAATATGCTTTCACAGCTTCAACTTTTACACATGATGAAGTTTTTGGCATAACTATATGGGCCTGAATACCCCTATAAGATGCTGCAAGGGCCAAAGCCTGACCAAAATTTCCTGAAGAGTGGGTACACACGCCATTTTTTGCTTGTAATTCGGACAAGCTGAACACAGCATTGCAGGCCCCGCGAATTTTAAAAGAACCCGCTTTCTGAAAATTCTCACACTTAAACAATATCGTTCCACCCACCATTGAATTAATGGTTTTATTCGATAAAATCGGCGTAACGTGAATGTAGGGTGCAATTCTTCGTGAAGCTTCTGCTATTGTGTTCAAATCAATCATGATAACTCGGGTATAAAAGCTTCGGGGAAATGAGTAATTTTGACGTCACCATTTGCATTTAAAACAACAGAAACAACATCGAATCGGGCTTCAGCGTCATCAGGATAATTTGCCATATAGTCGCCCGCAGCTTCAATTAAGAGTTTTTGCTTTCTTGCATCAACCGATTCTTCAGGTCGCTGCCACTGATCAGAACTCCTTGTTTTTACTTCCACAAACACAATGAGTCCATTTTTTCTAGCAATAATATCAACTTCACGGTGCTGTGAGTGCCAGTTTGTACTAAGTATTTCGAATCCATGGCTGATTAAATACTGCGCTGCCAGCATTTCGCCTTTATTCCCTGTGTCGTTGTGATTGGCCATAAAAAAACCCGGAGTTACCAGGTTTATTCATTATTACATTTTTTACTTCTTCGTAAGCTTACTTGTTTTCATGAGGATTCCATCGGAATATAATCTCACAAAATATACACCTTTTTCCCAAGTGGAACAATCCACAACTAAATTATTGTTGTTTTGAAATTTTTTATCAAGAATTTTTCGTCCGATCATATTATATACCTCAACCTGAAGCTTAGCGCCTTCAACATCGGCAGCATCGATATAGAAAAAACCGTCAGCCGGATTCGGATAAACCGATGTTGCGCTTAGGGTGTTATAGTTTACCGAACTGCTATTAACAACAAAGTCAACATTAACATATGATTCAGGCCCTCCTCCTGAAACAAAAAAGTAATATCTCATCGAAGTTGTACCTGAATTACCCTGACAATGGTAATGGGCCGTAAATTTGTGAGCTTCATCAGTAGTTGCTCCTGCTGCCAAAGTATAAGGAGGTGCCGAAAAAGTGTTGCTGGGATAACATGTAGTGTTCCAGCAAATATCGCTCATTGTATTGGGTATAACTGAAATCTCTTCTTTCCGACATCTGACATCAAGACTTGCAGAAGTGTTGTTCTGAATATAAAAATATATTATCGCAGAATTAAGATTTAACGCGATATTGCCCTGCACGGTAATAGTTTGACCGTTCACTATATTGCCATCATGATCTTTTATTAAAATTTCGCTCTGGGCAAGCAAAATTACATTTGCAAAAATTATAAGTAAACTTGTAAACGCAATTTTCATATGTTACTTTTTTTACAAATGTAAGGCATATTTTCGCTCAAAGAATCAATCATTGAAATTTTTATACATTTTTAACGGTATTTTAATAAAATCGTATAAAAACCAGTCAGAGAATAGCAACTTATTCAAAACATAATTAATATTGTATCTTAATATTAACTAAAACAGAATAATTTATGAAACACATCTTTTTATTTACCATTTTATTGGGGCTATTTTCGGTTGCATTTGCGCAACATACAATTGAAATAGAACTGAAAACCGATAATTATGGCAGCGAAACCACTTGGGAAGTTGTTAACACTTTGAACAATGATGTTCTGGCTGAAGGAGGCCCTTACACCAATGTTTCAGCAGTGCAGACTATTGCACCCATTGATGTTGACGGAACCGGCTGCTATGCCTTTTACATTTACGATGAATATGGCGATGGCATCTGCTGCAATTACGGGTCGGGTTATTACAAAGTTTATTACGACGATGTTATGATTGGCCAAGGCGGTGAATTTTCCAGTGAGGCATCGGTTATGGGTATGGGCTCGGGCTGTCCGCAGAATGAAATTGAGCTCATTGCAAATAACACACTTCCCTGGACTGCACGTCAAGGCGATTATGCTGTTACCGGACAAAACACAAATATAAAAGGTCGCATAATTAACAACGGTGTAGTTACCCTGACTTCGTTTCAGGTTACATACAACATTGATGGTGGAGAAAATCTTGCTCCCCAAACAATCACCTGCAATGCAACCATGGGACAGACGGTTAATTTTACATATAATCTTAATCCTGCTGTTTTCAGCACCGATGGACCTTATGTTGTAAACATTATCGTTTCTAACCCAAATGGCGTTGAGGATGACGACAGCGACAATACCAGTTCAGTAAATATTATTGCCAATTCAAATTCAGTTTCAAGAAATGTGTTACTGGAGCATTTTACAACTGCTGAATGCCCTAATTGCCCTGCAGCTATTACCAATCTTACGAACTGGACCAACACCAGACCAAATATTATTTGGTTGTCGCATCACGCAGGCTACTATACCGATGATCTGACAATACCGGAAAACACTCAGCTGCTTCTTTTCTATAATGCAGGGGGATCCACCTATGCTCCTGGCATTATGCTCGACAGAAAATTCCTTTCACCTGATGGAGATCCGGGCCCTGTATTTTTCCCGGCAAGTTCCTATACAACCGGCTTAATGGATCAAATGAGAAATGAACCAGCATATGTCAGTCTCGAAATGGAAGGTAATTACAATACCGAAACAGGATTGCTAAATTTAACCGTATCAGGCGAGTTTTTAGGCACAGTTGCCGGAACACCCCGTCTGAGCGTTTACATTCAGGAAGACGGACTCGTTGGCGAGCAGGCAGGAGCATCGAATAATTACACTCACAACCATTCAATGAGAGATGCTATTACAGCAAACTATGGTGATGCCACAGCTATTCCAAATGGGAACACCGGCACAACATTCACTAAAACCTATACCTATACTGTTGACAGTGAATGGGTGCTTGGAAATCTGACATTAATTGCTTTTGTTAATGATTGGAATAACTCAAATGTGAACGACCGTGAGATTTACAACTCCATTAAAATGCCATTGAGCGATTTTGTATCAATTGCAGATGAATACAGTGAAAACATTATGATTTTCCCAAATCCGGCAAGTGATATGATTACAATTACAGGTGTTGAAAATGCCAGCGTCAATATTTTCAGTGTTACAGGACAACTTGTTTTCTCTGACAATTGCAATAGCAACGAAATTACTGTAACCACCGCCAATCTGTCGGAAGGAACCTATATTGTTAAAGTTGTTAAAGATTCTTCTACTATTGTGAAAAAAGTAATAGTAACAAAATAAATTTTGAAAGAAAGGGGGCTTCTACCCCCTTTTTTTTAATTTGGTAAAGTATTTGTTACTACGGTGAAGAAATTTTAAAACATTCATTATGAAAAAGCTATTTTTTGTATTTGTTTTGGTTGTAATGGCAGGATATATTTTTGGTCAGGAAGTACCTCAGTTTCAGATTAAAGATATAAATAATAAAACTGTAAACACGAAAGATATTATTAAGAACAACGGGAAACCGGTCGTAATTTCCTTTTGGGCCACATGGTGCAAACCCTGTATAAAAGAACTGAATGCATACAACGAAAACTACGCCGATTGGCAAAAAGAAACCGGTGTTAAAATCATTGCCATTTCGATAGACGACTCACGAAGTATGAGTAAGGTGGCTCCATTCGTAAATGGCAGGATGTGGGAATTCAATGTGTACTGCGATCCAAACAGCGATTTCAAGCGGGGTATGAACGTTAACGAAGTTCCGCATACCTTTGTTCTGGATAAAAACGGAAAAGTCGTTTGGCAACACAAAGCCTATGTCGAAGGGGACGAAAACACCCTTCACGAAGTAATACAGAAAGTCGCAGCGGGCAAACCATTAAAGTAAATTATTGACTCAAATAATTATTATGTTCAGAAAACTATGTTTTGTAATGGCAATAGCTTTATTGCCATTTTCGTTTGTATGGGCACAGGAGGGTACATGGGGGCAAATCACAGGAAACTTCCAGGCCGACGGACAGTATTATATTGCTGATTCTATAATTGGCGCATCGAGTCCTGCAGAAAAAACCATGCTGAATTCCTTTGCCAATTTCACCTATAACCTGGGTAATTTCTCAGCCGGATTCCGCTACGAAGGATATTTGAATACCCTGCTTGGCTATCCTAATCAGGGAGGAATTAACGATGGCATTGGGATACCGTACCGATGGGCTAACTTTGTAAACGACAAGTTCGAGATTACTGTTGGCAATTTTTACGAACAATTCGGGAACGGACTTGTATTAAGAACTTACGAAGAAAAGCAGCTAGGCATCGACAACGCACTCGATGGTATCAGAGTAAAAATTAGTCCCTATAAGGGAATTTATCTTAAAGGCCTTGTCGGGAAACAGCGGCTTTACTGGGAGAAAGGTGAAGGTATTGTTAGAGGGTTCGATGGTGATTTTATGGTAAATGAAATCGTACCTGAATGGAACGAAAAACCATGGAATCTTGGATTTGGAGGAAGTTTTGTAAGCAAATACCAAGCGGATGAGGATCCTGTGTATGCACTACCACAAAATGTGGGAGCCGGGGCAGGAAGGCTTCTTTTTTCGGTTGCCGGTTTGAGTATAAATTCAGAATATGCGTACAAAATAAACGATCCTTCTTCCGATAATGGGTATATTTTCAGACCTGGGCAGGCTTTCCTGGTAAATGCGAGCTATTCACGTAGCGGGTTAGGAATTCTTGTAGCCACCAAGTGGATTGATAACATGAGCTTTCGTTCCGACCGCAATGCTATCAGTACCAATCTGAACATAAACCAATTACCTGAAATAACAAAAGCCCACACGTACTCATTAACTGCTTTTTACCCTTATGCAACCCAGCCAAACGGAGAATGGGGCGTACAGGCAGATGTTATCTACAAGTTTAAAAAGAATACCAAAATTGGTGGTAAATACGGCACTTCAATCGCTCTGAATTTTTCCAGGGTTCAAAATACAGCCCAAACGCCTGTGAACGATTCAACGCCAATTGGAAGTCATGGCACCTACGGATACAATACCAATTTCTTTAGTATTGGAGACTCCCTTTACTTTCAGGACATCAACTTTGAATTGTCGAAAAAATGGAGTTCAAAATTTAAAACCATTTTCACCTACCAAAACATCATATATAATTATAATGTACTCAGAGGAACAAGAGGTCATGAAACTGTATTTGCCCATTGCGGGATTGCCGATATAAGCTACAACTTCACTGATAACATATCGCTTCATACCGAATTGCAAGCCCTTTTCACAAAACAGGATAAGGGAAATTGGGGTATGCTTCTTTTAGAATTTACTATTCCCCATTGGTTTTTTACAATCTCCGATAACTGGAATTATGGAAATAGTGATGCCTCGCACCGCACACACTATCTTTTGGCCGGTTTTGGTTATAACAATGGCGGGAACAGAATTCAGCTGAGCTATGGGAAACAACGCGAAGGAATAACATGCGTCGGCGGTGTTTGCAGGGCTGTGCCCGCTTCAAATGGTATAATTATCAGTATTTCAAGTACTTTTTAAAAAACCTGCCATGAAAAAATTATTCATCATAACATTTTGCCTGCTTGCAAGCGCATTTTTTACAACCTGCGATATCATAGAGGCGCCTTATCTCGACACAAACGAGCCGGTCTGGAACGGGCGAAAAAGCCTAATTCTCGATTTCACAGGTCATATGTGTGGGAATTGCCCTTACGCACACCGTACTATTGTTTCAATGCAAAATAATTTTGGCGAAGCAGTTGTACCTATTGCAGTACACTGCGGTTATTTCAGCATGTTAGCATCGAACGATCCGTTGCAGCCCTACCACTATGATTTCACTACCGATGTAGGACTTGAGCTGGGAGGCAATGGTTTTACTTCGTATGGATATTTTGGCGTTCAAAGTCAACCTATAGGAGTAGTAAACCATTTGATTCCGGAATCGCTGAAAGCTCACGATGGGTGGGGGTCTGAAATAGCTAAGTACTATAGCTCATTCCCTGAATTGATGATTCACGTTGATAAAACTTTCAACGAAACCGACAGCACTTTAATAGCAGTTGTGCATGTTGAAAGCCAAATAGAATCAACCCGAAATTTATCGCTTGCTGTTTATATTACCGAAAGTCATATCATTCAGTGGCAGACCGACTATTCGCAAACCGATTCAAACGTTGAAGACTATGAACACAATCATGTTCTCCGGGGAAGTTTTAACGGAGCCTGGGGAGATGCCATAAATACAAACAATAATCCAATAACCCGACTACAGCAATTTGAAAAAGAGTACTCCTTAAAAACAGGCCTCGATTGGGTTCCTGCAAACCTTAGTATTATTGCATTTGTTTACGACACCGACAGTAAAGAGGTGCTTCAGTGTGAAGAAATTCATGTTGGCGAATAATGAGATCGTTTTTTTTAATATTGTTCTTCACGCTTATAAGTCTCACTCAGGCATATGCCCAGCAATTCTATGCCGGTGCCATTGGCGGACTGGTTTTATCGCAGATTGATGGAGATTCTTACGGAGGCTATCATAAATTTGCCGGAAGCGGTGGGCTGTATGTAAGAAACAACTTTGGCGAAAAATGGGGATATCGCATGGAGCTAAAATACATCCAGAAAGGAAGCAAAGCCGCACGCCTTGATATGGGATATCATACTATACCTTTTTACAAAGCATCTTTGAATTATATCGAAATTCCGTTTCTTTTTTCGTATCGTATGCAAAAGTTCAAAATACCACCCACTATCGATTGGCAACTCGACGGCAAACTACATTTGAATATTGGTATGAATCTGAGTTATCTATTCAGTGCCACCGAAGACGATGGGACTGGTCCTAATGAAGCAGGCTTTGCATTCCGCCGTATAGAATTGGGGGCTCAAACCGGAGTTACTTATTATTTTAGTCCTCACTGGGCTTTTGACTTTCGTTTCTGTTACACTATTATTCCCATACGCGATCGCCCCAACGCCTCGGACCTTGATTATTGGGTAACCTACGAGTTCAACCGCGTTCTGTTGTTTTCGATAATGTACGAAATATGAAAACAAAAAAATCCTTGGTCATTGCTATTACAGGTGCCAGTGGTAGCATTTATGCAAGCACACTGATATCTGATTTGCTTTTATTGAGAGATTATATCGACCCTGAGAGGCTTTCGTTGGTAGTTTCCGACAACGGAGATCAGGTTTTTGAACATGAAATGGGATATCGGGCTTCTGCAATAAGTGGAATTAAGCACTATTCAAATACTGATTTCTACGCGCCGTTTGCATCCGGATCGGGTAATTACGATGGTATGGTTATAGTGCCCTGTAGCATGGGGACATTAGGCAAAATAGCACATGGCATTTCTGACAATCTGATAACCAGAACCGCAGATGTAATGCTTAAAGAAAGGAATAAACTGATTTTGGTAACACGCGAAACCCCGATCAGTCTCATTCATATTAAGAACATGGAATTAATTACCTTGGCGGGAGGTATTGTTTGTCCGGCAAATCCCTCATTTTACAGTAAGCCTTTGCAAGTACACGATTTGGTCAAAACCGTTACCAACCGCATTATTTCGCTGCTCGGTATTGAATGTAATTCGTTTCAATGGCCTGGAACTTTTACGCCTTAGCCACTACCGCAATACTTACTGTAACTCCTTCCACACCCAGTAGTGTTTCAACCACCGCTTCAATGGTTGATCCCGTAGTAATTACATCGTCAACAACCAAAACATGTTTTCCTTTCAGGTTTTCAGGGCTTGCTATCTGGAATTTACCGCTCACATTTTTCCACCGTTCGTCACGTGTTTTTTTTGTTTGGGTTTCGGTTGCCTGACTTCTGATTAATTCATGGAGTTTAACAGGAATTCCTGTAACCTGCGAAATGCCCAATGCAATTTCGGCGCTCTGATTATATCCTCTTTTTGTTTGCCGTGATATGTGAAGCGGAACAGGGATAATGCAATCGATGCCTTTAAAATAATCAGACTTGCCGATACATGCACCCAGTTCCCTTCCTAAAAAAATACCAATTTCTCGTTTTCCTTTGTATTTGAGCTTATGAATAAGTTTACGGTATTTGCTTCCTTTTGCAAAATAGAATAGTGCTGTTGCCATTTCGACGTGTACTTTTCCCCAAAAAATCTGACTTACCGGGTTTTCGGGTTTGTTGTGATAATCGGTGTATGGCATGTCGGCAAGGCATTTCAAACAAATAGTTTTTTCACCCGTTACAAGGGGAGCCATACAAACCTCGCAAACCTCCGGAAAAAGAAGGTAGACCAAATCGCAGGCCCACTTTTCTATATTTTTCAAAATGCTTGACATTACTGTAAAAATACAAAAATAAAACTGTCTTTATGGAATTTGATTTTGTTTCACATCCAAAACTTGAAAAAAACATACAAACAATTAAAAATAAAAGCTATGAAAAAAATGATTTTATTAATGGTCATCGGAGCAGTTTTAACCGGCTCCATCCATGCAGCAACAGTTTCCGGAATAATTACCGATCTTACCACGGGTACCACAATTGGAAATGCTCCTGTGGTAATTGCAAAAACCAATGGGTTAAGCCTGAAAATGACTCAGTCGGACGCATTCGGTTATTTTGAATTCAAAGATTTATCGGCTGGCGACTACCTTATCAAAGTGAATTACGAAAACTATGAAGAATATGAACTCGCCTTTACGATGGCAGAGGAAGAAAATAAAAATTTGTTCGTTTACCTTTCGGTTCAGCCAAGCTTAACAGATGTACTTTTTAATAATAAAGATATTGAAGAGCACAAACAAGATTGTTCAAAAACCTTATACTCAAGAGAATCTTCAGCAGCTCCTTGCGGAGGTGCCGGGTATAACTCATTTGCCTACGACGAACCGGCAATCGACTGGAATACCGAATCGTATGACTATATTAACGAAAACAAATTTAAAACGGTGACCAACGATCCTCTGAGCACCTTTTCAATTGATGTCGACAGAGCTTCGTACTCTAATGTAAGAAGATTCATTACACAGAACCAAATGCCTTATGCTGATGCAGTCAGGGTTGAAGAATTGATAAATTATTTCGATTATACCTACAAGCAACCCACAGGAGAACATCCATTTTCCACAACATTAGAGCTGGGTACATGTCCATGGAATAAAGACCATCAGTTGCTACTAATAGGAATTCAGGGGAAGAAAATGATCTCGGAAGAAATACCTGCAAACAATTTGGTATTCCTGATTGATGTAAGTGGTTCTATGAGCGACATTAATAAGCTTCCGCTGTTAAAACAATCATTCAAAATACTTATCGATCAGCTTCGTCCGCAAGACAGAGTAGCCATTGTAGTTTATGCGGGTGCCGCCGGTCAGGTACTTGCCTCAACATCCGGAAAAGACAAAGCTAAAATATCAGCCGCACTTGATTTGCTGGAAGCAGGTGGATCTACCGCAGGTGGAGCCGGAATTAATCTTGCATATAAAATTGCCAAAGAGAACTATATTCCCAATGGAAACAACAGGGTAATTCTTGCTACCGATGGCGATTTTAATGTTGGGGCCAGCAGCGACGGTGAAATGGAAAGGTTAATTGAACAAAAGCGCAACGACGGTATTTTTCTCACTATTCTTGGCTTTGGTATGGGAAATTACAAAGACTCCAAAATGGAAAAGCTTAGCAACAAAGGAAACGGAAACTACGCATATATCGATAATATAATGGAAGCAAAAAAAATATTCAGTGAAGAACTGTGGGGCACTCTTTTCACCATTGCTAAGGATGTGAAGATACAAATTGAATTCAATCCTTCTAAAGTGAAAGCATATCGTTTGATTGGTTATGAAAACCGCCTTTTGAATAAAGAAGATTTTAACGATGATACCAAAGATGCCGGAGAAATTGGAAGCGGACACAGCGTAACAGCACTCTACGAAATCATCCCCGGAGAATCGGGGGAACCGCTGGCCAGCGTTGATCCGTTGACTTATCAGGATGTTAACATTCGCAAAAGTAATGATTTGATGACACTAAAAATTCGGTATAAAGACCCTAAGGGAACCGAAAGCAAGCTGATAACATCGAAGGTAGCATCAACCGATCTCGGAAAAATATCCGATAACTTTAAGCTTGCTGCATCGCTTGCTGAATTTGGTATGTTGCTTCGCAATTCTGAATTTAAAGGAACGGCAACTTACGAGGATGCAATCAGACTTGCTAAAGAGGCTATGGGGAACGACCCTTACGGATACAGGGCCGAATACGTTATCCTTCTTGAAAAGACAAAACTCCTGAGCAAATAAAAAAGTCAGTAAAATAAAAGACCACATTTTATTAAATAAAGTGTGGTTTTTTCTTTGGTTTTTAAAATTATTGTTATTTTTGCAGACCTAAAAAAAATCGTTCTTTCTTGTCCGATGGTGTAATGGTAGCACTGCAGATTTTGGTTCTGCCTGTCCAGGTTCGAATCCTAGTCGGACAACACATATTGACCTGTGGTGTAATTGGCAACACACAAGATTCTGGATCTTGTTTTTTAGGTTCGAGTCCTAACAGGTCAACAACAAAAAATCCGTTTATTAGAACGGATTTTTTGTTATTTCTAATACCCTCCTGTGATATCCCAGACAAATGCACGGATACCCACATCTTTGTTTATATGATCAAGGTTTTTCACCTTTTGGAGGATTTTCTCGACCTGATCGTCTTCGACAATGGTTAATATGGCAGAATTAATTTCGGGCCATGTGTGGTTGCCATAGTGAGGATCTCCGGTTTCGCTTCCCCTGCCCTGCATGTTCGACCATTGAGAATAGCCTCTGATTCCCAGCACGTCAATCATGTATTCCACCTTGTCGGTGAGGGCCATATTATAGACAATGAATATTGCTTTCATAGTATTATTCTTTTATTTCTTTAACATCGTTGGTATCTTCCATAAAACTATACTTCAGTCGGTGAATGTTTCGTTTTCTCAGTTTTTCGCCTTTACGTGTAAACAAAGCGTAAAGAACCGGCACAATAATCATGGTAATAATTGTAGAAAATACCAATCCACCCATAACCGAAATACCCATCGGGCTCCAAATTTCTGACCCTTCACCGGTGCTCATGGCCATTGGCAGAAGTCCCAAAATAGTCGTAAGGGCTGTCATCAGCACCGGACGTAATCTGGACTTGCCTGACAGAGCAATGGCATCATACAGGTCGTATTCCCTGTCGCGCATCAGGTTGATATAGTCAACCAACACGATGGCATTCTTCACCACAATACCGATAAGCAACACAGCACCCAACGCAGCAATAACACTCAGGGTTGTTCCCGTAATATACAGGGCGAGAATAACCCCCGAGAACGAGAATGGAATT